>JACCDT010777432.1_pt1 | contig 12710 bp, 10 predicted proteins | sample 7446291 | NCBI WGS metagenome assembly JACCDT01 (sample SAMN15323446, study PRJNA562643) | freshwater metagenome | isolation source: river surface water | place: USA:Blue River Watershed | collected 2017-08-17
AGCCAAAAAACCAGTAACACACCGCAATCGACGCCAGCACGCCGGCCAGGTCGGCCAAGAGCGCACAGGCGACTGCATGGCGCGCACGCTGTATGCCGACCGCGCCAAAGTACACCGCCAGCACATAAAAGGTGGTCTCGGTACTGCCCTGCATGGTTGCAGCCAGCAGGGCAGGAAAACTGTCGACGCCATGTGAGCTCATGGTCTCGATCAGCATGGCGCGTGCGGCGCTGCCCGAGAAGGGCTTGACCAGCGCGGTCGGCAAGGCATCTACGAAGCGCGCATCCCAGCCGCCGGCATCGACAAGCCAGCGTATGCCGGCCAGCACCAGATCGAGCGCGCCCGACGCCCGCAGCACACCAACGGCGCACAGCATCGCCACCAGGTAGGGCAGCAGATTTTTTGCGACGTCAAAGCCTTCGCGCGCACCATCGACGAAGGCCTCGTATACCGGTACCCGCCGGACCGCGCCCAGCAGCAGGAACAACAAGATCAGGCCGAACAGCACCGCATTGCCAAGCAGTGAAGAGAGCGAGGCGATCGCGGCGGCTGACAGGCTGGCCAGAAAAGCGATGAAGCCGCCGAGCAGCAAGGCGGTGCCGAGCAGCCATGCCAGCACCACCGGGTCGCGCAGCCGCAGCCGCTGCACCAGCGCGACCGCCAACAAGCCGGCCAGCGTGGACGCCGACGTCGCCAACAGAATAGGCAAGAACACCAGCGTCGGATCCGCCGCGCCCTGCTGCGCGCGGTACATGAAGATCGACACCGGCAATAGCGTCAGCGACGAGGCATTCAGCACCAGGAACAGGATCTGCGCATTGCTGGCCACCTCGGGACGCGGGTTTAACGACTGCAACTCGCGCATGGCTTTGAGGCCGATCGGCGTGGCCGCATTGTCAAGACCCAGTGCATTGGCGGTAAAGTTCAGCGTGATCAGGCCGAGCGCGGGATGGCCGCGCGGCACCTCTGGCATCAGCCGCGCAAACAGCGGCGACAGCCAGCGCGCCAGTGTCTGCACCAGCAGCGCCCGCTCGGCGATCTTCAGGAATCCCAGCCACAGCGTGAGGGTACCGAAGAGCAGGACCATCACTTCGACCGACAGCTTCGCCATCGCGAACAGGCTCTCGACCATGGCCTGGAACACTGCTGCATCGCCAACGACGACCGCGCGCCAGCCGGCCGCGAGGCTGGCGATGGCAAAGAATCCCAGCCAGAGCGCATTCAGCATGGTCGGCAAAAAATAGGTGAATCGTTCATCGCCGACAGTGTAGCCGCAAGCGCTACAGCGACACCCTTGCAAAGCAGTGACGGTGTTAGCATCGGCACATGCCCGACGAAGATTCGCCGCCCGCTGTCTCCCATCGCCCGCGCGAGCGCCGTACTCCGCACGCACCGGACGATACGCCCTGGCGCCAGCGTCTCGGCCCCGGACTAATCACCGGCGCCGCTGACGATGACCCGAGCGGCATCGCAACCTACTCACAAGGCGGTGCGCAGTTCGGTTTCCAGCTGCTGTGGACGTTGCTGCTGACCTGGCCGCTGATGGTCGGTATACAGTCGGTGTCGGCGCGCATCGGCCGCGTGACCGGCGAAGGCCTGGCGACGAACGTCAAGCGGCTGTATTCGCCGTGGCTGCTGTATGCGGTGGTGTCGCTGCTGGTCGTGGCCAACACCATCAACATTGCTGCTGACCTGGCAGCGATGGCAGACTCAATGCAGCTGCTGGCCGGCGGCGCGCATGCGCTGTGGGTGATCGCCTTTGGCGCGGTGTCTGTACTGCTGCAGGTGTTCATTCCTTACATCCGCTATGTGCGCATGCTGAAATGGCTGACGCTGGCCTTGTTCGCTTATGTCGGCACGGTGTTCTCGGTGCAGATTCCCTGGGGCGAGGTGCTGCGCTCGCTGCTGACGCCGACGCTCGTATTTGAGCGCGACTATCTGACCACGCTGGTGGCGATTCTCGGCACAACAATCAGCCCCTATCTGTTCTTCTGGCAGGCGTCGCAGGAAGTGGAAGAACTCAAGTCGGATCCGCAGGCAAAGCCCCTGCGGCAGGCGCCCGAACAAGCGCGCCGGCATCTGATGCGCATCGGCATCGACAACTGGGTCGGCATGGGCATGTCGAACCTGATCGCCTTCTTCATCATGCTGACGACAGCGGCCACGCTGTATGCGCACGGCATGACGGACATTGCGTCGTCGCGCGACGCCGCGCTGGCATTGCGCCCGATCGCCGGCGAATTCGCGTTCCTGCTGTTTGCTGCCGGGATCATCGGCACCGGCCTCCTGGCCATACCGGTGCTGGCCGGCTCGGCCGCCTATGCGGTGGCCGGCGCCTTCGGCTGGCGCACCGGGCTGGATTTGCCGCTCGGTCTGGGCTGGCGCTTTTACGGCATCATCGCGACCTCGACCCTGATCGGGGCCGTGATCGGCATCAGCGAAATTGACCCGATGCGCGCGCTGTATTGGGCCGCGGTGCTGAATGGCGTGGCGTCGGTGCCGATCATGGTGGTGATGATGCGGCTGGCCACGCGGCATGAGGTGATGGGCCCCTTCGTGGTGAAACGGCGGCTGAAGTGGCTGGGTTGGGCGGCAACGGCCGCGATGGCCATTGCCGTGCTGCTGATGTTCTGGAACCTGTTCTAGCGCGCGCCGGCCTGGCCGCGCACATGCCACGGCGCGATTTTCGGCAACAGCAGCATGCCAGGTATGGCCAGCGCAAAGCAGATCAGGAAGAAGGTGAACCAGCCGGTCTGGTCGACGATGAAGCCCGTGATCGCATTGAAGAAGGTGCGCGGCACGGCTGCCAGGCTGGTGAAGAGCGCGAACTGGGTCGCGGTGTAGCGCTGGTCGGTCGTTGTGGCGATATAGCCGGTGAAGGCGGCGGTGCCCAGGCCGACTGCAAAGGCTTCGAGCCCGATCACCAGCCCCAGCAGCAGGGTGCTCGGCTCGGCGCCCGGAGCACCGATGCCGGTCTGCGCCAGCAGTGCAAAACCGAGAATGGCCACCGCCTGCAATGCACCGAAGATCCACAGCCCGCGATTAACGCCGGTCCTCTCCAGCCACACGGCGCCGAGAATGCCACCGGCCAGGCTGGCCCATAGCCCGGCATTCTTGGCGACCAGCCCGATCTGCGTGCGCGTGAAGCCCAGCTCCATGTAAAACGGCGTCGCCAGCGCGGTCGCCATCGAGTCGCCGAGCTTGTAGAGGAAAATAAAGGCGAGGATCAGCAGCGCATGCGACCAGCCGCTGCGCGTGATGAACTCGCGGAAGGGCAGCACGACCGCCTCGCGCAGCGTGCGCGGCGGCTGGCCATACAAGGCCGGCTCGGCAATCAAGAGGGTGGTGACGACGCCGGGCAGCATGAACAGCGCGGTGATGCCGAAGACCATCTGCCAGCTCATGAAGTCGGACAGGATCAGCGACAGCGAGCCCGGCACCAGCGTCGACATCTTGTAAGCATTGACGAACAGCGCGGTGCCGGAGCCCTGCTCGTGCTCGGACAGCAGTTCGCGCCGATAGGCGTCGATCACAATGTCCTGGCTGGCCGACAGGAAGGCGACCGCACCGGCCAGCGCGACGATCATGGTCAGCTCGGTCTGCGGCGAGAAGAAACCGAGGCTGCCGATTGCGGCCAGCAACGCCAGTTGGGTGGCAAACATCCAGCCGCGCCGCCGGCCCAGCATCGGAAAGTGGAAGCGGTCCATCAACGGTGACCAGACGAACTTCCAGGTATACGGAAAGCCGACCAGCGCAAACAGGCCGATCGATTTCAGGTCGACCTGCTCGGCCTTCAGCCAGGCCGACAGCAGGTTATACAGCAGGAACAAGGGCAATCCGGACGTGAAGCCGAGCATCACGCAGATCAGCATCTTGCGATTGAAATAATGCCGCCAGCCGGTGACGGGCGCGGTATCGGACTTCGTGGTGCCTGTGCTCATGCTCGGTCAGGATGCCCGTCGCGCGCGACGGAGAATGAAAAGATCGCGAAGCATGCGCCTGCGGTCATCGCTTGCGAAGCCGGAACACCGCCAGACTTCCGCGCCAGTTCGGCAGGAAGCTGACCGGCGTACCGTCGGTCTTGAGCGCGACGCATTCGATCACCTCAAGTCCGACTTCGGCGGCCAGGTCGCGAAAATCGCTGATAGTCGCGCAGCGCAGGTTGGGCGTGTCGTACCACTGATAGGGCAGGCTCTCCGACACTGGCATGCGCCCGGTCAGCAAAGCCAGCCGGTGCGGCCAGTGCGCGAAATTGGGAAAGGACACGATCGCCTCGCGGCCGACGCGCGCAATATCGCGCAGCACGGTCTCGACGTGCTTCATCATCTGCAGGGCGGACAGACAGAGCACCGTGTCGAATGCATCGTCGGCAAACATCGCCAACCCCTCTTCGATGTTCTGCTGGATCACGTTCACGCCGCGCTGTACGCAGCGCGGGATCTTGGCATCGTCGATCTCGACGCCATAGCCGCGGCACTGTTTATCGCGCTGCAGATAATCGAGCATCGCGCCGTCGCCGCAACCGAGGTCGAGCACGCGCGCACCGGGCGCGACCCAGTGCGCGATGAACGCCAGGTCGGCACGCAGGCCGCTCACGGACGTGGCCATCATGCGGCCTCCTTCTGGGGCAAGGCTGCGACCGCGCTGCCGTCGAGCTGCTGCCAGACTTTGTCGTAGTACGCACGCACGACGTTCATGTAGCGAGGGTCGTCCAACAGGAAGGCGTCATGCCCGTGCGGCGCATCGATCTCGGCATAGGTAACCCGACGCTCATTCTTCACCAGCGCCTGCACCATCTCGCGGCTGCGCTCGGGCGCGAAGCGCCAGTCGGTCGTGAACGACACCAGCAGAAATTCGGCCTGCGTGCCGGCCAGTGCGGCCGCCAGATCGCCGCCATGGGCGCGCGCCGGGTCGAAGTAATCGAGCGCCTTCGTGATCAGCAGATAGGTGTTCGCATCAAAATACTCGGAGAATTTGTCCCCCTGATAGCGCAGGTAGGATTCGATCTCGAAGTCGATGCCGAAGCCGAACTGGTAGTCGCCGTTGCGCAGGTCGCGGCCGAATTTTTCGGCCATGTCGTCGTCGGACAGATAGGTGATGTGACCAATCATGCGGGCTACGCGCAGCCCGCGCTTGGGGACCACGCCGTGCGCATAAAAATCGCCGTCATGAAAATCCGGGTCGGACAGGATGGCCTGCCGCGCGACGTCATTGAACGCAATGTTCTGCGCCGACAGCTTCGGCGTGGACGCGATCACCAGACAGTGTCCCAGCCGATCCGGATACAGCGTGCTCCATGCGAGCGCCTGCATGCCGCCAAGCGAGCCGCCCATGACGGCCGCGAACTTGCGAATGCCGAGACGATCGGCCAAGCGCGCCTGTGCGTGCACCCAATCTTCGACAGTCACGACCGGGAAGGCGGCGCCGTAAGGTTTGCCGGTGGCGGGATTGGTGTGCATCGGGCCGGTCGAGCCGAAGCAGGAGCCGGGGTTGTTCACGCCGATGACGAAGAAGCGGTCGGTGTCGAGCGGCTTGCCGGGGCCGACCATGTTGTCCCACCAGCCAGCACTTTTCGGCTGGCCTTCATAGGTGCCGGCGACATGGTGCGACGCATTCAGCGCGTGGCAGACCAGCACTGCGTTCGAGCGTTCCGCATTCAGGGTGCCGTAGGTCTCGTACACCAGCGTGTAGTCGGACAACGACGCGCCGCTCTGCAAGGGCAGCGGCTCGGCAAAATGCAGGGACTGTGGGGTGACGACGCCTATGGATTTCATGGAAGGACAACAATAAAAAAAGCCCGATAGCGGCGGCTGTCGGGCTTGATTCGTTGTCGATTCGAGCTCGCTTTAGCCGTATTTGTTCGGGAGGTTCCCCTGCGCCCGCAAGCTAAGATCAAATCGGCGCATTGCATGAAGGATAGCGAAAGCCACCGGGAGCGTCAAACGCCTGCGGCGCGCCGGGGGAGTTTCGGTAGAAGAAACCCATCGCCGCACCCGACTTGCATGGGCGAGTGTCAGGCGCGGCGCCGCTTACAGCAGGTTCAGCCGCTCGACCGCCTCGGCGATCGCGACCGGCTCCCAGGCCTTCAGCACCTTCTTCGCCGCCGGCTCCAGACGGGTCAGGTCGCTGTTCAGGATTGCCTGCTTCACCGACAGCAGCTGCGCTGGATGCATCGAGAATTCGCGCAGGCCGAAGCCGAGCAAAAGCCGCGTCAGCCGCGTATCGCCGGCCAGCTCGCCGCACACCGCAACCGGGATGCCGGCCTTGGCGCCGGTGGAGATGGTCAGCCACAGCAGCTGCAGCACCGCCGGATGCAGCGGGTTGTACAGATGCGCGACCTCATGGTCGACGCGGTCGACCGCCAGCGTGTACTGGATCAGGTCGTTGGTGCCGATCGACAGGAAGTCCATCCGCTTCACGAACAGCGGCAGCGTCAGTGCGGCCGCCGGTATTTCGATCATCGCGCCGATCTTGATCTCTTCGTCGAACTTCTTCTTCGCGTCCCGCAGTTGCTGCTTGGCCTGCTCGATCATGCCCAGCGTCTGGTCGATCTCGAACGCATGTGCCAGCATCGGGATCAGCAGGTTGATCGGCCCGTATGCGGAAGCGCGCAGGATCGCGCGCAGCTGCGTCAGGAACATCTGCGGCTCGGCCAGGCAATAGCGGATCGCGCGCAGCCCGAGCGCCGGGTTCAGCGCGGTCTCTTCGTCGCGATCGAGCGGCTTGTCAGCACCGACGTCAAGCGTGCGTATCGTGACCGGCCGCCCCTTCATTGCTACCACCGCCTTGCGGTAGGACTCAAATTGTTCATCCTCGGAGGGCAACCGCGCGGCCTGTCCGGTATGGCCCATGAACAGGAATTCGGAACGGAACAGGCCGACGCCGACCGCACCGGCATCCAGTGCGCCGGCGCAGTCTTCCGGCAGCTCGATATTGGCCAGCAGATGAATGAACGTGCCGTCACGCGTGATGGCCGGCGTCTTTTTCAGTTTGCCAAGCTTCTTGCGCTCGCGGATCAGTCTGGCCTGCGCGTCACGATACTGCTCGAGCACGACCGGCGCCGGATCGACGATGACGATACCGGCATCGCCGTCGATGATGATCCAATCGTCCTCGGCGATCAGCGCGGAAGCATTCGACATGCCGACAGCCGCAGGTATGTCGAGGCTGCGGGCGACGATCGCGGTATGCGAGTTCTGCCCGCCGAGGTCAGTGACGAAACCGACGAACGCGCGATCGCGGAACTGCAGCATGTCGGCCGGTGAGATGTCATGCGCGACCACAACCATCTGCGGCGCATAGTCGCCCGGCGCGACAGGCTCGGTGGCCGGCAGCGGCGTGGCCGAGCCGGTCAGGACTTTCAGGATGCGCTCGCCGACCTGCAAGATGTCGTGCTTGCGCTCACGCAGATAGGCATCGTCGATCTCGTCGAACTGCGCGGAGAGCTCGTCGATCTGGGTCAGCAGCGCCCACTCGGCGTTGTAGTGACGGCTGCGGATGATGCGCTGCGGCTCATCGCAAACGATGGGATCGGCCAGGATCAGCGCATGCACGTCGATGAAGGCGGCCAGCTCGGTCGGCGCATCCGACGGCAGCTCGCGGCGCAGGTTGCGCAGCTCTTCGTTGACCAGCGCAACGGCGTCGGTCAGCCGGCGCACTTCGGCCTCGACCTTTTCTTCCGCGACCAGATAGTGCTTGACGTCGCGCGCCGCCGGCTTCAGCAGGTGTGCGCGGCCGATCGCAATGCCGCGCGAGACCGGGATGCCGTGCAGGGTGAACGAGGCCATCGGCGTGTCCTTATTCGCTCTCGCCGAAACGCGCGCCGATCAGCTCGACCAGCGCGTCCATGCAATCCTGCTCATCGGGCCCCTCGGTATCGAGCGTGACGATACTGCCCTTGCCGGCAGCAAGCATCATCACGCCCATGATGGACTTCGCATTCACGCGGCGGTCGTTGCGCGTCATCCAGACTTCGCACTTGTAGCGCGCCGCCAGCTGAGTCAGCTTCGCGGACGCACGCGCGTGCAGCCCGAGCTTGTTGATGATCTCGATTTCCCGGCTGATCATAGGTCTCGTTTTTTGTAGTTAATTAGGGCCGATACGGACCCGATTGTCGACACGACAGGCGCCATTTTGCGCGCCGGCCAGTGCCATCTCCACCACGACATCCAACGTATCATGCCGGTAAGTCAGCGCCCTCAATAGCATCGGCAGGCTGACGCCGGCGATCACTTCTACCTCGCCGGCCGCGCAAAGCTGCAGCGTGCAGTTCGACGGCGTGCCGCCCTTGACGTCGGTAATGACGAGCACGCCGGAGCCGTCATTGAGCCGCTGTATCGCCTGGAGTGCCAGTTCGCGAACCTGCGCAGTATCCTGGTCAGCGACCACGTCGATCGCCTCCAGCCGTTCGGGCAGCCCACGGAAGACATGGGTCGCCGCCTCGATGAAGGCCTTGCCCAGCGGCGCATGGGTCAGTAACAGGATGCCTACCATGGCGTCAGGTCCGGTGCGCCGCTCATTGCGGCCAGGCCTCAAGGGCGTCGATGAACATGGCTGCGACGTCGAAACCGGTCTGCTGCGCAATCTCCTGGAAGCAGGTCGGGCTGGTGACGTTGATCTCGGTCAGGTAATTGCCGATCACGTCCAACCCCACCAGCAGTAATCCGCGCCTGAGCAGTTCCGGCGCCAGCGCTTCGCCGATCTCGCGCTCGCGTGCCGATACCGGCATGGCGATGCCGGTACCACCGGCCGCCAGATTACCGCGCACTTCGCCGGCCTGCGGCACGCGCGCCAGGCAGTAGGGCACGACCTGGCCGCCGATCAGCAGCACGCGGCGGTCGCCGTTGACGATCTCGGGAATGTAGCGCTGGACCATGATGGTACGCGCGCCATCGTCCGTGAGCGTCTCGATGATGGCGCCGAGGTTCATGCCGTCCTCGCGCACACGGAAGACGCCGGTGCCGCCCATGCCGTCGAGCGGCTTCAGGATGATGTCGCGGTGCTCGGCATGGAAAGCGCGCACATGCGCTGCGTCGCTGGTGACCAGGGTTGGCGCGGTGAACTGCGGGAAGCCGGTGATCGCGAGCTTTTCATTGTGGTTGCGGATCGCTGCCGGGCGATTGACCACGCGCGCGCCCTGCGCCTCGGCCAGTTCGAGCAGGTAGGTCGCGTACACGTACTCCATGTTGAACGGCGGATCAGTGCGCTCGACGACGACATCGAAGTCGGACAGGGGGCGCAGCGCGGTCTCCTCAATGGCAAACCACGCACCGTCCTCGCCGGTCAGCACGAAGCGCGACACGCTGGCCAGCACGCGGCCGCCGGAGACGATCATGTCGGCATGGCGGAACGCATAGAGCTCATGTCCGCGGCTGCTCGCCTCGCGCATCATCGCGTAGGTCGAGTCTTTCTTCAGGTTGAAGCCGGACAGCGGGTCGGCAGAAAAGGCGATCTTCATGCGGCGACGGTCGTTCACGCTCAGTAGACCTCCGGGTTCGGGTCGGTGCGCTCGATCTCGAGCGACGCGGCCAGCAGGGCCAGGCGTGCGACCACGCCATACATGTAGAAACGGTTCGGCGCCGCAGTGCCGGGCTTAGCCGCCAGGTCGGGCAGCGCGTGCTGTTGCGCGAACGCCAGCGGCACGAAATGCGCGCCGGGCGAGTTCAGGTTCTCATCGACACCGCGTTCGGCATGCACGCGATAGAAGCCGCCGACGACATAGCGATCCATCATGTACACCACCGGTTCGGCAACGGCATCGTTGATGTGCTCGAAGGTATGCACGCCTTCCTGCAGGATCACATCCGACACCTCGAGGCCTTCCTTCACCACCGACATCTTGTTGCGCTGCTTGCGGTTCAGGTCACGCACTTCGCTGGAATCGCGCACGGTCATGATGCCCATGCCGTAGGTGCCAGCGTCGGCCTTGACGATCACGAACGGCGTTTCCTTGATGCCGTATTCCTTGTATTTCTTGCGGATCTTGGTCAGCAGCGCATCGACGTTCGACGCCAGGCAATCTTCGCCGGTACGCTCGTGGAAATTGATGCCCGTGCATTTTGCGAAATACGGGTTGACCATCCACGGATCGACGTCGATCAGTTTGCCGAATTTTTTCGCCACTTCGTCATACGCGGCGAAGTGATTGGTCTTGCGGCGCACCGCCCAGCCGGCGTGCAGCGGCGGCAGCAGGGTCTGCTCATGCAGGCCTTCAAGAATGCCCGGAATGCCGCCGGACAAATCGTTGTTCAGCAGGATGGTGCAGGGATCGAAGTTCTTCAGCCCGAGGCGACGACCGTTGGCGGAGCGCTCGAGCGGCTCGAGCGTCAGCGTGCTGCCGTCCGGCAGTTCGAGCGTGGTCGGCTCCTTGATGTCGTCGGCGAGGGTGCCGAGGCGTACATTCAGGCCGGTCTGACGGAAGATCTGGATCAGCCGCGCGACGTTCTGCAGATAGAAGGTGTTGCGGGTGTGCTTCTCGGGGATCAGCAGCAGGTTGCGTGCATCGGGGCAGTATTTGTCGATCGCCGCCATCGCCGCCTGGACGGCCAGCGGCAGCATCTCGGGGGCGAGGTTATTGAAGCCGCCCGGGAACAGGTTGGTATCGACCGGTGCCAGCTTGAAGCCGGAATTGCGCAGGTCCACCGAGCAATAGAACGGCGGCGTGTGCTCCTGCCATTCAAGACGGAACCAGCGCTCAATCGCCGGTGTCGCGTCCAGAATTTTCTTTTCGAGCTCGAGAAGGGGGCCGTTGAGGGCCGTGACCAGATGCGGAACCATGGGAAAGCCTTATCAAAATTCGTTCGCGCGGACGCGCGCAGGGGCTCGATTCTAACGGAATCGGGCCATCTCCCCCTGATTGACCCGGACGACGCAGGGCATTGGCTACTGTGTCCGTATCGCTGAAGCGACGTGAGTACACCGCAAAGCTTGGACAAATGAAAACGCCCCCATTCCGGGGGCGCCTGAGCGATGGTCCGCAGCGCCCGCCGGGGCGGGACGCTGCAGAAGACGCGATCAGTTGCGGTAGGCGGTTTCGCCGTGGCTGCTGATGTCGAGGCCTTCGCGCTCTTCTTCTTCCGTCACACGCAGGCCGATGATCATGTCGACCAGCTTGTAGGCGATGAACGCGACGACCGCAGACCAGACCACGGTGGTGATCACGCCCTGGAACTGGATCCAGACCTGCGAGGCGATCGAGTACTCGGGGGCGACGGCATTCGCGACGTAGTCGTAGATGCCAGTGCCGCCGAGCGACGGCGCTGCGAACACACCGGTCAGGATGGCGCCGAGGATACCGCCGACGCCATGCACGCCGAACACGTCCAGCGAGTCGTCCGCGCCGATGATGCGCTTGAGGCCGTTCACGCCCCACAGGCAGATCACGCCGGCCAGCAGGCCGATCACGAGGCCGCCCATCAGGCCGACGAAGCCGGCCGCCGGGGTGATCGCCACCAGGCCGGCAACGGCACCGGAGGCGGCACCCAGCATCGACGGTTTGCCCTTCATGACCCATTCAGCGAAAGTCCACGACACCACCGCACCGGCGGTTGCCAGCAGCGTGTTGCCGAAGGCCAGCGCAGCGGAGCCGTTGGCTTCCAGCGCGGAACCGGCGTTGAAACCGAACCAGCCCACCCACAGCAGCGCAGCACCGACCATGGTGAGCGTCAGCGAATGCGGCGCCATCGACTCACGGCCGAGGCCGACACGCTTGCCAACCAGGACCGCACCGACCAGGCCTGCCACTGCAGCGTTGATGTGCACGACGGTGCCGCCGGCGAAATCAAGCGCGCCTTTCTGGAACAGCCAGCCAGCAACGGCGTTGGCCTTGTCGGCGGCAGCAGCGTCCGTGTATGCATCAGGGCCCGCCCAGAACCAGACCATGTGCGCGATCGGCAAATAGGAGAAGGTGAACCAGATGACCATGAACAGCAGCACGGCGGAGAACTTGATGCGCTCGGCAAAGGCGCCGACGATCAGGCCGCAGGTGATGGCCGCAAAGGTCGCCTGGAAGCAGACGTACATCAGCTCAGGCACGACCACGCCCTTGCTGAAGGTTGCCGCCACGGAGTCCGGCGTCAGCCCCTTCATGAACAGCCGATCGAAGCCGCCGAAGAAGGCACCGCCCTCGGTGAAGGCGAGCGAGTAGCCGTAGATGAACCACAGCACGGTGATCAGGCTGAACACCGTCATCACTTGCATCAGCACCGACAACATGTTCTTCGAGCGGACCAGGCCGCCGTAGAACAGCGCCAGGCCCGGGATCGACATCATCGCCACCAGCAGGGTGGCGACGATCAGCCAGGCGGTGTCGCCCTTGTTGGGTACGGCAGCTGCCGCAGGCGCTGCCGCTTCAGCGGCGGCAGGAGCGGCGGCCGGCGCCGCAGCCGGTGCAGCAGCGGCGGGGGCGGCGGCTTCCGCCGCCGGCGTTGCGGCCGAGGCGGCATCTTCGGCCGAAGCCACAGGCGCCATGCCGATCGCAAACATCAGCAATCCGGCGCCGCACAGTCTCGTGAACCAGTTTTTCATGTTGAATCCCCCTTAGAGTGCTTCTTTGCCGGTTTCGCCCGTGCGGATGCGGATGACTTGCTGCAGGTCGTACACGAAGATCTTGCCGTCGCCGATCTTGCCGGTACGGGCCGCACTTTCGATGGCCTCGACGACGCGCTCGACGATATCGTCCTCGACGGCGGCCTCGATCTTGGTCTTGGGCA
>JACCDT010011273.1_pt1 | contig 12706 bp, 10 predicted proteins | sample 7446291 | NCBI WGS metagenome assembly JACCDT01 (sample SAMN15323446, study PRJNA562643) | freshwater metagenome | isolation source: river surface water | place: USA:Blue River Watershed | collected 2017-08-17
CGATTTTACCGGGCCGCGCCCGAGGGACGTTACAGGCGAGTACCGCACGGAATTTGACCCATGGGCTATGCTTTTATGCATGAGCCTACTCTTCACCCCCCTCACCCTGCCTTCGCCGCGTGGCGGCCTCACCCTGCCCAACCGCATCGTCATTGCGCCCATGTGCCAGTACCAAGCGATGGATGGCTGCGCGACCGACTGGCACCTGATGCATTGGGCCAACCTGCTCAACGGCGGTGCTGGGCTCCTCATGATCGAGGCCACCGGTGTGTTGCCCGAAGGCCGCATCACCCCGGCCTGCCTGGGCCTGTGGGACGACACCACAGAAGCCGCGCTGGCCAACACGCTGCAGCGCGCGCGCAAACTGGCGCCTCAAGTACCGGTGTGCATTCAGCTCGCGCACGCGGGGCGCAAGGCCTCCAGCCGCCTCCCCTGGGAGGGTGGCCAGCTGCTGCCACCAGACCAGGGTGGCTGGGAGACCGTTGGCCCCTCAGCACTGCCGCAGCTGCCAAGTGAGGCACCCCCCACCGCACTGGATGCAGCGGGCATGGAGCGCGTGAAAAAGGCCTTTATGGAGGCGGCCCAACGGGCCGACCGCATGGGCATCGAAGTGATCGAAATCCACAGTGCCCACGGCTACCTGCTGCATGAGTTTTTGTCGCCGATTGCGAACCAGCGCGACGATGCCTATGGCGGCAATTTCGAGAACCGCATCCGTTTCCCGCTGGAGGTGTTTGCCGCGGTACGCGCCGTATTCAAAGGCGTGCTGGGCCTGCGCCTCTCGGCCAGCGACTGGGTGGACGGTGCCTGGGATGTGGAGCAGAGTGCCGAATTTGCCAAGCGCCTAAAGTCCCTGGGATGCGACTTCATCCACGTCTCTAGCGGCGGTGTGTCGCCCCAGCAAAAGATTGCGTTGGGCCCCAACTACCAGGTGGGCTTTGCGCAGCGCATCCGCGAAGTCAGCGGCCTACTGACCATTGCCGTGGGCCTGATCACCGACCCACACCAGGCGGAGGCCATTCTGCAAAGTGGCGAGGCCGATCTGGTGGGCCTGGCACGCGCCTTTTTGTACCAGCCGCGCTGGGGCTGGCAGGCCGCTGCCGCGCTGGGTGGCGAGGTACAGGCCCACCCCACTTACTGGCGCAGCCTGCCGCGCGAGGCGCAGGCCGTGTTCGGCCCGGTGAAAGTGGGCGGGCGCTGAGCCAAGGCATGCAAGGCCTGCACCTGACCGCCGACCTGCACGGCTGCCGCTGCGCGATGGCATGGCTCACCGAGGCTGGGGCCCTGGGCGCCTTTTGCGTACAGGCCGTCGAAGCCGCAGGTCTGCAGGCAGTGGGCCAGCAGTTTCACACCTTCCCCGCAACCGACCTGGGCCCGGGCGGCGTGACCGCGACCGTGCTGCTGGCCGAGTCGCACCTGTGTGTGCACACCTGGCCCGAACAACGGGCGGTAACGCTGGATGTGTACGTGTGCAACTTCGGCGCCGACCATTCAGACAAGGCCCACGCGCTGCTGGCCGCACTGCTGCAGCGTTTTGACGCCACACAAGTGCAGCAGCACCAGCTGCTGCGCGGCACGCCCCCTGAACGATAGGGCGTGCAACCCCACAACAAAAAGGGAGCCACTGGCTCCCTTTTTGTTGGCAGGCCACGGGCCAATCAGGCGCGGTGACGCAGGCGACGGCGGCTGATGGTGCCGATCAGGCCCAAGCCCGCGAGCAACATGGCATAGGTTTCTGGCTCGGGAACCGCAGTCACCACGTTGGACTGCAAAAACTCCACGCGCAGGCCAGCGGGGTTGCCACTGCCTTGGGCGAAATTGGTCAGCACAAACTCCAGGGTGTTCACGCCAGCGTTGAAGCCGCTGTTAGCCGCAAAGCTGGAAAATTGGCTGAAGCTGCTTGCGCTGCCGATGGTCACGCCGTTGAGCTTGACGGTGGCTTGGTTGTCGGCTGCAAACTGGCCGGAGAAGCTGGCGGTGCTGGCGTCAAACCCGCTGAGGTCGAAAGACAAGGTCCAAGAATAGGTGCCGTTCTGCACGGGGTCCAGCGATGCGGCCTGGTTGGCGGTGGGTGTGATCCACTTTGAGGTCGAGGTGTTGGCCAGCCATGGGTTGACGGGCCAGGCGTTGTCGTAGCTCACATATCCGTAGCTGTTGCCGTTGAGCCGATAGTTGGTATCTTGCACGCCACTGGCAAAGCTGCCGGTGTTCACCAGGCCAGAAATGGCCGCGGCGTGGGCCGAGAGAAAGGAGCTGGCGGCCAGAATGGCGGCGATGGCAATTTTTTTCATGGAGTCCCTGGGGAAGAATCTGACGGAGCTGACTGCGAAATGCAGGCCTGATTGTAAAGAAGCAGGCGGGGTAACACGGGCTGCAAGCAGCGGCACCCGGCGCGCTGCACGTGACAAAAATCACACTTTGCAGCCCGGATTAACCCCCTGGTGCCAGCACGGACGGCTCCGGGGTCCAGGTGGGGTGTACCGCCAACGCCGGGCTGATGGCCTCACCATCCACCCCCAAGCTTGGGATGAAGCCGCCCCAGTTCCATTCTGCATAACGCCATTCGCTGCCGGAGCGCACCACACCTTCGGGGGGCTGCACCTCCTGCACCGGCACGCCCTTGAGTGCCGTGCTCATGTAGTCGATCCAGGCCGGCAGCGCCAGCGCCGAACCTGAGGCCCGCGAGCCCAGGCTGCGCGGTGTGTCATAGCCAACCCACACCACCGCCACCACGCCCGGCTGGTAGCCGGCAAACCAGGCGTCCACCACGTCGTTGGTGGTGCCGGTCTTGCCATACAGGTCGGGGCGCTTGAGGATGGCCTGCGCGCGGGCTGCCGTGCCGCTGCGGGTGACTTCCTGCAGCAAGGTGGACACCATGAAGGCATTGCGCGCGGGAATGGCGCGTTGGGTCTCATCGAGCGCCACCGGGGGCGGGGCCTCGAAGACCACCTCGCCGCTGGCGCGGGCGATGCGCTGGATCAACAAGGGGCTGACGCGGTAGCCGCCGTTGGCCAGCACGGCGTAGGCGCCGGCCAGCTGCAGCGGCGTGGTTGATCCCGAGCCCAGGGCCTGGGTCAGATCAGCAGGCTGGCGCTCCGGGTCGAAACCAAATCGGCTGGTCCAGTCGCGTGCGCCCTGGGGCGAGAGCAGTTGCATCAGGCGGATAGACACCAAGTTCTTGGAACGCGCCAGTGCATGGCGCAGCGTGATGGGGCCGTCGGCGCTGCCATCGTCGTTCTCGGGTGCCCAATCACCCACGTTCTCCAGCGGCGCGTCCATGACCAGACTTTCGGGCTGCATGCCGTTTTCGATGGCGCCGGAATAGATGAAGGGCTTGTAGCTGGAGCCGGGCTGACGCCAGCCCTGGGTCACGTGGTTGAACTGGTTGCGGTGGAAGTCAAAGCCGCCCACCAGCGCGCGGATGTGGCCGTTGGCCGGGTCCAGCGCCACCAGGGCACCTTCGGTCTCGGGCCACTGCACCAGGCTCCAGGTCTTGCCCTGTTGCAGCACGCGCAGCACCGCACCGCGGCGCACGCGCAACTTGGCGGATGCGTTGTCGGCCAAGCCGCTCTGCGCCGGGCGCAGGCCCGTGCCTTCGATGGTGAGGGACTCGCCGGAAGCCAGCACGACGGTGACGGACTTGCTGCTGGCGCGCGTGACGATGGCCAGGCGCAGGTCTTCGTCGTCGTCATAGTCTGCCAAGGCCTGGGCCACGGCGGGGTTCTCGTCCTTCAGGCTGTCGGGCAGGTTTTCCTGTCCTTCGGGACCGCGCCAAACCTGGCGCAGCGAATGCTCCACCAGGGTACGGCGCAGGGCCTTGTAGGCGGCCTGCTGGTCGGCCGAGCGCAAGGTGGTGGTGACGTTGAGGCCGGTGGTGTAACTCAGCTCGCCGTACTGGGCATAGACCTGCTGACGCACCATTTCGGCAGCGTATTCAGCATGCACATCCACATCGTTGGGCCTGCGCACCACCAGTTTTTCCAGCAGCGCCTCGGCGTACTGGCCGCCATCGATCACGCCCTGCGAGCGCATGCGACCCAAGGCCACGAGCTGGCGGGCGCGGGCGCGCTCCAGGTTCTGGATGGGGTTGGCAAAGTACGGGTTCTGCGGCAGCCCTGCCAGCATGGCGCATTCGGCCGGGGTGAGTGCCGCCAGCGTCTTGCCAAAGTAGGTCTGGGCGGCAGCCTCAAAGCCGTAGGAGCGTGCGCCCAGGTAGATCTGGTTCATGTAGAGCTCCAGGATCTGGTCCTTGCTGAGCTGCGACTCGATCTTGAAAGCCAGCATGGCTTCCTTGAGCTTGCGTTCCAGGGTGCGCGAGCGGCTCAGGAAGAAGGTGCGCGCCACCTGCTGCGTGATGGTGGAAGCCCCTTGCATGCGACCGCCGGTGGTGATGGCCACCAAGGCGCGGGCCACGCCAATCGGGTCCAGCCCGCCATGGCTGTAGAAACGTGAATCTTCCACGGCCAGCAAGCTGTCCTTCATCAGCGCGGGGATCTGGTCGATGCGCTGGTAGACACGGCGCTCTGCACCGAAGCCGCCAATCGGCACACCATCGGCAGTGAGCACCCGCAGCGGCTGCTTGGGCTGGTAGTTGGAGAGTGAGGAGGTGTCGGGCAGTTGCGGGTAAAAAAACGCGGCTGCGGCCAACAAAAACAGGACGAGCAGGCCCGCCAGCACCAGGCCGGTTTTGAGGATGCGCATGGGCCAGGGGCCCCAGGAATTGGTGTGCATAAGAAAGCGTGGCTGAGGGCGGATTATGGGCAGGTCCGTGCCGCGGGCCGCCAGGCGGGGGATGTCACAAATGTTTCCAGCTGTTGCTCAGGCACCGGCCCAATGCCCCAGCGTGAAGGCCTCTTCGAAGATGGAATAGCCCGCCCAGTCGCTGTGGGCAAAGCGCAGGCGGCCATGGGTGAGCGCAAATTGCTCCTGTTTTGATAGCTGCTTGCGCACAATCTGCGGGATCCAGAGGCCAATTTGACCATGATTGGAGGGCAGGGGGATGGCCATGGCGTGGCCGTAGCGGGTCAGCTCCATGCGCGTGGCTTTGGCGGCCAGGTCGGGGTGGGCGGCAGCCAGCTCGGCCACGATGGTGTCGCGCCAATGGGTCCAAGGTTGCGCTAGCAGCAGCTGGCGCCCAGCGGCCGGGCCGCCCGGCACATCGCCCAGTGCGCGGTAGTGGGTGAGCACGGTGGCGCCAGGCACGGGGTGCAGGCTTTGGTGCATGGCGTCCACATAGCCCAGGCCTTGCGTTCCGTAGACCACGTTGTCCCAACTGGGCGCGGCACCGGGCCGGTCGCGCAGCGGCTCACGGAGGTGGATATTGGCCACCAGCCAGGGCGCATAGACCACGCGCTGGGCGGCCTGGCGCAAGAAGTCGGGCGTGCCCTCGACCACGCGAGCGGCGATAAAAATCGGCAGCGCCACGATGGCCTGCTGGGCCTGCCAGCGCTCCACCTGCCGCGTGGCAGTGTTGAAGGCATCCACCTCCACACCGTGGCGGCCCTGCGCCACACGCAGCACGACGCTGCCAGTGCGCAGACGATCGCCCAACGGCGCAGCCAGGCGGCGCGTGAGCCAGGCATTGCCCTCCGGCCAAGTGAGCAGGCCCTCGCGCTCAGCTGACTCGGCGCCCGGCGCATGGAAGCCGTGGCGGCTGGCGAAGTAGTGAATGCCAGCCCAGGCCGACACGGTGGCAATGCCAGCGCCGTAGTCGTCCCGGCAGCAGTAGTCCAGGTACCAGCGCAGCTGCGGATCATCCAATCCGTTTTGGCCCAGATACGCTATGAAAGTAATAGCTGCCAGCGCACGCTGTACGGGTCCCAGAGGTCTATTCCGCGTTGGAATGGTCCACTTCGCTGCCTGGCGCGCCTGCTCCACCAGTACCGCAAAGCGGCGGTACTGCGCCAGCGTGGCCTCGCCCACGCCCTGCACGGGCAGCAACCCGTCTTGCCATGCGCCGTGAAAGAACAGACGTTCCTGCGGGCTGTGGCAGAGGTGGCGTTCGTCGTACTGCCAGCGTCCGGCCACGCGCTGGCGCAGGCCCAGTTCTTCCAGCAGGTCTTGCACCTCAGGCGCGTCGTCGCTGGGCAGCGGCAGGTAGTGCGCGCCCAGCGGGCAGGTGATGCCGCCCACACTGCCGCCGCGTGCGTTACCGCCCGCGCTGTCTTCCAGCTCCAGCAGCACAAAGTCGTCTTGCCCGCGCAGGCGCAGCGCCCGCGCAGCCGCCAGCCCGGCCACGCCGCCACCGGCGATGACGGTGTGGGTCCGGTGGGTGACGGCGGGCGTGGGCCAGGCCATGCTGTCACGCAGCTGATGGCCGCGCACGTGGTCAATTCCGGTGAAGCTGCCGCTGATGTGGGCCGCAGACTCACTGGCGGCACTGCATGCCCACAGTGGCAGGGGAGCCGCCGCGGCAAGAAAGCTGCGGCGCTTCACGGCTCGCTCGGCGCCAACCAGCCGCGGTAATGCACGATGCGCCCAGTGAGGGGGTGCGTGATCTCTACATCAAAGTGAAACCGCCCTTCCAACTCAAACTCCCGGCTGTCTCCTGTAGGCAAGCACCACGCGGGCAAGGGCAGTCGCCAAAGTGCGCCACGGCGCACCGCCCAGTGCAGCGCCCCGTTCACCACCGTCAGCGCAATCTGCACCCGTAGCGGGCCAAACTGTTCGACCAGCATGCCGGGTTGTGCACCCCGCTCTTGCAGGAGACGGCTGGCAAACTGCTGCCTACCGAAGATGCGCTGCCAATGCTCCCCCTGCTGCTGCGCCACCATGTGCACCTGTACCGGCACCGCGTCACCGGCTGCAGGGAACCCCATGCAGTCACACACCAGCCGGGCCATCCAACCCGCGCCACGCTGCACCGAGGCTTGGCCCGCCAAACGCAAGCGTGTACCCGGCTGGTGGCAGCGTTGCAAGGCAGGCGACAGCTGCCCAAAGGCGCTGCCCAGTACCCGCTCAAACAGACTGTCCGTCGAACTCACAGACCGTCTCCCGCCACAAAGCGGTCAGCGTCTTCGGGCGCCGGAAAGTAACAAACCTCACGCCGGCCAAACCAGCGCAAGCGGTTGCGCGCCACCACGCTGTACAGCGCGTCCAGCCACGGCAGGGGCAGCACACGCAACACCCCGACCAGGCGCCACGGCCAGCCCAGACCGCTGACCATGCGAAGGGTCCCATCGGACTTGATGTACACGCGCCCTGACGCGATCAGCAGATTGCTCTGGTAGTCGCTGCCGCCCAGGCCGTAGTGGGCATACAAGGCGTGGCCCAGCGGAGACTGCGCTGCGAGCAAACGGTAGACCTTGTTGCGGTCATGCTTGAGCACAAAGTTGGCCCACGCGGAACACAACACACAGTGCCCGTCAAAAACGATGAGGGGTTGGTCGTCTGCAAAACGCGGGACCGCCGGGTCATCGCGGTAACTGTAAGGTGCTTGGGGTCCATGGGTCATTTGGCTACCCTGCCCCATTCTTCTTCATACGTGGTCACCAGAACCTGGTTGGAGAGGCGGTTGACCTCGGTGGGCACGCGAGCCATGTCTTGGGGGAACTCGAACAACAACGGCAGGCTGGGCACGTTCAGAAAGCGCAAGCCTGTCGGCAATGTAGTGGGCATGCGGAACGGGCGGCGGCTGGCCAGCACAAAGCCCCATTCACCAAAGCTGGGCACATGCGCGTGGTACGGCGTGGCAGTCAGCCCCACCGACTCGATGGTGGTGACCACGGTCCAGAAGCTCTTGCGCGCGATCAGGGGTGAGGTGGTCTGCACCACCGCGTAGCCACTGGCAGCCAGATGCTTGTCGAGCAGGGCGTAGAAGGCATTGGTGAACAACTTGCCGACCGAGAAGTTGGTAGGGTCTGGAAAGTCCACCACGATGACATCAAATACCTCGTCCGTGCCCTGCAGCCAGGTGAAGGCGTCGGTGTTGATGACCTTCACTTTGGACGAACGCAGCGCCTCGGCATTGAGCGCCGCCAACTCCGGTGTTTGCGTAAACAGCGTGGTCATGGCCGGATCCAGCTCCACCAGCGTGACGCTTTCTACACCCGGGTATTTGAGAACTTCGCGCACCGCCATGCCGTCGCCACCGCCCAGCACAGCCACGTTTTTGGGAGAGGCGCCGGTTGCTGAAAACGCGGCCATGGCGGGGTGCACCAGGGCTTCGTGGTAACGGTATTCGTCGCGCTGGGCGAACTGCAGATTGCCATTGAGGAACAGGCGGTAGCCCAACTGCCCGTCGCCCGGGGAATGGGTCACCACAATCCGTTGGTACGGGCTGGACTGCGCGATGATGGCCTTGTCCTGGTAAAGCCGGTCTTCCGCCCAGGTAGTGATGTGGTCCGCCGCGGCCATGCCCGCGCCCAGCAAGACCAACACCCCCGCACAGGCCCAGGCGTGCGCCGCAAACCGCCGCAGCTCATGGCGGAACAGCCACAGCGCCCATAGGGCGACGGCGGCATTCAACAAGCCGAACAGCAGTCCGGTGCGCACCAGGCCCAGCTTGGGCACCAGCAAGAGCGGGAATGCGACCGAGACCGCAAGCGCGCCCAGGTAGTCAAAGGTCAGCACCTGCGAGACCAAATCCTTGAGCGCCACGTTGCGCTTGAGGATGCGCATGACCAGCGGAATCTCCAGCCCCACCAGCATGCCGACCAGCAGCACCATCGCGTAGAGCACAAAACGGAATGAGCCGGGAGCCCAGGCATGCGCGACAAAAAGAATCGCTGGCAGCGCACCACCCGCGAGGGCCACCAGCAGTTCTATGCGCAAAAAGTGGGCGGTGAGCTGGCGCTCAAAAAAGCGCGATAACCAAGAGCCAATGCCCATGGCGAACAGATAGGCGCCAATCACGGTGCTGAACTGCAGCACCGAATCGCCCAGCAAGTAGGAAGCCAGCGCACCCGCCGCCAGCTCGTACACCAGCCCGCAGGCGGCCACCACAAACACCGAGGCGAGCAGCGCCACCTCCACCGGGCGCGGCCCGGTGGGCTGGGAAGACTCAGGTTTCACCTCAGGGCCGCCCAACTTGAATAGTGGCGAGTGGAGGCATGTTTTGCCGCCGGGCCGCCCCAAGGCAAAACGCGCCCACTCGGGGGGCAGCGACCCGCGTAGCGGTGGAGCGTGGGGGCATTAGTGAATGGCTGCCGCCACGATGATGCAAATGCCCAGCGACATGGCAGCCACCACCAGGGCCAGTGCCTTGTTCTGCTTCTCCACAATCTCCAGCCACAGGTTGTAGGGCGTGATCTTGTCAATGATGATGAAGCAGATCCAGAAGATCAGCACGCCGATCACTGCGTACAGCACTGAGCCCAACACCACATCCGGTTTCAACCATTCCATGGTTATCTCCTTGAAAGTTCCAAATCCTATTTGTGTCCGCCACCCGACGAGAAGCCGCCGTACGAGCCGCCCGAGGAACGGTAGCTGCTGCTGGAGCAGTTTTCCACGTTCGGGTCGCAATCAGACGAGCAGCGCGTCATGGCCAGGAAAAACAGCACCACCACGATGAACACCCAGAACTCTTGCCGCAGCAAGGGGTTGCTGGACCCAGAGAGTGGTCCGACATCACTGCGCTGGAGCGCCGCCTTATCGGTCTGCAATTTGAAAACACGGGCAATCGTGGCACTGTCGATGGTGCTGCCGACGGACCAAGTGAGCTCGTGGGCCGACCGCTCGGAACTGAGCAGACTCTTGCCGCTGCGGTAGTCCCGGTTCTCCGTTTTCTGCGTACGTTGCACCTGCCAGTAAAACTCGCCCACCACGTAGTTGGTGGTCGCGGTGTAACTCTCCTTGAGCTGGTAATGCGTACCCAGGTACGTCGCCGTTTGCTGGTTCCTGCTGACCACGGGTGCGCCCGTGGTGGGCTTGACCACGCTCCAGCCATCAGTCGAATCGACCAAAAAAATGAAGCCGCGCTTGGCGTTGTAGAGCAGGTACTCCTCCCAACCAAAATGCTCATCAGGGTCGGTGGGCTCGGTGCCCATGCGGTGCTGAAAGCCCACCACCTGCCACTGCGCACCCTGCAGCATGCCCACCGTCCCCAGGGGAATCAGGGGCTGGATGGGCTCGTCCTGCACGGCATGCTTGAGTTCGCCTCCAATACCTTGCGACAGGTCGATGAGTGTGTTGCAGGACTTGCAGCTCATGCTCTGGGTGGTGAGCAGCAGGGCCTCCAGCGTGGCGCCGCAGTTTGGGCAGGCAAACTGCCGACCTTTTTCTTCCTTGGCCGCGTTGTCCTTGAGACCTGTGAGCTTCAGCTCGTCCAGCTGCACCGAGCGGCCCATGCTCACGCTGGGTGGCTGGGTGCTGTAGTCGACACTGAGCACTTCACCCGTGCTCTTGGCGTCCGCGGCCTCACTGCGCAGCTCCACCATGGCAAAGCTGCGGCCCAGCTCGGGCAGACGCGGCAATTCGCCCTGCGCCGCGACCAGCGCCACTTGCTGGTTCGATGCCACGCTGAACGATTGGCCGTTGATGGCGGTGGTGGCGCCCACACGAAAACGCTCGGCCGCAGGCAGGTCGCGCTGCACGGGTTGCGCGGTGGTGAACACATACGCACCGTTGTCTTCGCTCAGGAAGGCGCTGCTGCCATCAGCCAGCACCGCATGCCATTCTGTCCAGGTGCCTTCGCCGTACTTGTATTGCAGGCGCCCCAACAGCGTGAAGCCCTGGCCCTTCCAGCTGCCGCTGACGCCCAACTGCAGCAAGCTGTGGTCATCAAACAGCTCAGCCATCTTGCCAATGCGCGAGAGCACCTCGCCCTTGCGCACCACCATGCTCTGGCAGTAGCCGCAGATGGCGTGCGTGCTTTGCGCACTGAGGAAGTTGACAGGCGCACCACAGCCCGGACACGGGGCCTGGTAAGTGCGTTGGGGTTTACTGGTGTCGAGTGCCAAGGCGTGAAGAAGAGTCTGGGGGACCGGGGGTTATGCGAAGGTAAAGGAGGAGCCCGAAGGGCGGGGGACACGCAGCAGAACGCTCGGTCCCTCAGGCTCTTCGCCGATAACTACACCAGCTTTTTCAACAACTCCGCCTTCTTGGCATCAAACTCTTCCTGCGTGAGGATGCCCTTGCCCTTGAGTTCGCCCAGCTTCTCCAGTGTGGCCATCACGTCCTCCGGCTTCACGCCCGCAGCAGCGGCCACTGCGGCTGCAGGTGCTGCCTGGCCTTGCAATCCGGCAGCCAGGTTTTGCGCCAACACCTGGCCCAGCGCCACACCTGCACCCAGGCCCATGGCATCGCCTGCCACACCGCCGCCAGAGCTTGCGCCCTCGGCGAACTTGGGAATGGCTTGCGCCGTCTGGTACTGCATGAACTTGGCCATGTCGTTGCCAACCATGCCCATGCCGATCTTCTGGTCCAGGATCTTCTGCAGCTCTTCGGGCAACGAGACGTTTTGTACCGTCATGCCTTCGAGCTTCAGGCCGATCTTCTCGAACTCGGGCGCCAGCTGGCGCGTCAGCGCCTGGGCAAAAGTGAGCTGGTTGGCCGCCAGATCCAAAAACGCAATGCCACTGCTGGCGACCGCATTGCTGATGTTCTGCAGCACCAGGCCACGCAGCTGGCCGTCAATGTCGGCCGTGGTGTAACTCTCCCGCGTACCCGAGATTTCGGTGTGGAAAAGTTTGGGGTCTGCAATTCGGAAGGCGTAATTGCCAAAGGCACGCAGGCGCACCGCACCAAAGTCGGCATCGCGGATGGTGATGGGCTGGGGCGTGCCCCACTTCTGGTCGATCTGCTGGCGCGTGCTGAAGAAATACACATCGCTCTTGAAGGGGGACTCGAAGAGCTTGTCCCAGTTCTTCAGGTAGGTCAGCACCGGCAGCGTTTGCGTGGTGAGGGTGTGGGTGCCGGGACCAAACACGTCGGCCACCTTGCCTTCGTTGACGAACACCGCCAGCTGCGACTCGCGCACGACCAGCGTGCCACCGTTCTGGATTTCCATGCCCGCCATGGGGAAGCGCCAGGCCAGTGTGCCGTCGTCCTCTTCCGTCCATTGAATGACGTCAATAAACTGTTTCTTGATGAAGTCCATCAATGCCATGGTGTCCCCCTGAATGTTGGTGGGGAAGATGATAGCGGGTGGCCACGGTTATGCTGTGCGCCCATGCCCTCTTTCAAACCCGCCCCCGCCATCGTGCTGGCCGCCGGCCGCGGCGAGCGCATGCGCCCGCTGACCGACACCTGCCCCAAACCCCTGCTCGCCGTGCAGGGCAAGCCCCTGATGCAGTACCACCTGGAGGCGCTGGCGCAAGGCGACTTTGGCAGTGCGGTGGTGAACACCGCCTGGCTGGGCGAGCAGATCGAGGCCCGGTTTGGGCATCAAATTGGCATGCAGGCACCGCCAATATTGCGTGGACAGCTATTAAAAGTAGAGCAAAACTCTAACGCTCTGGCCTTGCACTACTCCCATGAAGGGCGCGACTTTGGCGGCGCACTGGAGACGGCGGGCGGCATTGCGCGCGCGCTTCCGCTACTCGCGCCTGTGTTCTGGTCGATGGCAGGTGATGTGTATGCGCCTGACTTCGTGTTCACCCAGGCCGCGGTGGACCGCTTTGCCGCCAGTGGCAAGCTGGCCCACCTGTGGCTGGTGCCCAACCCGGCACACCACCGCAAGGGTGACTTTGGCCTGGAGCAGGTGGATGCCCAGGGCGTGGGCCTGTGCACGGACCCACCTGCCGACAGCAGCACCCAGCGCTAC
>JACCDT010384328.1_pt1 | contig 12706 bp, 10 predicted proteins | sample 7446291 | NCBI WGS metagenome assembly JACCDT01 (sample SAMN15323446, study PRJNA562643) | freshwater metagenome | isolation source: river surface water | place: USA:Blue River Watershed | collected 2017-08-17
CAGTCGGCGACGGAAGCGGCGCGCGGCAAGGGCCCGGTGCTGGTCGAGAAGTTTTTCCCCGGCAGCGACTACCGCCTGCTGGTCGTCGGCAACCGCCTGATCGCCGCCGCACGCCGCGACCCGCCGCAAGTGGTCGGCGATGGCAAGCACACGGTCAAGGAACTGGTCGACGTGGTGAACGCCGACCCGCGCCGCAGCGATGGGCATGCGACCTCGCTGACCAAGATCCGCTTCGACGATATCGCGATGGCCTGCCTGTCCGACCAGGGTCTGAAACCCGACTCGGTGCCCGAGAAAGGCCGCCGCGTCGTGCTGCGCAATAACGCCAACCTGTCGACCGGCGGCAGCGCCACCGACGTCACCGATGACGTGCATCCGGAAACGGCATCGCACGCGATCTATGCGGCCGCGATGGTCGGCCTGCATGTATGCGGCGTGGACATCGTCTGCGAAAGCATCATGCGCCCGCTGGAAGAACAGAATGGCGGCGTGGTCGAGGTCAATGCCGCACCCGGCCTGCGCATGCACCTGAACCCGTCGTACGGCAAGGGCCGCAACATCGGCGAAGCAGTGATGCAGCTGATGTTCGCGCATGGCGATGACGGCCGTATTCCCGTGGTGGCCGTCACCGGCGTCAATGGCAAGACCACCACCACCCGCCTGATCGCGCATGTGCTGGCCACCAAGGGACTGTGCGTCGGCATGACCAATACCGATGGCGTGTACGTCGGCGGCCGTCAGACCGACAGCGGTGATTGCAGCGGACCGAAGAGTGCGCGCAATGTGCTCGCGCATCCGCATGTGCAGGCGGCGGTGCTGGAGACGGCGCGCGGCGGCATGCTGCGCGAAGGCCTAGGCTTCGACAAATGCTCGGTGGCCGTCGTCACCAACATCGGCGAAGGCGACCACCTCGGCCTGAACCATATCCATACGCCGGAAGACGTGGCGCGCGTGAAGCAGATGATCGTGCAGAACGTCGCACCGACCGGCCATGCCGTGCTGAACGCCGCCGACCCGCTGGTGGCCGGCATGGCGCCACACTGCCCTGGCAAGGTAATCTTCTTTGCGCAGAACGCGTATCACCCGGTGCTGGTCACGCACCGCGCGCGCGGCCATCGCGTGGTGTTCGTCGACAATGGCGATATCGTGGTGGCCGAAGGCGCGCACCTGCAGCGCATGCCGCTGTCGCGCGTGCCGCTGACGCGCGGCGGCCTGCTCGGCTTCCAAGTCGAGAACACGCTGGCTGCGGTGGGCGCATGCTGGGCGCTGGACCTGCCGTGGGAATTGATCGTCGAAGGCGTCATGAGCTTCAACAATGACACCAAGGGCGCGCCGGCCCGCTTCAACGTGATGCGCTACCGAGATGCGACCGTGGTCGCCGACTATGGCCACAACCCGCATGCGATGCGCGCACTGGTCGCGGCCTTCGATGCGCTACCGGCAACCGAGACGACCCGGCGCACCGTTGTCATCAGCGGCGCCGGCGACCGTCGCGATGAAGATCTGCGCGAGCTGACGCGCGTGCTGGGCGCGGCCTTCGACAATATCGTGCTGTTCGAAGATGCATGCCAGCGTGGCCGTGCCGATGGCGAAGTGCTGGCGCTGCTGCGCGAAGGCTTGCAGGGCGCAAGCCGCGCCAGCCATGTCGAAGAAATCCGCGGCGAATTCATCGCGATCGACCGCGGGCTGGAAATGCTGAAGGCCGGCGACCAGTGCCTGGTGCTGGTCGACCAGGTGGAAGAGGCGCTCGCGCACCTGACGCAGCGGGTCGCCGGCGCCTGAAGCCTGTCCACCCGGTTCGCGGCCGCGCCCCGTGCGTGGCCAGATGCCGCCACCATGAAAAAGGGGACCTCACGGTCCCCTTTTTTCATGCGCAAAACGGGCGAACGGCAGCCTTACATGCGCCAGCCGTAGCCGATATAGGCCACCGGCGTGTAGTCTCGCTCCACGATGGGGCTGGCCGACTGGGCCGACGACAGTCGGTTGACGGAGGCACCGAAGAATACGGCGCCGGTGCGGTTGAATGCGTACAGGCCGCTGACGCCGACACTGAACGCGGTGCCCGAGCCGGGCGCATAGGCGGCGCGACCGGCGGCGACTTCATTGCTGCGCACGCCGAAGTAGTAGTCGTTCATCTTTGCATCCTGCCAGGTGGCGCTGACGATGCCGTTCAGCCGGAACGCCATATCGCTGACCAGCGGACGGATGAACTGCACCTGCGCGACCTGTCCCTTGCTCTTGCCGGTGATGTCGAAGCCATAGTCGACGTTCAGCACGCCGACCCCGGTCTGCCAGCGCAGGCTGGGACCCGCGTCGACCGCGAAATCACGATCCGCCATGCCGGCGGTCTTCGCGCTGTCGGACGCGTCGTAGCCGAAGCGCGGCTCTGCATACAGGCCGATGCGCAATGACTCATCAGCCGACACGAAGCCCCAGGCCCCGGCCTTCAGGCCGCTGATGTAGGCGACATCCTTGTACTGGTATTGGAGGACGGGCAGCGCGAGGAAACGCACGCTGCTGCTGCCCGGCACCTTGGGCAGCACGCCGGCGCCAATGCCGATGAAGTTCTGCGGGGTGGGCAAGGGCTGCTGGGCCTGGCGCTCGGCGGCTTCTTCGGCGGAAGGCTGGGCGACGGCGATGCCGGCTACCAGCGCGAGCGCGGCCGCAGCGACGGCCTTCAGTGAATGGCGCGGGCGCCGTGCAGGGAAGATTTGCTTGTTCATGGGAATCTCGGTCGGACGGTTCATGGATCAAGGCCTGCCAGTCATTGGCGAGCAGCCAGCGGCAAGGCCGCGGGCAAGCATACCTGAATACCGGTTTTCGGTAAGCTCAGGCGCCGGCGTACGCGTGGATCTGGTTGCCATCGCGCGAATGGATCTGCAGGTTGAAGGAGACGATGATGCGGTCCTTGTCACCCTCGTAGGCCATGGCCTTGTGCGGCAGCCACGACGGGAACAGCACCAGCGTGCCCTCTTCCGGCTGGATGTCCATGGAGTTGGTCTGCAAGTACGCATTGCCCATGTCCATGTAAGCACCGCCCTGCAGCTGGCTGTACGGACCATAAAAGCGCGTTGCGCCATTCAGCTTGCCCAGCGTCGGATGCGACTGCCGCTTTTCGGCGTCGTCGATCTGCACGTAATACACGCCGGACCATGAGCAATTGCCATGCGTGTGCACGTCATGGAAAGCCTGCCCGTTCTGAATCTGGAACCAGCAGCCGGCAAAGCGCAGGTCCAGCGACAGCCGGCCCTGAGGCCAGGATTGTGCATTGGCCTGCTTGGCCAGTTGCTGCGCGCTGCCGGCAATGAATTGCACCAGTTGCGTGAACTCGGGCAGATCTACGCGATCGAGCAAGTCATCCGGGCTCGCATAGAAAACCTGGCGCTCGCTTTCCATCGCCAGCCGTATCGCACCGAAGGCGCGCGCCAGCACGGGGTTGACGGTCGCAGCATCGCCGAAACGCTGCACATCGATCGGGGTCGGCCAGAGCAGCTGCATCAGCCGGCCGCCGTGGTGCTGCCCGCGATACTGCCTGCAGTGCTGCCCGAGGTGCTGGCCGTGCTGCCAGCGGCCGCGGGCATCGCCAGCTTCCAGCCGGTGCGTTTCTCGAAGGCCGCGATGTCTTCCGGCGAATCGAGGTCGATGATGAAGCGGTCATTGTCGGTCTCGTACACCTGCACCTGCTGCGGGTGGCTGTCGATGTACTTGCGGCAGGCAACGGCCTGCCCGCCTTCGAGCATCTCGCCCACCAGCTCGCCGGAGAACAACACGGGATTGCCACGCTGGCCCTGCACTTCCGGATAGACGATCGAGGTGCCCGGCGCACGCTTCTTGAACGCGCCGATTAGTTCGGTCAGTTCGGCGTTACCGACCAGCGGCTGGTCAGCCAATGCGACGATCACGATGTCGAATTTGCTGCCGAGTGCTTCGAGCCCAAGGCGCACCGATGATTGCTGCCCCTGTTCGGGGGACGGGTTGCGCACGATGGTGACGGGGAAGGCCTCGACCGCCGGTTCGATCTGCTCATGGTAGTAGCCGGTGACGACAACCACCTCATCGATGCCGGCGCCGCTCATCGCGATCAGGTGGCGATTGATCAGTGGCACGCCGGCCAGGCTCATCAGGCATTTGGGTACGCCGCCCATGCGCGAGCCTTCGCCCGCGGCCAGCAGTACCGCACCCACGCGCAGCCTCGCATACAGCCCGCCGCCCTGTTTCAGCATGCATCCCATGTCTTCTTCCTTCGTCCAGTCTTGCTTGTGGCGACCCGCGAGAATCGCCTTCGAATTCAATCTGCCTTCAATGTGTCATCAATGCCGCATCAATGCCGCATCAATGCAGCATCAATGCAGCTTCAATGCTCCCGCCCCTGCTGCCGCAGCAGGGCGTCGGCGCGGAAGCGCGGCTCGCCCAGATGCACCAGGTCGCCCAGGCTGTGCAGCGTATTGACGGCCAGGTAGCCATCGATCAGGTCACGGCTGCGCAGCATCGCCTCCGATCCCGGCAGCTCCCGCGTCGGATGCAACCAGAACAGCGAAGCGCCGCGCTGCTTCAGCGCCCGGATCGCACGCTCGGTCTCCTGCGGCGGGTCGGTATCGTAGCCATCGCTGAGAACATACACCAAGTCGCGCGCGCCGAGGCGGCGTCCGGCGTGCACTTTCAGGAAAGCCTCGAGGTTGCTCGCGATGCGCGTGCCGCCGCCAAAGCCGAAGGTGACCGCATTGACCTTTTCCTGCACACGGCCGCTGCTGCGCCTGAGCAGCTGCGTGACTTCGGCCAGCCGGGTATGGAAGACGAACACGCGCGCCTCCAGCAATTGCGCAAACGCACGACCGATGCGCAGGAAAAACTGCGCATGCGCTTCCATCGACTTGCTGACATCGACCAGCACATAAATGCGCGGCATCACCGTATCGCGCTGCCGGAATTTCAGCTTGATCAGTTCGCCCCCGCTCGACAGCCCCTGGCGTATCGTCGCCGGCAGGTCCACACGGCGCGGCCGGTGCGCATGCTTCCATTTGCGGATCAGTTTGCGCCGCAGCCTTTGCTCAAGCGGCGCGATCAGCGATTCCAGTTGCGCGGTATCTTCGGGCATCCAGCTGCGGAAATCCTTGTGCAGCGGATCGACCTTGCTGGCGCCGCCCATGGCCTGTTCATTGGCGATGCCATCGCCGCTGCCGCCGCTGAAGTCCAGACCCACGGGCGGGCCGCCGCTGTTGTTGGGTTTGCCTTCCATGTCGGCCTGCATCTGCGCAACCAGTTCGCGCAGGTCGCGCGACTTGCGCTGCACACCACTGCTGCGCGTGCTGCCGCGCACGCGGTGCGGGAACCAGTAGGCATCAAACAATTCGGGAAACTTGCGCCACTGCGCTGCGCCGCTGGCGGCAATGCCGCGCCAGCCGTGCTTCAGGCGGCGGTGCTGTTCGGGTTCGACTACAAGCGCGGCATCGAGCATGGCCTTGAGCTCCGCCAGGCCGATCTGGAAACCATGGTCGCGCAGGTAGGCGGCGAAGCGGCGGATCTCGGCGGCAGGATCGGCAACCGGAGCAGCACCGGGATCGGCAAACGGATCCGGGCTGTCGGTGTTGGCTCCGTGGTCTGCTGCGGCTGTCATTGGATGGCCTGGGCCGTGATCTGCCAATACATTAGCTAGCGCTTGCGAATGCGGTGGCGTGGGCGGTGGCGGCGTCAGCGCAGCGCGCCGGCCACGCCGACATCGACACCGACACGCGCTTCACCCTGCAGGCGCGCGATGACCTCGGTCCCCATCTGCCACTGGTCGGCGCGGGTCTTGAGCAGCGCGGCGAGGCAGGCGCGCAGCGCTTCGGGCTGCTCGGGCAAGCCCTTGAGACCAAGCGCGCACAAGGCGCGCACCCAGTCGAGCGTCTCGGCGATGCCGGGCACTTTCTCGAGGTCTTGCTGGCGCAGCTTGTGCACGAAGGTCACGGCCTGCTGCACGAGGCCGATATCGGCTTGCGGCACCAGCTTCTTGACGATCTCGATTTCCTGCGGCACCGACGGATAGTCGACGTAGTGATACAGGCAGCGCCGGCGCAGCGCATCGGACAGGTCGCGCGTGCCGTTGCTGGTGAGGATGACGATCGGCTTGGTGGCCGCGCGTATGGTGCCCAGCTCGGGCACCGAAATCTGGAATTCGCCGAGCACTTCGAGCAGATACGCTTCGAAGGCTTCATCGGCACGGTCGACTTCGTCGACCAGCAGTACCGCAGGTTCAGGCGAGGTAATCGCCTGCATCAGCGGACGCTGCAGCAGGAACTCCGGGGAGAACAGGTCCTGCCGCAGCGTCTCTGATGCGCCTTGCCCGGCTTCGCGCAACCGGATCTCGAGCAACTGGCGGCTGTAGTTCCACTCGTACACGGCCTGGTTCAAGTCCAGGCTCTCATGGCACTGCAAGCGGAACAGCGGCCGCGACATGCCGCGCGAGATCGCATGCGCAATCGCCGTCTTGCCAACACCAGCCTCACCCTCGAGCAGCAAGGGCCGCTCCAGGGTGAGTGCCAGCCAGACCAGCGTTGCCAGCCCTTCGTCAGCCACATAGCCTGCCGCATCGAGCAGGCGCGTGACTTCAGCTGCTGCCGGCACTGTCATGCTCAAGCCTTGCGACCGAACAGGCCGAGGAAGAAGTTCTTCATCAGGGCCCAGAAGATCGCCAGGCCGTTCAGCTCGGTGACCATCGGCGCCGGCGCTGCCGGCGCGGCTTGCGCCGTTGCGCCATCGGCCGACGTCGGCGAAGCTGCACCCGATCCAACCGCCGCAGTCGCCGGCGTCGCCGCCACCGCCTTGGTCTCGAAGTTGCCGGCGAACTGGCCGAGGATCATGTCGGCCACCGAGGTCATCATGCGGCCGCCGAATTGCGCGAACTTGCCGTTGACGATGACATCGGCCGTGCCCAGCAAGCTGGTGCTGCCGTCAGCCTCCGCACGCAGGGTGGCTGTCAGCTGCATCGATGCCGACGAACCGCCCTTGTCGGCGCCCTTGCCCAGCATCGTGATCGAGTACGCGGCCGCATTCACGGCCTGCACTTCGATCTCGCCGGCGAAGGCGGCCGTGGCCGGGCCGACCTTCACCTTGACCTGGCCCTTGTAGTGGGTGTCGTCGGTCTTCTCGGTGATGGCGGCACCCGGCATGCAGGTGGCCAGCTCCGGGATGTCCGACAGTACCTGCCAGCAGGCCCCGATTGGCGCCTTCACGGGATAGGTCTTTTCGAGTGTGACTTGCATCGCTTTTTCCTTGTTACTGGGTGAGACCGTGGTCCTTCAGCGTCTTCCAGACGCGGTAGGACGTGTGCGGCATATCGAGGTGGGTGACACCGAGGTGCGAGAACGCATCGACGACGGCCGCGGTGAAGGTCGGGATCGAGCCCACGTGCGGCGACTCGGCCACGCCCTTGGCACCGATCGGATGGTGCGGCGACGGCGTGACGGTGTAGTCGGTCTCCCAGTGCGGTGTCTCGACGGCGGTCGGCAGGAAGTAATCCATCAGCGTATTGCCCTGGATGTTGCCCTGCTCGTCGAAGGACAGCAGCTGGCCCATGGCGACCGCGAAACCTTCGGTCAGGCCGCCGTGGATCTGGCCCTCGATGATCATCGGGTTGATGCGGGTGCCGCAGTCATCCAGCGCATAGAAGCGGCGGATCTTGGTTTCGCCGGTGCCCTTGTCGATATCAACCACGCACAGGTAAATACCGAACGGGAAGGTGAAGTTCGGCGGATCGTAGTAGTGCACGGCCTCGAGACCCGGCTCCATGCCTGCCGGCGGCTTGTTGTACGCGCACCAGGCGATGTCGTTCATGGTCTTGAACTTGTCGTTGCTGCCCTTGACCTTGAAGCGGTCGATTTCCCACTCGAGATCGTTCTCGCCGACTTCCAGCAGGTGGGCGGCGATCTTCTTGGCTTTCGCATGGATCTTGCGCGCAGCCAGTGCGATCGCAGCGCCTGCCACCGGGGTCGAGCGCGAACCATAGGTGCCCAGGCCATACGGCGCGGTGCTGGTGTCGCCCTCTTCGATCTGGATCACTTCGGACGGGATGCCCAGCTCGGTCGCGATGATCTGCGCATAGGTGGTCTGGTGACCCTGGCCCTGCGTGATGGTACCCATGCGGGCGATCGCGCTGCCGGTCGGGTGCACGCGGATCTCGCAGGAGTCGAACATGCCGACGCCGAGGATGTCGCACATCTTCGACGGACCGGCGCCGACGATCTCGGTGAAGGTCACCAGGCCGATGCCCATCAGGGTCGGGCTGTTCGGGTCGGCGCGCTTGGCCGCCTGTTCGGCGCGCAGCGCCTTGTAGTCGACAGCATCCAGCACCTGGTCGAGCGCGGTGTGATAGTCGCCGGAGTCGTATTCGAAGCCGAAGGCCGACGTGTACGGGAACTGTTCCTTGCGGATGAAGTTCTTGCGGCGGATCTCGGCCTTGTCCATGTTCAGCTTCTGCGCGAGCACGTCGACCATGCGCTCGATCAGGTAGACCGCTTCGGTCACGCGGAACGAGCAGCGGTACGCGACCCCGCCCGGTGCCTTGTTGGTGTAGACACCTTTGACCGAGCAATGCGCGGCCGGGATGTCATACGAGCCCGAGCAGATGTGGAACAGGCCAGCCGGGAATTTCGACGGGTCGGCGCAGGCATCGAAAGCGCCATGGTCGGCGACCACGTTCACGCGCAGGCCCTGGATGCGGCCATCCTTGGTCGCGGCCAGTTCGCCATCCATGTGGTAGTCACGGGCGAAGGCAGTCGACGACAGGTTCTCGACGCGGTCCTCGACCCACTTGACCGGGCGGCCGAGCACGATCGAAGCAACGATCGCGCACACATAACCCGGATAAATGCCGACCTTGTTGCCAAAGCCGCCGCCGATATCGGGCGACACGATGCGCACCTTCGATTCCGGAATGCCGGACAGCATCGACACCACGGTACGCACGACGTGCGGCGCCTGGCTGGTGATGTAGGTGGTCAGTTCGCCGCGCACCGGGTCGAAGGACGCGACGCAGCCGCAAGTCTCCAGCGGGCACGGGTGCACGCGCGGGTACAGCATGTGCTGCGACACCGTCACGTCAGCCGAAGCGAAGGCTGCGTCAGTGGCGGCCTTGTCGCCTGCGTCCCAGGTGAAGATGTGGTTATGGTGCTCGCGCTTGCCGTGCGCGCCTTCGTTCTTGCCGGCGAGGTCATCACGCAGCACGGGCGCGCCCGGCTCGAGTGCCTTGTACGGATCGATCACGACCGGCAGTTCTTCGTATTCGATCTCGACGGCTTCGACGGCATCGGCCGCGATGTAGCGGTCGTCGGCGATCACGATCGCCACTTCCTGCATCTGGAAGTGGACTTTTTCATCGGCCAGCACTGCGGCGACGTCGCCGGCCAGCGTCGGCATCCAGTGCAGCTTCAGCGGCTTGAGGTCGTCTGCAGTCAGCACGGCGTGCACGCCGGGAATGGCCAGCGCGCGTTCCTTGTTGATCTTCTTGATGCGTGCATGCGCCAGTGGCGAGCGCACGATGTCCATATGCAGCATGCCAGGCATCTTGATGTCGTCGACATAGTTGCCCTTGCCCTGGATGAAACGGGCGTCTTCCTTGCGCAGGCGGGATTCGCCCATGCCCATCAGGGCGGCCTTGCGATCAGGTGCGTTCATGAATGGTCTCCGCGAATTTCGTTGTTGTCCATCGAATCGGTTATGTGATTCGGCTGTGCCGATATTTTTTTATTTGCAGGGGAAAGGTCGCAGGGACCTCAGGCAGCGACGCTCTTCTCTTCAGCGAGCTTTTTCGCCGCATACTGCACGGCCTTCACGATGTTCTGGTAGCCGGTGCAGCGGCACAGGTTGCCCGACATGCCGGTGCGGATCTCTTCCTCGGTCGGATTCGGGTTTTCCTGCAGCAGGCGATAGGCGCGGGCCAGCATGCCCGGCGTGCAGAAGCCGCACTGCAGGCCATGCTCCTGGTAGAAGCCTTCCTGCACAGCGTGCAGTGCACCGCCCTTGGCCAGGCCTTCGACGGTGACGACCTCGGAACCCTCGCACTGGACCGCGAGGATGGTGCAGGACTTGACCGACTGGCCATCGATGTCGACGGTGCAGGCGCCGCAGTGGCTGGTCTCGCAGCCGATGTGGGCGCCGGTCAGGTTCACTTTCTCGCGCAGGAAGTGAACCAGCAGCGTGCGCGGCTCGACGGCCTCTTCAACCTTCTTGCCATTGATGGTCATGCTGACGACTTGTTTGCTCATAGCGTCTCTCCGTTGTTCTTGGGCTTGTCGTTATTGCGATTCAGGGATGCGGCCGCGCCTTACTTGCAGCGCGAGGCCGCCAGCTCGATCGCGCGCTTGGCCATCTCGCCGGCCATCGCGGTCTTGTACTCGGCATCGCCGCGCAGGTCCTCGGCCGGCTCGCAGGCCGAACGCACGGCCAGCGCCACCTGCTGCAGCAGTTCCGGCGTGATCGCCTGGCCTTTCATCAGCGCCTCGGCTTCGGTCGCGCGCAGTGCCGTCGGCGCCACATTGGTGAGGCCGATCGAAATGTGCTCGACCTTGCCGCCGCTCATGCGCAGCACGATGGCCGCTGCAGCGGTCGCCCAGTCGCCGGTCTTGCGCTTGAGCTTGCGGTACGCGTAACCCGTGCCCGCCGCGAACGGCGCGACTTCGATCGCGGACAGGATCTCGTCGGCTGCCATGTCGGTCATGTAGGTGCCGTGGAAGAAATCGACGGCCTGCACACGGCGCACGCCGTTCGGGCCATGCAGCACGAAGGTGGCGTCGAGCGCCATAGCGATCGCCGGATGGTCATTCGCCGGGTCGCCGTGGGCGATGTCGCCGCCGATGGTGCCGCGGTTGCGCACCTGCGGGTCGGCGATCTGCTTGGCGGCCTCGACCAGCAGCGGCACCTTCTGCTGCAGCAGTGGCGAGGCGATCAGTTCGTTCTCGGTCGTCATCGCGCCGATCACGACCTTGCCGCCCTCTTCACGGATACCGCGCAGCTCGGGAATGCGGTTCAGATCGATCAGGTTGGCCGGCTCGGCGAAGCGCAGCTTCATCATCGGCAGCAGGCTGTGGCCGCCGGCCAGCAGTTTGGCGTCATCGCCCAGCTTGCCCAGCAAAGCCACGGCTTCGGCGACGGTAGCCGGACGGTGATATTCGAATGACGGGGGAATCATCGTTGTCTCTCTCCTCTGCTGTCGCCTGCTCCGCCGCACCGGGTTTGCACATCTGCGAGCCCCGTACGGCGCAAGTAACGACTATTTGGTTTCTGAAATGGCTACGTATTATTTATTTGCACTTGTTCGACATTTTTGTGACTGCCGAGTTATATTAACACCGAATACCACTTGTAACGCAAGGCATATTTCTCTTGAACAACTTCGCGAACTCTTCGATACCGGTGTTGCTGGTCGCTGTGGTGGCGGCTGCGTTGCTGCAGGTCGGCACGCTGGCAACGGGCGGCCCCAATCTGCTGGCGCTGACGCTGGCTGCAGTCGGCAGCGGTTGCCTGGCGCTGATGCTGCTCCGTCCGCAGCGAGTCGGACTGTCGCCGCCCAACGTGATGCTGTCGCTGGGCATAGGCGGCATGGTGCTGGGGCTGACGATCGATGCCTGGGTCACGCCGCTGCACGTGATCGAAGCGCTTTGCACCGGCAGTGCGGACCGCAGCTTTGGCGACGCCATGCTGTTCCATGCGCAGCTACTGCCGGCGATGCATGTGCTGATGGTGGCCGGCGGCCTGTCGGCGATACCGACGCTGCGGGTGCTGCGCCCCGAATGCCGCCGCCTGTGCTCGATGCTCACGCAGAACGCGCTGTGTTCGACCTGGATGCTGGTCGGCATGACGGCCGGCGCGACACTGTTTGCGCAGTCCCTGACGGCGCTCGACGGCATCAGCCTCAGCCGCATGTTGGCGGGCATGTTCGCCGGCATGGTCTGGGGCATGGTCGTCAGCGTGTCGGCCTACCGGCTGTTCTTCATTGCGCGCGACCGGCTCGAAGCCGCGCGCCGTGCCCTGCCCGATTAGCGCGGCCCGCGTAACCCGGTCGGCGGGCTTGAGCGGCCCCACTGGGCTGACGCGACGGACTCGACTGGCCGACAGGCTTGCCCCCCGTCCCGCCTGTCGGCCCCTGAATCGCCTCTGAATGACCCCGAAGCGGCAAAGACCTGCCGCCAGCGCGGCAAGCTTTTGCCGCCTCCTGTCGGAAAACATGCGACAGCCCGGCTGGAATGGATGTTGCTCAACTGCTTGCGACCGCACCGGCTTTGCGCCGGGCTCTACGCAAACACGATGGCAACCACAACGACCACCACGACAACGACGACGACCACGGCCACTCCAGGCGCGGGCGCGATCTCGGGCAATGCCGAACTGCAGAAGATCAAGAAGGATCTTGCTGCGGCGCTGGTCGCCGCCGGCGTGGTGGACGCCAAGCCGACGGATGCCTATCCGAAGGGCTTCCCGATTGCGTATGAAAAGAATGGCACCGTCAGCAGCGCCACCAACTGGACCGAGGCCTACAAAATGGTCACGCGCCGGGTGGAAGACAAGAATCCCGCAACCCCGGGCACCCTGGTCATCGACACCGGCCTGCTGGCCACGAACCTGAAGGCCACCAAGACGCTGGCGCAGCTGGGCGTGAACTCATTGTCGAAATTCCCGAAGGGTACCTCGGTAACCGGCGCCCTCGACGCGCTGTACAAGCAGACCTCGAACG
>JACCDT010421106.1_pt1 | contig 12705 bp, 8 predicted proteins | sample 7446291 | NCBI WGS metagenome assembly JACCDT01 (sample SAMN15323446, study PRJNA562643) | freshwater metagenome | isolation source: river surface water | place: USA:Blue River Watershed | collected 2017-08-17
CCACCGACCACACCCCCGTTTGGCTCATGCGCCAAGCCGGCCGCTATCTGCCTGAATACTGCGCCACACGCGCCAAGGCTGGCAGCTTCATGGGCTTGGCCACCAACACCGACTTCGCCACCGAAGTCACTTTGCAGCCGCTTGAGCGCTACCCGCTCGACGCCGCCATTTTGTTCAGCGACATCTTGACCGTGCCTGATGCCATGGGCTTAGGCCTGTCTTTCGCCCAAGGCGAAGGCCCCAAGTTCGCCAAGAACGTACGTAACGAAGCTGCGGTGAACGAACTGGCTGTACCCGACATGGCCAAGCTGCGCTATGTGTTTGATGCCGTCACCTCTATTCGCAAAGCACTCAATGGCCGTGTGCCTTTGATTGGCTTTTCTGGCAGCCCATGGACTTTGGCTTGCTACATGGTCGAAGGCGCAGGCTCAGACGACTACCGCCACGTCAAAACGCTGATGTACAGCCGCCCCGACCTGATGCACCGCATTTTGGAAATCAACGCTGACGCGGTGGCCCTGTACCTCAACACCCAAATCGAAGCTGGCGCTCAAGCCGTGATGATTTTTGATAGCTGGGGCGGCGTACTGGCCGACGGCATGTTCCAACAGTTCAGCATGGCCTACACCAAGCGCGTGTTGGCACAGCTCAAGCGCTCGCACGACGGCGCGGTCATTCCCCGCTTGGTATTCACCAAGGGCGGCGGCTTGTGGTTGCCCGAAATGGCCGACCTCGACTGCGAAGTGTTGGGCGTGGACTGGACGGTCAATCTTGCAAAAGCTCGCGCCCAAGTAGGCGGCGAAGTGGGCGGCCCAGGCAAGGCGCTACAAGGCAACCTTGACCCCAACTCGCTCTTTGCACCAGCAGATGCAATTGCCACAGAAGCGCGCCGCGTGTTGGATGCCTTTGGCAAGCCACACACCGACAAGTCGACCACGGGCCCCACCCAAATTTTTAATTTAGGTCACGGCATCAGCCAATACACCCCGCCTGAGAGCGTGGGCGTATTAGTGGAAGCGGTGCACAACCACTCGCGTGCATTGAGAAAACCTTAAAGTCAACTCAAGAAATGGGGTGTCAAGTCATCAAAAGTTTTACTTCGACTTCACACTTATGCACAAAAAAGTTGATCCTGTGCACCAAGTTGGTTTTTGCTTTTGCAGCATTTCGGAAAACTTTAATATTTTCTAAGTTGTTGATTCATATAGGATTCTTGGCTTGCGTTTTTTTGAGGCAGTTTGTTCCAAGCCTTGATCCATGGGCCTTCGGAGCTTCTCAACTGTAGATATCAACAAAGTTATCCACAGAAATTCTGGGTTTACCCCGAAGCCTTTGTAAATCAACGACTTAAAGCCTTTTCTGCCAAAACACCTGAGCAAATCACCCCAACTCACCGCTTGACATGTCGCACCAAATTTCAGTGATGGTTCACACCCCCGCGCACAGCGGGATTGGTGGCGCACTCACGTATGAAAGCGACACAGCGCATGCGCCGGGCACCTTGGTGCGCGTGCCCTTGGGGAGCCGAGAGTTGCTCGGTGTGGTGTGGGACGAGGTCGAGCCGCACAGCCAAAGTGTCGATCACACCCCAGTCGCGGACACGAATCCAAACATAAGCGAACAGCCATCGTTGTTGATGGCCGATATCCCATCGCTGCAAAACCAAGCGCCAGCCGCCATGCAACTGCGTGCTATCGCCAGCGTGCTCGAAGGCCTCACGCCTCTCAGCGCTCACTGGCGCCAGTTGGTGCAGTTTGCCGCCCACTACTACCAGCGCAGCGCTGGCGAAGTGGCCTTGGCTGCGCTGCCCAGTCAGCTACGCGACCTCAGCACCGAGCAATGGGCGCGCCGATTAAAACGCAAACCCAAAGCGGTGGCCGCTTTTGAGGGCGCCACGCAAACCATTCCCACCCCCACCGACGAGCAAGCCAAAGTGTTGGCCGACATCGCTGCGCACAAAGGTCCGTTCTTGTTGTTTGGCAACACAGGCAGCGGCAAAACCGAGGTGTATTTGCGTGCGGCGCAAGCTGAGCTAGAACGCGATCCACAAGCGCAAATCTTGGTGATGGTCCCTGAGATCAACCTCACACCACAGTTGAAAGAACGCTTTCGCGCTCGCTTCGCGCCGCAGTGGGGCACTGACTGCCTGGTGGCCATGCACAGCAGCCTCACGCCTGCGCAACGCTTGAAAAACTGGCTGGCCGCGCATAGCGGCGAAGCGCGCATTGTGTTGGGTACGCGCATGGCGGTGTTTGCATCCATGCCGCATTTGCAACTCATCGTGGTGGATGAAGAACACGACCCGAGCTATAAGCAGCAAGAAGGCGCGCGTTATTCAGCTCGCGACTTAGCCGTGTATCGCGGACAGCTCGAAGGTGCCAAAGTGATTCTGGGCTCGGCTACGCCCTCCTTAGAGAGCTGGCATCACAGCCGTGCTGCCACCGAATCAGAACCAGCTGGCCGCTACATGCGCTTGGCTATGCCCTCACGCGTAGGCCAAGGGGCATTGCCTTTGGTGCGCCGCGTGGACATGAACCGCCAGCCTTACAAAACCGTGTTCTCCAACCACCTGCTCGACGCCATGCGCGAGCGCGTGACGCGTGGCGAACAAATCTTGGTGCTGCTCAACCGCCGTGGCTACGCGCCCGTACTCAACTGCAACGACTGCGGCTGGAAAAGCGAATGTCCGCATTGCAGCGCCTACCGCGTCTTCCATAAACTTGACCGCACGCTGCGCTGCCACCACTGCGGCTTCACGCAGCCTGTGCCGCGTGCGTGCCCGACTTGCGGCAACTTAGACATCAGCCCCTTGGGCCGAGGCACTGAGCAACTCGAAGAACACTTGGCCGACCTCTTGGCCGATGTACGCCGTCCCGACGGCGAGCCCATTCGCATCGCCCGCATCGATGCAGACAGCACACGCCTCAAAGGCGAGCTAGAGCGCCAACTGGCCGAAGTACACGCAGGCGCGGTGGATGTGCTGGTGGGCACGCAAATGATTGCCAAGGGCCACGACTTCAGGCGCGTCACGTTGGTAGCCGCGCTTAATACCGACGGGGCTTTGTTCTCCAGCGACTTCCGTGCACCCGAGCGTTTGTTCAGCCTGCTCATGCAAGCCGCTGGGCGTGCAGGGCGAGACGCCAACATGAGCTTGGTCAGCCCCTGCGAGATGTGGGTGCAAAGCCACCACCCACTGCATCCGTTGTTTGAAGCGCTCAAACAACACGACTACCCTGCTTTCGCCGAGCAGCAGCTCAAAGAACGCGAGCAAGCCACCTTGCCGCCCTTCAGCTTCCAAGCGCTAGTTCGCGCCGAGGCACGCAGCCAAGAAGCCGCGCAAAGCTTCTTAAACGCTGCACGCGATGCCGGCGCGGCACTGGCAGATGAACTGTTGGTCGATTTGTATCCTGCCGTGCCCATGACGATTCAGCGTGTGGCCAACATCGAGCGTGCACAGATGTTGATTGAGTGCACCTCGCGCAAAGCGCTGCAACACTTCTTAGCGCATTGGCAGGCTGATTTGCATGCCATGCGCAGCGCACATCGGCAGGTGATTCGCTGGGCTGTCGACGTAGACCCGCTGGCGATTTGATTACTGAGCTATTTGACGTTTCGCAGAGCGTTCGCGACTGCAACAGCAGATGTAATAGCGTTAACCGTGCAGCAAGGCGACAGCGCCCGAAAAGGTAAAAAACGCCGCCGCCGTAGTCACCAAAATAATCATGGCAATACGCCCGGTATCCGCACCAAAGCGCTCTGACAACAAAGCTACATTACTCGCGCTAGGCAGCGCTGCGACCAGCACAACCACCACCATGGTGAAGCGCTCAATCACAAAACCCATTTGCACTGCTGCCGCCAAAACCAGCAACACGAGCACAGGATGCAAGATCAATTTAAAAAGTGCCACAGGCAAAAAGTCGCGCCACAAAATGGGTGGATGACCGCTTTCTTTCACACGGATTTGTGAGCGCGCCAGCACAGCGCCAATGGTGAACAGCGCCACAGGCGACGCGGCATCGGCCAGCAAACCTACGGTCTTAGCGAAAGGACCAATCAATTCATAATCCATCGCCGACGACAACGCGCCCAAGCTAATGGCCCAGGGCATAGGATTGGTCAGTACACCTTTGAGCGCGCTTTTAGCGGCCTTACTTGCGCCGTGCTCGTCGGCGCCATCTAAGCGCGACAACGCGATGCACAACGAGGTGGTGATGACCATGTCCACAACGATGGTCACGATGGCAGGGCCTGCGGCCGATGCGCCCAACAAGGCGACGAGCAAGGGCACGCCCATGAAACCTGTATTAGGGAATGCGCCAACCAAAGCGCCAAATGACGCATCGTTCCAACCAATGCGCCTGTTCAAGCTCACCGCCACCACAAAGCCCACCATCAACAAAGCGCACAGCAAATACGCAAAGAACAGCGTGGCATCCAACAGCTGCACGATGGGGGTGCTCGCGCCAAAACGGTACAGCATGCACGGCAGCGCAAAGAACAACACAAAGCCATTCAAGCCAGGAATCGCGTCCAGCGGCAGCATGCGGCGGTGCGCCGCCACAAAGCCAGCTAAGACCAGCGCAAAGAAAGGAAAGGTAACGAGAAGAATGTTCAGCACGGCGCTATTTTGCCTGTTGGGTAGGTCGGTATCATTGCCCGCTCCACATTAACTGTCTCCCGAATGTCTGCTGGTCTGAATCTCGCGCAACAAGAAGCCGTCAATTTCTTGCACGGTCCTTGTCTGGTGTTAGCGGGGGCAGGCTCGGGCAAAACGCGCGTCATCACACACAAGATTGGCCGCCTCATCCAAATGGGGCTAGAACCCAAGCGCATCGCCGCGATCACCTTTACCAACAAGGCCGCTACCGAAATGCGTGAGCGTGCCAAAGGCTTGATTGGCAAAGCTGCGAATGATGTACTGATTTGCACCTTCCACGCTTTGGGCGTGCGCATGCTGCGTCAAGACGGTGGCGTGATGGGTCTGAAGCCCCAGTTCAGCATCATGGACAGCGCAGACGTCACCGGCATTTTGAAAGATGCGGGCGGCACCACTGACATCGCCACGGCACGCCAATGGCAATGGACCATCAGCCTGTGGAAAAACATGGGCCTCAATTCGGCCCAAGCCTTGGCACAGGCCAAAGACGACAACGAACGCATCATCGCCAAAATCATGGCGCGCTACGAAGAGCGCCTGAGCGCCTACCAAAGCGTGGACTTTGATGACCTCATTGGCATGCCCTTGAAGCTGCTGCAAGAACACGACGAAGTGCGCGCCAAGTGGCAAGCCCAACTCGGCCACGTGCTGGTGGACGAATACCAAGACACCAACGCCACCCAATACGAAGTACTCAAGTGCTTGGTGGGACCAGACCACAGCACCGCCCGCTTTACCGCGGTGGGTGACGATGACCAGTCCATCTACGGCTGGCGCGGTGCGACGCTAGACAACCTGCGCCGACTGCCGCAGGACTTTCCCACCCTGAAGGTCATCAAGCTAGAGCAAAACTACCGCTCCACCAGCGCCATCCTGCGCGCGGCCAACAACGTGATTCAGCTCAACCCCAAGCTGTTTCCTAAAACCCTGTTTTCTGAACTCGGCGAAGGCGAACCTGTGCGCGTGGTCGATGCCGACAACGAAGAACACGAAGCCGAACGCGTGGTGGCGCGCATTCAATCCTTGCGCGGCGGCTCAGAGGCGGGGGCCAGCGGCCATCGTGAACTGAAAGATTTTGCTGTGCTTTACCGCGCCAACCATCAAGCGCGCATTTTTGAAAAGGCACTGCGCAAAGCGCAAATCCCGTACAAAGTGTCCGGCGGCCAAAGCTTTTTTGACCGCGCCGAAATTCGCGACCTGTGCGCGTGGCTGCGCCTGTGGGTGAACAACGATGATGACCCTGCCTTCTTGCGCACCGTCACCACGCCTAAGCGCGGGATAGGCCACCAAACCTTGGCTGCACTCGGCCAGTTTGCAAGCCAATACAAGCTCAGCATGTTTGAAGCGCTGTTCAGCAACAGCTTGCCGTCGGTGCTCAATGCCCGCGCTTTGGGCAGCCTGCACGAGTTTGGTCGCTACGTGAACGACCTTGAGTTTCGTGCCCGCCTCACCACAGGGGCTGAAGATGCACGCGCCTTTTTGAACGACTGGCTCAAAGACATCGGCTACGAAAAACACCTCTACGACGCCGAAGAAAGCGAAAAAGCCGCGGCCTCAAAGTGGAACAACGTGATGGAGTTTTGCGACTGGATGGCCCAGCGCTGTGGAGGCCAAATCGACGACACTGCAGGCGTCACCACCGGCAACGACGTGAAAAACTTGCTGGAAGTGGCGCAAACCATCGCCTTGCTTTCCACCCTGACCGAGCGCGAGAAAGACCAAAACGTGGTCACGCTCTCCACCCTGCACGCATCCAAAGGTTTGGAGTGGCCACACGTCATGCTGGTGGGCGTGACTGAAGGCATGTTGCCTTTCAAACTCGATGACGAGCCTGGGTCTGAGCAAACCAACGAGAACATTGCAGTGCGTTTGCAAGAAGAACGCCGCCTCATGTATGTGGGCATCACCCGCGCACAGCGCTCACTCGCGGTGAGCTGGACACGCAAACGCAAAAAAGGCCGCGACATGATTGCGGCCATGCCAAGCCGCTTCATCGCCGAGATGGACCTCAACAAAGACACGGTCAAAGAAGACCCGCGTGAAAAACTCAAAGCTTTACGGGCTGAGTTTGCGCAACGCGCCAGCGCAGCCTCGGCTGAAAGTGCCGCCAACAAGTAAAGCGAAGCGGCCAAGAAAAAAGCCTCAGTGAGAACACTGAGGCTTTTTAGTTTTGGTGGCCTGGACGGGGATCGAACCTGTGACACGCGGATTTTCAATCCGCTGCTCTACCAACTGAGCTACCGGGCCAAGGCACAAATTGTAGCACAAGACAAGCCTCACGCTTGTCGTTTTGCCTTTGAAAGATCCACGCCCAGCTGCTTGAGCTTGCGGTACAAGTGCGTGCGCTCTAAGCCAGTTTTGTCTGCCACGCGGGTCATCGAACCGTTTTCTTGGGTCAGGTGGTATTCGAAATAAGCACGCTCAAAAGCATCACGCGCTTCGCGCAGGGGCTGCTCTAAATCAAAGCTCTGATGTGTAGGCGGAAGCACCACCGCTTGGGGTGCTGCACTTGCCATCTGCATGTCTTTACCAGCGCTAGAGACCACGCCTTTGATCGGCGCAGCAGCCATGGGCTTGCGTGCCAAACCCTGCTCCACCGCTTTGAGCAGCTTTTGCATGGTGATGGGTTTTTCTAGGAACGCTTGCGCGCCAATGCGCGTGGCTTCTACTGCGGTGTCGATGGTGGCGTGGCCACTCATCATGATGACAGGCATGTTGAGCAAGCCTGCACCCGCCCACTCTTTGAGCAAGGTCACACCATCGGTGTCGGGCATCCAAATATCAAGCAAGACCAAATCAGGGCGGGCGGCTTGGCGAGCCAAGCGCGCTTGGGCTGCGTTTTCTGCTACTTCCACCGCATGACCTTCGTCATTGAGGATCTCAAACAAGAGGTCCCGAATACCAAGCTCGTCATCCACCACCAAAATGTTCGCCATGTCTAAACGTGTCTCGCTGAATTAAATAAGTTGGTTTTGTTGCGATTCTGCAACTTGGAATGATAACGACACTTGCGCACCGATCACCCGCCCCTCTAATCCACGATTTTTCAGGTCAATGCGAGCCGAATGTTCATCGGCAATTTTCTTCACCACAGCCAAGCCTAAGCCCGTGCCACGCGTCTTAGTGGTGACGTAGGGCTCAAAGGCACGGTTCAAAATTTTGGGTGGAAAGCCTGGCCCGTTGTCACGCACCACCAGACGAACGCGGCCCGAGGTTGCCACCCACTGCGTGGCAATCGATACCGTGGGATGCGCACGCCCCTCTGTGGCATCTTGTGCGTTTTGCAGCAGGTTATGCACCACTTGGCGCAGTTGCTGCGCATCCCCAAAGATGATGGGGCAAGCCGGATCGAGCTGCGCATAAACGGGCACAGCTGCGTTTTCTGCGCCATACAGTTGCATGACGTCTTGCACTAAAGCATTGAGGTCGAGCGGTTTGAGTTCGGCCACGGGCAAGCGCGCGTAATCCCGAAACTCATTGACCAAACGCTTCATCGCATCAACTTGATCCACGATGGTTTTGACTGACTTGTTCAAAATCAATTGCTCAGGCTCTTGCAGCTTGCCTGTGAGCTTCATCTCTAAGCGCTCGGCCGACAACTGAATGGGTGTGAGTGGATTTTTAATTTCGTGTGCCAGTCGACGCGCCACCTCGCCCCACGCTTGCGCACGCTGGGCTGAGACGATTTCAGAAATATCGTCAAACACCAACAAGCGGCCATTGTTAGGCAGCACCGCGCCACGCGCTAACAAGGTGATGTGCTGCTGCTTGTCATCACTCAGTTGCACAGCGGGGCTGATGGCGGTGGCATGCAGCTCGAACGATTGCTGCCAATGGTCCAAGCCGTGCTGACTGCGCTCGCCCAAGAACCCATCAAACTCGCGACGCACATGCTCGGCAAATTCCACCAAGCCTTCGATGTCGCTCAACGTGCGACCTTCCCATGCAGCCAAGGGCACGCGCAAGATGCGTGTGGCGCCGGGGTTAGATGATTTGATGCGGCCATCTTCGGTCAGCACAATCACGCCTGCAGTGAGGTTATCGAGAATGGTTTGCAAGTTGGCTCGTGAGGTGTGCACTTGCAACATGCTTCGGTCCACCGCAGAGCGGGCATCGGCCAATTGCTGCGTCATCAAAGCAAACGAGCGGGTCAACCCGCCCAGCTCATCACGACCTTGCAACGCTGGCTTGGGGCTCAAGTCACCGGCTGCCACATCGCGCACACCCTCGGCCAGCATCAGCAGCGGACGGGCCAATTGGTTGCCCAGAAGTACAGCCAATAGCACGGCGCCGAACACCGCTAAAAACAAACTCAGCGTCAAGGTTCCGATGTACATGCTGCGCAGACCATCGCGCCCTAGCGCACGCTCTTGGTATTCGCGATAGGCCACCTCGACCGCCAAGGCGTTGCTGACCAAGGTAGGTGGCAAGGCTTTGGTGATTTGTAAAACACGTGGTTCGATCAACAGCCCCAAACCCGATGGTGCCACCAGCACCAAGGCGCGAATGCGAGCCTTGGCTGTGCCTTGCTGCTCGGCCTCGTCCAAGCCGTCAATGGAGGTGACCACGCTTTGTGTTTTGACCAAGCGCAGCTGCAGAGGGGTTGGTCGGTCTGGGTTGATTTTGTAGCGCGACTCGCCAGCACTCGAAATGGCTTGACCCGTGGTGCTCCACAAAATCACATCATCCGCCCCCACTTGGTCCTTTATACGCTCCAGCGCGATGCCCACTGAAGCATCGGGGAGGTCATTGATTTGGGCGCTGGCTGCGCGGGTTTTCTGCCCGAGGTCATTGGCCAAAGTATCTAGCGTCGTGCGACCCAAACTCAAGCCAGCATCTAGGGCGCCTTCGACCTTCACATCAAACCAGCTTTCAATGGAGCGTGACACAAACTGATACGAGACGCTGTAAATCAGTAGGCCAGGCAAAAATCCCACCAAGGCAAACGTAGCCGCAATTTTGAGCAGCAAGCGGCTACCGAATCTACCTTGGCGCAAACGCAGCAGCAAACGCATGGACAGCCAAGCAATCACGGCCATCAATAAGGTCGCCACCACCACGTTCAAACCAAACAGTTGGCGGTAATTGCGTTCGTAAAGTTCGCGGTTGTCTGTGGCCTGCGTGAGCAAGAACAACAACACCAAGCCTAAGCCCAGCACCACGGCAGCGCTGATGACCAACAACCACCGCAACTGAAAGCTTGAAAGGCGCGTGCGCTTTTCAGCTAACTCAATCATGGCTTGAGCTCCAAACGCTGTGTTTTGTTGAAGCTGATGTTCCAGTCACTCTGCCCCGCTGCTCCAATTTGCAATGGGCGCGGCAGCTGTTTGAGGTCGAGCTTGAAATTGATGCTGATCGTTTGCTTCGCGTCCGGGTTGTAATCGGCGGCATTAGCGATGCGCCATTGCACGATGCGGCGCACCGCAGCCATCGCCTCTTCGGCCGTGTCATAGCTTTGCCCAAGACTCATGCCTAGCCCACTGACGTTGAAAGGCTGCGGTGAAATGTTGACGCGCCATCTGCGTGTGAGCGGCTGATAAAACAAACGCACATGGCGCTCAGCGCGCGCCACACGCTGGTTGTAGACGTACCAACGTTCTTGGCTGATTTCTACATCGGTCACAAAGTAAAGCGTGATGCCTTTGAGCAGTGCATCTTCCAACGCTGCGGGCATCTCAAACTGCCAAGCACCAGACATGTAAAGCGCCGTGTCTTGGCGTTCTAACTTCAGACCTTGTAACTCCACTGGCGTATCTGCTTGTGCCACGCTGGCCAACGTCAAACTAAGCCCCAAGCACAGCCAACGACCGCGTTTGAGGCCGCTCAAAAAGAGCGACTCAAGACGCAGGAAGTTTTTCCAGCAGTGCGTAATAAAAGCCATCGTGATCACCTTCCAGATTGTCGGTGAGCACGGCACTGGTTGCACGACTTTGGGGTCTTAAATGACCCAAGGAAGGCAGTAAACGGGCATTGGTGTTGTGTTCAACAAACGTTTTGGCTTGGTTCTCACCCTCAGCCCGGAAAACCGAGCAAGTGCAATACAACAAACGTCCGCCCGGCTTGACCAAGGGCCACAGTTGCTTGAGCAAGTTTTTCTGAATGGCGGCCAGTTTGTCGATGTCTGCCTCGCGGCGCAACCAACGCACATCGGGGTGACGGCGCACGATGCCCGAAGCTGTGCAGGGTGCATCCAAAAGAATCGCATCAAACTGCTGCCCATCCCACCAAGTTTTGGTTTGCGCTGCATCCGCGGCAATCACCTTGGCTGCGCGACCGATGCGTTGCATGTTTTGTGCAATGCGCTCGCAGCGTTGTGGGTCAATGTCAAGCGCGACCACTTCAGATGTGTCGTTGAGCAGTTCTAGCAAGTGCGCGGTTTTGCCGCCAGGGGCTGCGCACGCATCTAGCACGCGAAGCGCATGATTTGCTGGGGCTAAATCTTTGAGCAACATTTGCGCCGCGCATTGTGCAGCGGCGTCTTGCACCGAGCACAAGCCCTCGGCAAAGCCGGGGATGTCCCGCACGCTGTGCGCTTGGTCCAGCACCAAGCCTTGTTCACCCACTGCTTGGGCTGACAAGCCGTGGTTTTCCCAATCTATTTTCAAGGCATCTCGGCTGATGGCTGAGGTGTTGACGCGCAGGGTCATGGGTGCCGCTTGATTGTTGGCACGCAAGATGTCTTGCCAGTGATCAGGGTGGTCTTTTTGCAGACGTTTGATCCACCACTCAGGGTGGTTCCATTGCGCGTGCACGTCGTTGTCTGTGGCTTTGACCAAGGCATCTCGCTCACGCAAAAAGCGGCGCAGGCAAGCATTTAAAAAGTTGGCTTGCATTTGCAAGCTGCGCGTATTTTTAGCCGCCTCTACCGCTTGGTTCACCAAGGTGTGCGGCTCATATGGCGCATTGTCTGGGTCCCACGCCAAAGCCAGTGCCGTGCACAGCAAAGCATCCGGCAAAGGTGCAGGCGCACGCGACGCCAGTTGCGCACGCAAGGCTTGTGCACGCCCCAATTGACGCAAGGCCTGAAACAACAACGCTTGCACCCCTGGGCGCAAGTTTGACGGCACAGCCTCTAAAGCTGCGGTGCCAGACACACCACGCCGCACTTGCGCCAAGGCTTGGGCCACAGCTTGCAGCTGCTGCCACAGTGGGACAGAGGTGTTTTTGTGATCAGTCATTCCAAAATGCGTCCGGGTTTGAACTTGAACACGCGCGCCATCAGGGTGGCTGGGAACATGTCAATCGATTCGTTGTAATGGGTCACAGCTTGGTTAAAGCGTTGCAAATCTGGCTGAGTTGCAATGCCCAACTCTGCCCAGCGCTGAGTCAACTCGGCGGGCACCGATACGTAATACACATCAGGATGCGTGAGGGCTTCCCACGCCTCTTGCAAATCACGACTGGTTGCCACCAAGGCAATAGAAGATGAAGGGTCCAGCGGGTGCTCTTGCATGCGTGCCAAGGCCATGGCCGACAAATTGGCCGCTACCTGTAGACGCGTCCAATGGCTGGCACCCAGCTCGGGCGACACTGCGGTTTGCCAACCCGAAGGTGAGGTCACCGCTGCTGTGGTGGCCTCTTGCACCAGCGCTTGATAGCGCAGCATGAGTTCTTCAAGCACGGCAAACTGCTTGTTCACCGCTGAGCGCAAACCCACCAAACGGCGGTATGCCCCCACGCTCCAAAACACCATCACGGCTACGAACAGCCAAAACCACCACGCATCAAGCATGTTGAACTCCTTGTGCTTTTACCATTGAGCCCAAACAACAAAGGCCCTTTCGGGCCTTTGTTGAGAGGGGCGCTTTAAGCTTGCTCGCCAGCGCCGTGATCGACTGAGGTTTCTTCGTCAGAAGATTCTCCAGCCAACTCAGCAGCTTCAGCTTCAGCAATGGCGCGGCGCTCGGCGTCGTCCATCGCGTCTTTGACCTTGCGGGCCTTGTGATAAGCCATACCGGTACCTGCAGGAATCAGGCGACCGACGATGACGTTTTCTTTCAAGCCGCGCAATTCGTCGCGCTTGCCCATGATGGCCGCTTCGGTCA
>JACCDT010090620.1_pt1 | contig 12700 bp, 9 predicted proteins | sample 7446291 | NCBI WGS metagenome assembly JACCDT01 (sample SAMN15323446, study PRJNA562643) | freshwater metagenome | isolation source: river surface water | place: USA:Blue River Watershed | collected 2017-08-17
CTATCGACGCTTGCGATCCCATCGGGATGCTCCCCGTGTGGGGCAGGCGTTCGTGTATGAGGTTACTCGCCAACACGCTCAAATGAGCCTAACTACGCACCTTTATTTAGAAGTTTTTTAAGAGCTTCTGGGGCGGTCAAGGCGTTCTCGGCAGCCTCATACCCGCTCAAATACGCCTCAGCCTGGGCTTCAAGGGGGAATCTGGACAGGAGCGCCTTGAATTCTGGGCCATGGTCAAAGAATTGGAGGTGGATCGCCTCATGGAAGAGGACATAGTCCAGAACATAGTCGGGCGCCCCCTTCAGACGATCAGAGATCCGGATCGTTCGATCGGTGCTGGTGCAGGAACCCCAGCGCTCGCGCATTCCTCTCCAATTAATAGAGGAAGGACGTAGAGAGATTTCAGGGGCGAGCTCGGTCAACAGCTCATCAACCCTGCTGGAAAGCCGTTCCTCGCTCATCGTGGCTGCTGCCTCCTGCGCACGGATCTTGGCAACCATCTCGGGGACCATCGCTCGCTCATCAGCCTTGCTCATACGAGCGGGAATTGAGACAACGATCCGTCCACCTTGGCGATATGCGGAGATATTTTTCTTTCTGCGGGTGGATCTGATGACGATGATCTCGCCTTCTGAGATTCCAGGCAAAGTTTCGCCATCCAAGGTCTGCTCAACAAAAGGGTGAGAGCTTTCCTGTTCTGGAAAATTCTCCTGGTGGATGGTCATTGAAAAATAGTAGGACATCTCTCAACCAAACCTTGAGAGATTGAGGGAACGATGACGCGATTTCTTTTTCTCATAGAAGAAAACACAGTAGCCAGATGAGATGACAAAGATTACGGGTAAATGTTTGCCGAAATATGGACCCTAAAAAATCTCCACTATCGGAAAAAAACGCCCTTTGTCAACGTGGTTCTCATTTGATAAACCGCCCCGAAAGACTTACTTTACGACTACGAACTCCTCGGATAACAGTTCTACGTCAGCAAGGGGAAGGCTGACTTAGAGCAAGTGACCGGGGAGTTCGCTTTTCTATTTCTAGAGCAGCCCAGATAGATCATCAGGTACTTCAAGGCTCTTCATAAAACTCTCAGGTGTTAATAAATCATCCGCAGTTGGAAGAATTCCACTCCACACACGATCACGAGATTCAACATCCTTTAACTCGCGAACTTGCTTCCAAAAAGCTGTCGCTTCGCGTGCAAGTCGTGGTGAAACCTGTAAACCTAAGAGTGAAGAGAAGAGTTGTTGTGCTGGTGCAGAGGTTGCACGACGACGACGCAATGTTTCTTGAAGCGCAGCAATATTTGGAAGACGATCACCTGCAGCAAGTGCCACAACCTCTTCGCTCCATCCATCAATTAATGCAAGGACAGTCTCTAACTTAGTTAACGCAGCACGCTGTGCTGGTGATTCTTGTGGTGTGAAAATTCCATCATTGAGCGCGATTGTGAAACTTTCTGGGTTTGAAGGATCAAAACCCTCTCCAGATTCAAGTGCGCGTTGTGCTTGTTCTTGAATCGCATCCATATCAATGTTGATGCCCTTGCCGTATTCAGTAATCGCTGTGCGAATGTAAGAAACTAACCAAGGGTTATGAGCAAACAAACGCGCAATCGCCGCTTCGCGCAAGGCATGGAAGATGCGAACCTCATCCATTGGAATATCAAGATCGGTGGCCCATTCCTTAATGTTTTGCGGAACAAGGGTCGGATAAGCAGCATCAATCAACGGTAATCCCACATCATGTGCGCCAGTCACCTTGCCAGCTAACCCCCCGATTGCTTGTCCAAGCTGCGTTGCGATCAATGAACCAATAAAAGAGTTGAGAAGAGCAGAAATCATTCCGATGGGAAGCTGCATGTTTTCTTGTCGAGATGGATCATCTCCACCAAGAGGTGATCCATCACCTGTACCTGCTTGCTTAAGTAGTTCACCAATTGCAGAGGACAAACCGATTGCTAACGGCTCAACAGTTGTTTGCCATCCCGCCAAGGTTGTGTCAACCCAATCGGTGCGAGCTAAGGCAACATTTCCCACATTGGGAGATTGCGGGAAAAATGTTGCATCGTTGAGCCATAGCTCTGCAATAGAAAATGCTTGTTCCACATCAGAAACATCATTTGCGCCAATTGGAGCCGAGCCTTGTGCGGTCGCAAACTTCTTGGCGGTATCGCGAACAAGGTTTTTAGGAAGCGCTTCAGTTGAACCACCAAATCCTGATGCATTGATTCCCAGCTTTGAGAACTGCTCTTGAATCTGTTGCTGCATCTGTTGCATCATGGCAGCAAAATCAACTGGCTCATTAGAGTCATCTGAGTTTCCTGGTGTGAAGCCAAAAGGTGTCATGGATCAATCCTCCCAGTGTTGGAACAACTTCGCATGCCAATTCATTCCCAGAGTTGCATTCCCGACACCTCACTTGAAGCTGGTCTGCGCTGCGCAGCGCTAACTAGTAGGCTGGGCTCATGTCCAACGCATTCGCAGCTTTAATCTGGTGGGTAGTTCCCGCAGTTGGACTTATTGGCGCCCTGGGATATGTCGTATGGGTGACAAAGTTTGAAGGAAAGTTCCAACAAGAAACTCAGCGATCTGTCGGTAAGTTCCAACGTTTTCAGGATTCCCTTCGTGATTCACAAGCACGGGATGTAGCAAGTGGTGCAACAGTTATTGCAGCAACTGCGGGCGGTGCTGATGTAGCTAAGGGTTCACATGGAGCCGATGATGCAGGTGCTACCGATTCAGCATCCTTTGATTCTGGGTCCTTTGATTCTGGGTCATCAAACTAGGTCGCTGATTCACTCTCGCGCCAATGTTTAACTTTCGGATGATGAGATTCTCACGCCTTCCTCGATTAGTCACTTGGACTCTTGGAGTATTTTTTGGCTTAGCCACTATCGCTCCCCTCCCCTATGCAATTGTTTTGCCTGGCGAAGCACAAAACATTTTCAAAGGTGTCATTACCTTTAAGGATCTTGCAAACTATCCAGCAACGGGTCGTATCGATTTGATGTCGATCAGAGTCACCAATCCTGATACCTGGATCTTTGGTCCAGAGCTTGTCTACTCATGGATTAGTGGTGATCGTGCGGTATATCCAAAGACTGCGATTTATCCTGCTGGCACAACTGCAGAAGAGGAAAGCAAGCAAGCCAAGGCAGATATGGTGAATTCGCAGGATAAAGCAATTGTTGCAGCGGTTAACTATCTTCAATCACACCCCGAAATTATGGCGAGTACAAAAGCAGCTGGAGTAGAGCGCGCACAACTATTGGATACCAAGAAGATTAAGTTCAAAGTTGGTGAAACCGGTGGCCCAAGTGGTGGACTAGTTTTTTCAATTGGACTTGTTGAATTGCTGACGGAGCAAGATCTGCTGGATGGTCGCCACATTGCCGGTACCGGAACAATTACAGAGCGCGGTGTTGTTGGTCCTATCGGTGGCATCAATGAAAAGATCATGTCCGCCAAAAAGGTTGGCGCCACACTTTTCTTTGCACCAGTTGATAACGCCGACGAGATCGGCGATGTTCCCGACGGTATAAAGGTGGTAACCGTTGCCACATTGGCGCAAGCCATTAATTACCTTCAAAACTCAGGCCGCTAACTCCTAGAGGGCTCTGGCATTTGGATTTCTTGCAACTCTTTTGCAGCTAATTACTCTCGACGCTACCGCTCGAATTTAACTCTCAGGCGGTATTCACCTTCCTAGCCTGCCTAACAAGGTTCCTGATTGGTGAGCCAATTGCCCTTGCAGTAACTTTGCCCCATGACGAATAACCCCCAGTTTCAACGCCCATCCTTCCAACTCAAAGGCCGCAAGAGCCCTCTCGCATTAACGATAGGAATTCTTGTAATCGCAGGTGCGCTCTTTACCGCACTAAGCGGGTTCTATGCAGATTGGTTGTGGTTCAAATCAGTTAACTTCACAAGCACCTGGTCAACAATTCTGACAACTAAGGCAACACTCTTTGTTGTTGGTGGATTAGTAACTGCGCTCATTGTGATGTTCAACGTTTTGTTGGCGTACAAGCGTCGTCCGCTCTATGTGCCAATGACTGTTGAGGCAGATAATCTCGAGCGTTACCGTTCACAAGTTGAACCAATTCGTCGTCCACTATTTATTGGATTAACAGTTGCACTGTTCTACTTTGCTGGCTCTGCCGGTTCACAAATGTGGAGCACCTGGTTGTTGTTTAAGAACTCAACCCCTTTTGGAGTTAAAGATCCACAGTTCAACATGGATATTTCCTTCTTTGCCTTCCGACTTCCGTTCTGGCAAACATTAATTTCATGGGCGATCTCAACAGCGATTCTTGCAATCTTGGCCTCGGTTGCCGTGCATTATCTCTACGGTGGAATTCGCCTGCAGGTTCAGGAGGATCGCACAACGGTTGCAGCACGCGTGCAGCTATCAGTTCTGTTGGGATTAGTGGTTCTGCTCAAGGCTGTTGCTTACTGGTTTGACCGTTACGCACTAGCTCTCAAGGAGAGCAAGCTCATCACTGGTCTTACCTATACAGATGTAAATGCGGTGCTTCCAGCAAAGGCAATCCTTGCCGGTATTGCACTTGTATGTGCGCTTCTATTTTTTGCAAACATTGTTCGTCGTTCATGGGTTCTTCCGGCCGCAGGTACAGTGCTTTTAGTTCTTTCATCAGTACTTATTGCTGGTCTATACCCAGGTGCGATTCAGCAGTTCCAGGTAAAGCCAAGCGAGTCATCAAAGGAAGCGCCATATATTCAGCGCAACATTGATGCGACCCGTGCTGCTTACGGAATCGACAATGTAAGCGTTAGTGATTATCAAGCAACAGACTCAACAAACACTGGCCAGCTTGCAGATGATGCAGCAACAATTGCCAACATTCGTTTGATGGATCCAAATGTTTTGTCACCAACCTTTAGACAACTCCAGCAGATTCGTCCGTACTACAGCTTCCCAGAGTCACTTGATATCGATCGCTACACCGTCAATGGCGTAAAGCGCGATGTTGTAGTTGCAGTTCGCGAATTAAATATCGCCGGAAACCCTTCACGTAACTGGATTAACGACCACCTTGTATACACACATGGTTTTGGTTTTGTTGCAGCTTACGGAAATGAGCGCGATGCTGATGGAAAGCCTTCCTTTACAGTCGGAAACCTTCCACCAACAGGTGCGCTTGGAAAGTTTGAGCCTCGTGTTTACTTTGGTGAGAACGTTCCTGATTACTCAATTATTGGTGGTGTAAAGACCGATACTCCAGTTGAGTTTGACTATCCAGATGACACCTCTGCCAATGGTCAGCGCAACTACACATACACCGGTACTGGTGGAGTTCCAGTTGGATCACTTCTTAATAAGGTTGTATTTGCTCTGAAGTATCAGGAGCAGAGAATTCTTCTCTCAAACTTGATCAACAAGGATTCAAAGATCCTTTTTGAGCGCAACCCTCGTGAACGTGTTTCAAAGGTTGCACCATGGTTGACCCTTGATGGAGATCCATACCCAGCTTTGGTTGATGGAAAGATCATGTGGATTATCGATGGCTACACAACAAGTGCTGGCTATCCATATGCACGTCAAACAACCCTTTCAAATGCAACTGCAGATGCGCTAACAGCAAACTCTGCTTCGATTGCTGCCCAAGGAAATCAGAGCGTTAACTACATCCGTAACTCAGTTAAGGCGACTGTTGATGCATATAACGGCACAGTGACCTTGTATCAGTGGGATGAACAGGATCCAGTTCTTAAGACTTGGTCAAAGGCATTCCCAAATACGATCAAGCCAAAGAGCGAAATCTCTGCACAGCTTTTGGAGCACATCCGTTACCCAGAAGATCTCTTCCGTGTGCAGCGTGAAATTCTTAGCTCGTACCATGTGAAGACAGCTGAAGCTTTCTATGGTGGTCAGGATTTCTGGCGCGTGCCTCGTGATCCTTCAACATTTGGAGCTAACGCATCTGCGCAACCTCCTTACTACTTAACACTTCAGATGCCAGGTTCTAAGAAGCCAGCCTTCTCATTGACCACACCATTTGTTCCACGTGGTGGTCGTGAAAACCTTTCAGCATTTGCAGTTGTTAACTCAGATCCAGGACCAGATTACGGAAAGATGACTGTTCTGCAGTTACCTCGTAACACCAACGTTGCAGGTCCATCACAGGTGGCTTCTAACTTCGAAGCAAAACCTGAGGTTGCAAACTCATTGTCACTACTTCGTCGTGGTGGTTCTGATGTTGTACTTGGCAATCTGCTCACACTTCCAGTTGGTGGAGGTCTCTTGTATGTACAACCTGTATATGTAAAGGCGACATCAAACACCGCTGCATATCCATTGCTTCAGAAGGTTCTTGTTTCTTTTGGAGATCAAATTGGTTATGACGACACATTAAAGGGTGCGCTTGATCAGGTATTCGGAGGAAACTCCGGAACAGCTGCAGGTGGAACTACAGGAGGATCAACCTCTGCGGGTGCTACCAATAACTCATCACTTGCAAACTCATTAGCTAGTGCAAAGCAGGCTTATGCAGATGGTCTTGCCGCACTTGCAAAGGGAGATTTTGCAGCGTATGACAGAGCACAGAAGCGATTGAAGTCTGCACTTGATGCGGCGATCAACGCGCAGAACAAGAAGTAATCAGGACAAGAAGTAGAACCAGTAATTAAATCTTCATATTAACTGTGAAGATTGATTTATTGATTGTTTGAGATAGGGGCCAGATTCATGCGAGCAATTGCATGGATTTGGTCTTTATCTATGTGTGGACATAAGATTACATCTACCGACGCGGGGTGGAGCAGCTCGGTAGCTCGCTGGGCTCATAACCCAGAGGTCGTAGGTTCAAATCCTGCCCCCGCTACTAGATAGATAAGCACAAAAGGGTCCTCATAGAGGGCCCTTTTTGCATTACTCGAGAGCTTTACTTGATGCGAAGTGAGTTAGTAACAACCAGCACGCTACTTGCCGCCATGGCAGCTGCTGCATACAACGGTGACAACAAACCAGCCGCTGCAATTGGAATGCCAATCACGTTATAGATCAAAGCCCATCCCATATTGATACGGATGATCTTTAAGGTCTTTGTCGAAAGTTTCAACGCTGAAACAACGCTTCCAAGCCCACTATTCATCAAGGTGATATCAGCGCTATTGATAGCAGTATCTGTACCTGTTCCCATTGCCATTGAAAGATGTGCAGCGGTTAGGGCGGCGGCATCATTAATGCCATCACCAATCATCAGGACTGTGTGGCCCTCACTCTTTAATCGCTCAACAATCTCTAACTTGGTTTCAGGTAATGCATGAGAAATAACATGAGCTGCATCAATTCCGACTGTTTGTGCAACTGTTGCTGCTACCTCAGAGCTATCGCCGGTGACAAGCCACGGCGTAATTCCCATATCAACTAGGGCAGAAACTGTTTGTGGTGCATCGCTCTTGAGTTGATCTCCAACTGCAAAGACAGCCAATGCAACACCATCCCAGGCAAGAACCGCCAGCGTTAATCCCGCTGCTTGTCCGCGATCAACCGCAGCTTTAATCTCTGGGTGAAACTCCGTTGAGCTATGTGCAACCGCTGCAGGTGAACCAATAAGAACAACCGGTGATTGAGAAAGAATAGATACGCGGCCTGCCGCACCTGATCCAGGGGTTACAGAGAAATCTGAAACCGCATAAGTAGGGCGAGAAGAGCTCGGAATAGATGATGCTGAACTGTTTTGAGCTAACGCATACCGTGTAATTGATTGTGCAACAGGGTGATTGTTCAAAGATTCAATCGCTTGAGCCGATGCGATGATGTTCTCTGCGGTAACAATCTCGGCAAAGGAACGGCCAAGAACAGCACCGGCTGCGGTTGAAACAGTTGCCTCTTGAACAAGCATCACACCTTCGGTAAGGGTTCCTGTCTTATCAAATACAACAACATCTACATTGCGGGCTACTTCTAGAACGCGAGGCTCACGCAAAACAATTCCGCGGGTTGCGCCACGGCCGGATGCGACCAATAGTGCAACAGGGGTAGCTAAACCAAGTGCGCATGGGCAGGCAATAACGAGAACGGCGATCGCATGGGAGATTGAAACAGTCAGTGTTGAACCAGTTGCATACCAAACTGCAAAGGTAGCGATCGCACCTGCGGTAACAATTGGAACAAAGACTGCGCTAATTCGATCTGCAAGGCGTTGAATCGGAGCTTTAGTTCCTTGCGCACTGATAACCATCGAAGTGATACGTGCAAGCTCTGTATCGCTGCCAACACGTGTTGCGCGTACGATCAAACGACCATTGTGATTAACCGCAGCTCCAATAACTGATGAACCTGGGCGAACATCGACCGGCTTGGTTTCACCAGTAAGCATTGAGTTATCAACAGCGCTTTCACCCTTAACAACAATTCCATCGGTGGCGATGCGATCACCTGGGCGAACCTCAAACTCATCGCCGATCTGTAGTTGTTCAATTGGAACAATTAATGGGAATCCCCCACGAACAATTGTTACCTCTTTGCTTCCAAGTGCGAGCAATGATGACAATGCGCTGCTGGCCTTTGCCTTTGCACGTGTTTCTAAATAACGACCAAGGATTACAAAGAAGATAACGCCAGCAGCAACTTCCGTGTACACATCGCCGGCGCCTGTTGAGTTGGCATAGATAGACCAACCAAAGGCTGCAAGTGAACCCATTGAAATCAAGTTATCCATCGTCGGATGCTTGAGATTTCTAATTGCGGCCTTATGAATTGGATAGGCGATGATCAACACAACTGGAGCACTTAGTGCAATCACAACCCAAGCAGTTGGTGAATACAAAGGATGGGGCAATCCTGCTGCGTCGAGCGCATCATGAATCCACATATCTATTTGGTGGTGCCAACTCATCACCATCGAGATGGCAACGGCAGGAACGGCAAAGATAAATGCAAAGAAAAGCGCTCGAGCAGATTTCTTGCTGTGCAAAGTCACCGATTGACCATCGGCCAAGACTGAAGCTGAATACCCTGCTTTTTCAACAATCTTTATTAACTCTTTTGCGCTGATTTCAGCTGGGGCCAAAATGTGTGCTGTTTCTGTTGCAAAGTTAATTGTTGCGCTAACACCATCAACACTATTGAGCGCCTTTTCTACTGAGTTCACGCATGAAGAACAGGTCATTCCCTGAACCGACAGGGTTGTTGGTTCCAAAGGGGTGTTTACTACCTTTTGCTGTGCCTGCTGTGTACTCATCGTCGCTCTCCTTGTTTAACTTCTTGCCTGATAAATCTTTCCTTGCAACCAATCATTGATTCTTCTTACGGATTAAGTCCATTTATAACTGCGTTGTGCAGAACGCCATTTGTGGAAACCCCACTGCCACCAAAAGGTCCACTCTCACCGGCGGTATTTGTAAAGCTTCCACCTGCTTCGCGAACAATGATGTCCAACGCAGCCATATCCCACAGAGCAAGTGATGGTTCGATCGCGACATCCACTGCACCTTCAGCAACCAACATGTGTGACCAGAAATCTCCGATTCCACGGGTTCTCCATGCACCTGCAAGCATCTTTTGGAAAGGCTCTAGTCGATCCCCCCAACCAACAAAATCTGAGTATGAAATCGATGCATCAGCAAGTGTCGAAACCTTTGACACTGAAATCTTCTTCTCGTTGGGAGCTAGTGAATGTGCCTGAAAATCACTCTTTGTTTCAGAGTATGCAAAATCATCATCAGATGAATCGCCAGTTTCAAATTCAGTATTTCCAGCATTGAAGCGAACCGTTGCACCATGACCTTTAGCTGCAGCCCAACGTCGAGCTAATGCAGGTGCACTTGCTATTCCAACTACAACCTCTTCAGTGCCAGCTGCATCAACTTGAACTAGTGCGATCAAGGTTGCCCAGGTTGGAACACCCCGCATAAAGTTTTTTGTTCCATCAATTGGATCAATGACCCAGTAGCGACCGGAACTTCCTTTATCGCTTCCAAACTCTTCGCCTACTAAGCCATCAGATTGCCGATGTGTTGCTAAAGCTTCACGGATCGCGGTTTCAACTGCGCGATCTGCATCGGTCACGGGAGTGTTGTCTGGCTTTGTTGTAATGACCAAATCTTGGGCTTGGTAGCGATCTAAGGTAATTGCATCTGCTAAATCAGCTAGAGCATGGGCTAAAGCCAGATCATCAAGAATCTGCGCTGAACGATTAGCGGTGCTCATACTGTAGTAAGTCTATCGCGCTGTGAAACCAACTGCTCTCTAAATCATTATTGAACGGATCACCTACAGGGGGGTAAAAAGGTCCTACGGCTGAGGATCCTCATCGACGGCTGAGTAAGGGACTTCTTTAACCGCTAGCAGCGATCGAAGGCTAGCCAAACGTGCTGTTCTATGAGGATTTGGAACACCATCTGGTGCTGCCCATGCATCTAGTTTGCAGGAGCTTTCAGCGTGAGAACAGTTGGATAAGCAGTTTGCAGCAACCTCAGATAGATCACTAAATGCATCAACAATTCGCTGATTATCAATATGAGACAAACCAAAGGCACGTATACCTGGAGTATCAATAATCCAGCCATCACTATCAATTAAAGGCAGGGCAATAGCGCTGGAAGAGGTGTGGCGTCCACGTCCGGTTGCAAGGTTTACATCACCAGTTGCACGATTGCTTTCAGGAATTAATGCGTTGATCAAGGTTGATTTTCCAACACCAGAATGGCCAACTAACACCGAGATTTTGCCTTCTAATACCTGGTGCAGTTTCTCTAAATCTTTATCTCGTGATTGGCTCTTAATCGCGGTGTGAATGATCTCGACATCTAAATCGGCGTACTCAGCAAGAAATGGTGGAACCTGGCTAATGTCTGTCTTTGTAACAACAATTTTAGGAACTATGCCTTCAGTAAATGCTGACACTAAAAAGCGATCAATTAATCCACGGCGAGGCTCTGGATTTGCGGCAGCTACAACAATTACTAGTTGATCAATGTTGGCAACGATGGTGCGCTCTACTTGTGCTGCATCATCGACGGTTCTGCTTAAAGAGTTGCGACGTTCTTGAACCGCAACAATTCGGGCAAGAGTGCCTTCAACTCCAGAAACATCTCCGACCAATGAAACATTGTCACCGGTTACAACTGATTTTGGTCCTAGTTCGCGGGCACGCATTGCGGTAACAATGGTTCCATCGTCGGTAATGCAGGTCTGACGTCCTCGATCTACGGTTGTTACAAGAGCTGAGATTGCATCGTTGTGTGATGGACGATCCTTGCTTCGCGGACGGGTGCTACGAGATGGGCGAATGCGCACATCTGATTCATCGTATTCGCGTGGACTCATACTAAAAGTGAGCTCCACAGCCCTGGAAAATCTGGAAGGGTTTTACGGGTTGTTGCGATGTTTTCTACTTCTATGCCCTTAACAACTAACCCAAGAACAGCGCCAGCTGTTGCTAAGCGGTGATCCTCATAAGTATGGAAAACACCTGCGTGTAATGGGGCTGGAGTGATGTGAAGTGCGGTCTCTTCTTCAACAACATTGCCACCTAGTGCGTTAATTTCGCGGGTTAGGGCGGCAAGACGATCAGTTTCATGCAAACGAAGGTGACCAATCCCGCGTAAATGAGATGGCGAATCTGCCAAAGCGGCCAAGGCAGCAATAGATGGGGTTAATTCGCCAACATCATGCAGATCAATATCGATGCCATGAATTGTTCCGCTGCCCTTGAGTGTTAAACCAGCATCGCTCATGGAAACAGTTGCACCCATCGCAGTAAGGATTGAACGGAGTTGATCGCCAGGTTGTGTCGTCACCTTTGGCCAATCGGCAATTGTCACGCTGCCGCCACACACCATTGCAAGTGAGAGGAAAGGTGCTGCGTTTGATAAATCTGGTTCGATCACTAAATCTTTTCCATGCAACGCACCTGGTTTGACGCTCCAACTTTGGTTAGCTGAATCAACCTCAACCGTTGCTCCAAAATCACGCAACATTTCTACAGTCATTTCAATATGAGGCATAGATGGAAGTGAGCCGCCCTGATGCTTTGCAACTATGCCCTTGTCAAAACTAGGTGCGACTAATAGCAAAGCAGATAAGAACTGACTTGATGCACTTGCATCGATTGTTAGATTTCCACCAGGAATTGAACCTGTGCCATGTAACTTCAGGGGCAAGCTATAACGATTGTCGTGATCAACTGCGACACCTAGCTCTTCAAGCGCTTTAATCACGGGACCTAATGGTCTTTCATAGGAACGAGGATCTCCATCAAATGCGACCTCACCAGTTGCAAGGGCTGCAAGTGGTGGCAAGAAACGCATAACGGTTCCGGCGTTGCCAACATCAATCTTTACTCCACCACGCAAAGCAGCGGGTGTAACAATCCATTGCAGCTCTTCAAGAGCATTGACAGTTACTGTCTTTTCTTCAATCCCAACGCCAAGTGCCTTTAATCCAGCCATCATTAATTCGCTATCTCGCGAAACTAATGGGCGACGTAAAACTGATGGGCTCTTTGCTTGAGCTGCCAAAATAAGGGCACGGTTGGTGACAGATTTTGATCCGGGAATGACAACGCTGATATCAACTGGTGTTGCGCCGCGGTAAATCGCTGGCCAGTGGGCGTTGTTTGTCATCGCCTAAGTCTAACCGCTGAAGGTACCTGCGATACCCTTGAATTATGTGTGGACGTTATGCGCAGACCGCGGATATGCGCGAGCTTATGGAGCAGTTCTCAGTA
>JACCDT011308731.1_pt1 | contig 12700 bp, 7 predicted proteins | sample 7446291 | NCBI WGS metagenome assembly JACCDT01 (sample SAMN15323446, study PRJNA562643) | freshwater metagenome | isolation source: river surface water | place: USA:Blue River Watershed | collected 2017-08-17
GGTTCAGTGGTCTTTAAATCAAACGGAGAATCAGTGTGGAGATTAAATTAAGTTTGCCTCCTTCAACGCTTTGTAGGCACCCTTCTTGTTAATTGTTCGGATACCACTAGTTGAAACACGTATTCGCACGCTCTTTGATAATTCAGGAACGAAAATTTTCTTTGACTGTAGGTTCACCTGCTTGCGATTCTTTCCGGTTGGATTGAATTGAGTAGCACGCGTTCGGTTTGAGTAACCACCGCCAACGATTGATTTTTTACCTGTTATTTCGCATTTCTTTGCCATTGGGAGATATGCTATCATAGTTGGAATAGAATGCAAGTTGAGACAAAACAAATAAAATGCAAATAGATTTCATCTTTCAAATAGCTATTTTAATAATGTCCGTGGTGATTCATGAGGTAGCGCACGGATATGCAGCATTGGCACTCGGGGATGTCACCGCAAAATATGCCGGCAGATTGACTTTGAATCCTATAAAGCACCTAGATCCGTTCGGCTCGGTGATTTTGCCGTTGTTAATGTCTATGGTTCCTGGAGGATTAATGCTCGCTTGGGCGAAGCCGGTGCCATATAACCCATATAATTTGAGGAATAAGCGTTGGGGCGAGCTACTAGTTGCCATTGCGGGGCCACTTTCTAACATTGCAATCGCGATTTTAGTTGGTTTGGCTGTGAGAATAGCGATTTCAGCTGGTTTTTCTGGCCCAGCAATTAGTCTCGCCTTTATTACTATTATATTGAACTTGTATTTGGCTTTCTTTAATATGATTCCTGTGCCACCGCTCGATGGCTCCAAGGTTTTGATGGGTTTGTTTCCTAAAATCGCCCCAAAATTAAATCAGTTGTCACCAATTTCTGGAATTTTAATTATCGTCTTGGCGATTTCAATTTTTCCAAACTTTATTTTGCCGCCCGTTCTATTTTTTGCAAAAATTTTAACCGGCATCTCGTTTTAGTTGAAGGTACATTTTTAATTTTAGAAATATTGCAAAAAGCGTGGAAAACATTAGAACATTTTATTATTAAATCTGTTATAATAAAATTTGAAGCTTGAAATGCCTGAGGGATTTTGACTTTAACAAAATAGTAATGTCGTCCACACATTTACGCGAGCACATAAACAAAGTCATTTCGAAATTGTCGATTTTGTTTTTTGCTATTCTAACCTTTACTATCAACGCTAATCTGGCACATGCGACAACCTTGGGTTCATGCGGTGAGATTGCAGTTTCAGGAACATATACTCTGTCAAGTGATTTGGGTACAGTAGGTGCAAATTGTATCACTGTCACAACGAGTGGTGTGACAATTGACGGCTTGTCGACATATTCTGTCTTAGGAAATATTTCTGGTAACAGAACGAATTATACTTTGACAAACGTTGTTAGCACTGGCGACCTCTCAATTTTCTACTACAACAACGCTGCTGCCGACGGTAACTGGGCAAACAAAGCTAACTGGTGGTTGGACTCTGCTTACACTTTGACTGCAAATAGATCTGGAATTACTGTGCCGAGTACGCAGGACACAGTCGTCGTCAATGGAAACGTCTCTCAAATTTCGACAGGTGTCGCAAGCGTCTTTAGTGCACGATTCATCAACAATGCAACTTGGAATGTTGGCTCCTCTATTACTGATGGATTGGTGTGGACAAAATCCGATAACACGATTCCATCTGTTTCAGATACATCTTCAACTAATGGAAGGTTACCACTAGGTAATAGCGGAAGAGGCGATATGACACAAGTTTATCCAGTTTCAGTAATGAAGGATGGATCCACTTATAAGATGTGGTATCAGGGTGCTGATAATAGTTACAATAGAATTTTTTATGCTACTTCAGCAAACGGTTTAACTTGGACAAAGTATGACAACACAGTCCCAAGCGCTTCCGACACTACTTCAACTAACGGTAGAATTCCTGTTGGAACATCTGGTAAGGGGGACGCAAACGGTGTTGGAAGTGCCCAGGTCATAAAAGAAGGTTCCACGTATAAGATGTGGTATTCAGGATTAGCTGCAGATGGTATTTGGAGAGTTTATTACGCAACTTCTCCAGACGGTTTAACTTGGACAAAGTATGACAACACAGTCCCAAGCGCTTCCGACACTACTTCAACTAACGGTAGAATTCCTGTTGGAACATCTGGTAAGGGGGATACAACCTATGTCTTGTTAAAACAAATTATTAGGGATGGTGATTTATATAAGATGTGGTATCGAGGATACGATGGTACGAGCGTTAGAACATATTTAGCTACTTCTCCAGACGGTTTAACTTGGACAAAGTATGACAACACAGTTCCAAGCGCTTCCGACACTACTTCAACTAACGGTAGAATTCCTGTTGGAACATCTGGTAAAGGAGATGATTTACATGCTCAGATTCCTGTTATATACAAAGATGGTGCAATGTATAAAATGTTTTATTCTGGTTATACTTCTGTGGGAAGTTTTTATTCCGGATTCTATGCTACTTCTCCAGACGGTTTAACTTGGACAAAGTATAATAACACAATACCATCGACATCTGATACCACCTCTACAGATGGACGTATTCCGAAAGGAAATGCAGGAAGATTAGATAGTACTGGTGTCTTGTTAACATCAGGATTACTCGATAATAATGTATTCAAAATTTGGTATTCAGGATATTCTGGTACAAACTGGAGAGGAGCGTATGCTACCGCATCCAACTCATATCGCGCATTAAATCTATTTGTAAATTCCGAGGGAAGTGTTTTGTTTGAAGGAAATTCAAAATTTGGAAAGGGTACGATTTCAACATCTAATAGTATTGCAGTGGATGAAGTTTCGTTTTCTGGAACATCAATAGCGACTGAAGCTGTAATATTGTCAGATGTTGTTAATATAAATACTTCTACATCAACTACAGGTATATTTGAAATACAAAATTCCGGAGCAGTTGTGAATGTCGACAATGTCAGTGAATCTTCAACTATAAACATAGTTTCATCAAGCTCAACTTTGAATTTGAACAATAGTGTCAATTTAAATTCTGTGACTGGTAGTGGATTGGAATTAAATTTAAATGATTCTTCATCGGTCGATTCATTCAATTTGGTTGGTAATTCTACAATCAAATTCAATACTGATTATTATGATGGATCGAGCGCTTCAACAGACGGAGTTTTAGTAATAAACAATAGAACTTTCGCAGGAGTTATTCAAAGTGCAACAACATTGTTGGATTCAGACGATAATGAAATTACTGAGTTTGAATTTAGAGGAACGGCCTCGAACACTTCTCGTGGAATAGATGTACCAGTATCGTTTTATGATTCATCAACAAACTCTGGAACTATTAGTGCGGATGTGACAGTGAACGCACCTGTAACGAGACCTATCGGAGGAACTATTACAGGAACAGTTTTATATCTAGGATATGATGGATTCTATTACAACAATGCTGCTGCAGATGGAAATTGGCTGAACTTAAGTAACTGGTGGTCTGACTCTGCACACACAACACCCGCCACATTACCAACACAAATAGATGATGTTTTTGTGAGTGGTAACATTTCGAGTTTCCCAAATACAGGAAATGCTCTTAATACGGTTTCAGTGGCTGGAACTAACGGTGCGTGGTCACTGGGAACGTTTTCTGTTTCAATGTGGTATAACTCAAAAAACTCAAACTGGGTTCAATACATGTATAGTTCGGGAGGTGTGTTGTATATTCAAGTTAGAGGACAGGGATCAAACCCCCCATATTTTAGAGTGTATATGGGAGGATCTCATACTGATTTCTTTGCGCCGTCTGGTATTCCGAATGTTGTCGATAAGTGGACACATGTTGTATTTGTCCGTGCCTCAGACGGAAAAGGTTACATGTATTTTAATGGACAAGCATCTCCGCAAAATGGTGCGAATGTGGGTACTACAACCTTGGTGCCCATCGCTGTTTTACCACGCGACTCCATAACTGATGAATTCATTGTCTACGACAAAGCATTAAGTCAGGCTGAAGTAAACGCCCTCTATAATAATGGTGCACCCGTGAAAATTACAGATCTCACCAATGTATATGCATACTATTCAATGGATCAGTCGTCTGGCACCACTGTTACAGACAATTCTGGTAACGGAAGAAATATAACTTTCTCAAGTGGTTATCCATCGTGGCAAAGCGGTATAGTAAGAAAAGAAGACTCTACCTTTCCAGAAGTTCAAAGCCTTAACATGTCCTCTGGAACAAATAGCACAACGATTCAAACAACATTAGGTGCAACTTTCTCTAATACTGCTGCGCACAATGGGACAGTGTTTGGTAGTGCGACATTCCTTGAGGATGATCCAACAATGTCGGCAAGTGCCATAGCATCCACAGATACGACTATTAAAAATAGATCACTAAATTTTAATGGTGTTAATGCATTTGGAACTGCCTCAAATCCAGGTATCACAGGTAACACTTTGACAATGTCAACCTGGGTAAAAGTTGACAACTATACAGGTGCGGCTTGGAAACATATATTTGGTTCTAATCTTGCGGTCCCAACCTCTTGTCCTGCTAGTCCATATACACCGTATATGTTTGCTGCGTATTCTGGATCACCTGGCGGAGTAAATTTCGGTGTTTCAACTGGTGCGGACAGAACGTTTGTGTCTGTTGCTAATACATATATCCCACTAAATCAATGGACACATCTCACAGGTACATATGATGGAACAACAATGAAATTTTATGTTAACGGTGTATTGAGAGGTTCTACTCCAAAGACTGGAAATATTACAGCAGCACCAAGCGGAGGCCTAACTTTTGGTAGTTATCCGTGTGCGTCAAATAGGGACTGGTTCACTGGAGGACTCAGTGATACTGCTATTTGGAATGTTGCTTTAACTCAGGATCAGGTCACAAGTCTATATAACAGCGCACCAGACAGAATTGGTGTCACTCCGCTATCATTCTGGAAATTTGATGCTGGTTCAGGTTCTACAGCAGCCGATTCTGTTGGAGGTAGAACAGTTACATTAACAAGTACTCAATGGCAGAGTTCCGTGCCTCCAATTAAATATACTGATAACGCGACTTTGACTCGTATATATACTGCAGATGCAACAACAACCAAAGACTTCACCCTAAACAGTGGTCGTTGGTTCATCGAATCAGACGGTGCCGATATTGATTTGTCCGGAGCAACATATGCAGTTTCCACAACAACATATCAATCAAACAAAAACGTTTTCCGAGCAAAGAACGGAGCAACATTTACAGAAAATCCAAGTATCAACGGAGGCGCGCATGTTGTTCCAAAGGTGGCTGTTAATTCACCTGTTGCAGGAACGAATATACGCTGGAACCCAGATGTAGATTGGGACGATGCTGACACCTGTCAATACAAGTGGGGAGCAAACGGAACATATGCAAATGTGAGTTGTGCTGCGGGAGGGTCAGATATACCAAGACCTACTGCTTTTGCAACAACAACTTTGTATGTAAAAGGTATCTATAATGACACTTCATATTCTGAACAACTTTCACCTTCGTTTGTCTATGATAATGTGGCACCAATTTCAACAGACTGTACTTTTGATATGGACGAATCAACCCGTCAATACTACTATCTCGAATCAGATGTCACAGGTGACTGTACTGCAACAGCAAACATCACATTGAAAGGCGCATCTACAACAGATGCGACATATACTTTGAATGGACAGATGATTGCAAATGCAACTTCGACAACAGCCGGATTTAATTTGAATTTGCAAAATATTATAATCACTGGAACAACTACTGCAAATGGAGGCGGAAATGGTAACAGAGGAGGAAGTATTACAGTGACTGATTCTACTCTTGCAAACATTGTTACAAACGGAGGAAACATCTCCCTCACAAATGTCACAACTGGATCAATTGATGCAGACGGAAATACTGGCCTCTCAACTGCAGCCACAATCAGCATAACAAACTCCACAACAACTGACATCACGGCAAACGGAGGTACAGGAGGATCTGGTGTAGGTGGAAATGGAGCTGCAATTACAATCACAAATTCATCTGTCGGATTAGTTGATACTAATGGAGGTTCTTCCGGCAAACGCGGAGGCGCCGTCACAATCACAGACTCAACAACCAGCAATATCACCACAAACGGTGGAGCAATTTCCATCACAAACTCTGTCACATCACAACTTGCCTCGAACTCAAACTCTGGAGGCATACTTGGCGGCAACATCACTGTCGATGTCTCAACCACAACTGCAATATATGCAAACGGTGGCAACATCACAATCAGTACCTCGTCTGTTGGACTCTTGGATTCAACTTCACCAACGGCAGGAATTGCGGGAGGAGATATCACAGTTACCAATCCTGTTTCTGAAATACCAAGCATCACTACAAACGGTGGAGATGTAACTTTGAATAATGTAGTTGTAGTTGGCTCAATCACAGCAAATGGAAATACTGGAGGTGTTTCTGCTGGAGCAATTTCAATTTCAAATTCAACAACAACCGCCATATACGCAAACGGAGGAACACACGCATCCGGAAACGGTGGAAATGGTGCAACAATCACAATTGCCACATCAACAACAGGTTTAATTGAAGCTAGCGGTGCTGATTCGACAGGTGATGGTGGAGATGGAGGTATCATCACAATCACAAACTCAATTGGAACAAGCGCGACATCAACACCAATCACAGCAAACGGCGGAGATTCAACTTCTTGTGGAGACGGAGGTGATTCTGGAATTGTCACAATTGTCGATACCACATACGGAACCATCACAGCAGAGCCAGGAGTTGGTTTCAATGGCGGCTGTCCATCAGATACAAAAAGTTCTGGTATCAGGAATACTGTCACAACTGTTGGTGAGGGACACTCTTCAATACCTAGACCATCAGCCCCTGTTACTCCAAGCAACCCTGGTGCAATCGGCGGAGGAATCAATCCACTCTTCAGAAACGGTTTGAACGGATTGGACTTCACTCCAATTCAACAATTCAATTTGTTTGGAGACGGATCTGGTGGTGGTTTCAAACCTATCGATGCTGGAACTACCAGATTACCTAAAGTCTTCACGGATCTAAACAGATTAAATGACTTCTTGCTGGACGAGATGCCAGTCGACATTCTGCCTAGCCTCGAGCTATTCGTCTTTGATGAAGTTTCTGGAGAACTAGCGGATTTGTTCCCTAACGCTTCAAATCTCCTAGCTGCTGCGGGCGTAGAAAGAACTCAGCAACTCGCTAGCCTATTCCGTAGTCCAAAACTTATCTCTGATATTGAAAACCCAGAGAAATATGGTCTTTTCAAGGTCTACTCAGGCGACGTGCTCGTGAATACATATGTTGCATACGAGCAGGCAGTCGAAAACCTAGCACAATTAATCAAAGCTAACCCTTCTCAAATCATACATATCGGTACATATGTTAAAGGAAAAATCACAGATGATTCAAAAATCCCTTACATCGTATATCAAGGACAGAAGAAATTGATGACACCAACATTTGATGGATACTACGCGACTTCAATAATTGTACCAAACCTAGAGGGAAGATATCTAATCGAAACTAGCTCGAGCGTTCAAATTCTGCTCGATGTTTTACCTCAAAACAATACTAATGAGCAGAGCAAACCATGGGGCATCTTTAATCGATTGTGGAAATTGTTCCACTAGAGAAGGTGAGTAAATGAGTTTGAATATATTATATTTGCTATATAATATGATTAAACAATTAAATATTAAATCGAGAAATTAAAAATTAACAACAAATATTATGAAATTAGGAATTGATAAAACAAGATTGAGCTCAAACGTTCTGATGATCGCACTGGTCATGATGAACATTTTCTTCGGAATACAATATACACAAAATATTAAAAACGAAGACAAAATGATCGAAGAACAGGCTGCACGAACTGAACAGAGAATTCAGGTCGCTAAATTTCTCCGCCTCTTCATTGAGAAGGTATTGAGCACAAACGGTACAGTCTCTTTCGAGGACCGTGTTCAATTGGAGAACGACGTACGAAAACTGGGTGATGAACAAATCGTTAAACAATGGCAATCTTTCGTGGCTAGCAAGGATGGAGAACAGGCACAACAACGAGCTATTACATTGATGTCACTATTGAGTAACAAGATGGTTAACTAAGTCAATTTCCTGACGCAGACTCCTCAGTCTGCACCGAAACTCTGAAAATCTAATAATATTTAAATTTCCTCTTGCATTTTAAAGTGTGATGTAGTAAAGTGTTTCCCTATATATGCCAACAATAAATCAATTGGTAAAAAAGAACAGATTCAAAGCAAACCGAAAATCTCGAACCGGTGCTCTTGACCGTGGCTTTAATACCGTTAAAAATAAACCAACTTATTACCACTCACCATTCAAACGAGGTGTATGTACAAAAGTAACTACAAAAACTCCTAGAAAGCCTAACTCAGCTGTGCGAAAAATTGCCCGAGTACGATTGTCAAACGGAATGGAAGTCACTGCCTACATCCCAGGAGAGGGACACAATTTGCAGGAACACTCAGTTGTTCTATTGCGAGGTGGTCGTGTAAAGGATGTTAACCTTCGATACACAATCGTTCGAGGTGTTCTCGACGCCGAGGGTGTAAATGCTCGAAAAGTTTCTCGATCACGATACGGTGTAAAGAAACCAAAGGCTTAATAATTTAATAAACTATGCGAAAACCAGTAAAAAACAGAAATATTGTAAAACCAGACTTCAAGTACAATTCGATGAAGGTATCTAAATTCATCAATCATGTAATGTTGAACGGAAAGAAAAACATTGCTGAGAAAATTGTATATCAGGCTTTTGATATCATCAAAGAGAAAGAGAAAGTTGAAAACCCTTTGGAAATTTTCGATACTGCCTTGAAAAACGCGGCGCCTGCTGTCGAGGTTCGATCAAGACGAGTCGGTGGTGCTAACTACCAGGTTCCACGAGAAGTCCGCCCAGAAAGACGAGCATATCTAGGAATGTCTTGGATCAAGAATGCTGCCAAGGCTAAAAAGGGCCAGCCAATGCACATCAAACTAGCCGAGGAGATTATCCTTGCAAGCAAAAATGAAGGTGAGGCGGTCAAGAAGAAAGAAAACACTCACAAAATGGCAGAGGCCAACAAGGCGTTCGCACACTTTGCTTGGTAGCATAACGGGAAGGGGCCACCGAGAGGTGGTTTTTTCTTTATTTGACTGTTGTAAAACCTTGCACTTCTCCATAAAATACGATACTCTAGTGATACGAGTATACCTCGTTTTTTTCTTATTAATAAATAAACAATTAAAAATATATGTCACGTGATTATCCATTAAACAGAGTTCGTAACTTCGGTATTATTGCCCACATCGATGCTGGTAAAACTACTACATCAGAACGAGTGCTTTTCTATACTGGTGTTTCTCACAAAATTGGTGAGGTTCATGAGGGTGCAGCCATCATGGACTGGATGGAACAGGAAAAGGAAAGAGGTATTACTATTACCGCGGCTGCGACAACTTGTTTTTGGACTCCTACATACGTGGCGGATAAGCAGAACAAAGAATTGAAATATCGATTTAACATTATCGATACTCCTGGTCACGTGGACTTTACCGCAGAGGTGGAGCGATCTTTGAAAGTTTTGGACGGTGGAGTTGTTGTGTTCGACGGTGTTGCTGGAGTTGAACCTCAATCTGAAACTGTTTGGAGACAGGCTGACAAATATAAAGTGCCACGAATTTGCTTCATCAATAAAATCGACCGAACTGGTGCGTCTTTTGAGCGATCATATAAATCTATTTTGAACCGATTGAACAAAAATGCTGTTCGAGTTCAGATTCCAATGGGTGAGGAGGATCAGATTTCTGGTTTGGTTGATCTTCTAAAAATGAAGGCCTACAAATTCGAAGGTGAGATGGGAAATCAGGTCGTTGAAATCGATATTCCTGAACAATATATGGCTGATGCTCAGAAATATCACGATGAATTGGTCTCAAAAATTTCAGAGCATGACGATGCTCTAACTGAGAAATTCTTGAATGGCGAGACAGCAACAGTCGATGAGTTGAAGGCCGCATTGAGAAAAGCTGTATTGGATATTAAGTTGATTCCTGTTTTCACTGGTTCTGCCTTGAAAAACATGGGTGTTCAATTGGTGCTAGACGGTGTCGTCGACTATTTGCCAGCCCCAACAGATATTCCACCAATCACCGGAGTTGATCCTAAAACAGGTGCTGAGATAACTAGAGAAACTTCTGATGAAGCTCCATTTTCTGCTCTGGCATTCAAATTGCAATCAGACCCATTCGTAGGTCAGCTAACATATTTCCGAGTGTATTCAGGAACAATTTCATCGGGTACATATGTATACAACGCTACAAACGGCAAGAAAGAGCGACTAGGACGAATTCTCCGAATGCACGCTAACGAGCGAGAAGAGGTTCAGACTGTTTACGCTGGAGAAATCGCAGCTGCCGTAGGTTTGAAGGAAGCAAAAACTTCAGATACATTGTGTGATGAGAAAAACCCAATCGAATTGCACCGAATTCAATTCGCAGAACCAGTTATTTCTATGCGAATTGAACCAAAGACAAAGGCCGACCAAGAAAAAATGGGTATGGCTCTAAAACGATTGTCAGATGAGGATCCAACTTTCCGAGTAACTTCAGATGAAGAAACACAGGAGACATTGATTTCAGGTATGGGTGAATTACACCTCGAAATTATCGTCGACCGAATGAAAAGAGAATTCGGAGTAGAGGCAAACGTTGGTAAACCACAGGTTGCTTACCGAGAAACAATTACAGGTGAGGCAGACGCAGAAGAGAAATACGTCAAACAATCTGGAGGTAAGGGACAATACGGTCACGTCAAAATCAAAGTTCGACCATTGGATTACAGCGTCAAAGCAGAGGATCTTCCAAAGAACATCAAACGAGACGGTGGATTCCAATTCGTCAACAACATCAAGGGTGGTGCAATTCCAAACGAATTTATTCCTGCAGTTGAGAAAGGTTTGAAGGAAGCTCTAACAAGAGGAGTTTCAGCTGGATACAAGATGACAGACATCGAAGTTGAATTGTACGACGGTTCATATCACGATGTTGACTCATCAGAAATCGCCTTCAAATTGGCTGCTTCATATGCTTTCCAGGACGGTGCCAAGAGAGCAAAACCTGTTGTTTTGGAACCTATTATGAAGGTCGAGGTAACAACCCCAGAGAAATTTACTGGAGATATTACAGGAAACCTTTCATCAAAACGAGCTCAGATTGATGGTATGGATGATATTGGAAACGGAATCACTTGCATTCACGCTAAGGTGCCTCTATCAGAAATGTTTGGTTACACAACTAGCCTTCGTTCTATGACAGAAGGTCGAGCGCAATCAACTATGGAGTTTGATCACTACGCAATCGTTCCAGCAAACGTTGCCGAAGCAATCAAAGCAGGAAAGACAAAATAAATTTCCACGAAGGTGCACCTCAGAAATGGGGTGCATTTTTGTTTTGTGCAAATTTTTTGTGTTAGAATTATGAAAGGTATTAGCAATAAATTTAATAAAATGGACGAACAAATTAATTTGAATTCAACCGAAACTAATGTTGTTACAAACGTTAGTGGTGGTAATAAAATCAAGAAAATCCTATACGGGTTTATGATTTTGATTGTTGCAGCAATTGTTACGCTGGTATTTTTGGCCTTTAATAAAGATAACGATGTTAAATATGAATCAGTAGTTATCGATTCTGGTGCAAAATTTGATGCGGGAGATGTCGATGGCGCAATCGAACAGCTAGAATCGTATTTAAAAACGAATTTGACTGAAGAAGTTCGCGCAAACACTTTGATATCTTTGGCTTCTGCGTATGCTCAGAAAGGCAGTCTGGCTTTCAAAGAAGCTGAATACAGTCAGAAAGCAATTGATGCAACGAAGGAAGCTTTAAAAATCGTGCCTAATAGTTCAGAGGCATATCGTGTAATGGCATATGCATATGAAATTGCACAGGATTACAAAAATGCAATTCCAAATTATGAAAAGGCAATAAGCCTGGACGCAAATAATTCATCCGCTCTTGCTGGTCTAGGTCACGCATACGATTTGACTGGAAATCTGTCCAAAGCAGAAGAGAATTACAAGAAAGCATTGGTTATAAGTCCTGCACTAGATTATGCTCAGTACAATTTGGCCAAGGTGTTGTATAGAGAGGGAAAGACAGCGGAGGCAGTCAAAATCGCAGAGCAGGTTGTTAAGGGTTCGTCAAACAAAAGATTTATTGCTGAATCATATCTATTGCTAGGCTTGTCATTTGCAAGTGAACAAAAAATGGCTGAGGCCGTGGATGCTTTGAACAAAGCAATCTCTGCTGATCCTGCGTTGGCTAATCTATATGTTGCATTGGCAGAAGTAACTGTGTCTTCTGTTTCACCAACTGTTGCGGGAATTGATGTATTTTTGGAGAAAGGAAATGCGGCGCTTGTTGAGGCTTTGAGTTTGATTGATAAAGCCATCTCATTGAATCCTGGTTTGACTACTGCCTATATTTCCAAAGCCAAGTTTTTGATGCTGTCGAACAAGGGAGTAGAGGCTGTTGAAGTTTTAAAAAATGCTAAACAGGTTGCAGACAGAGACATTACTCTGGGTTCCTTGGAGAAAGCAAATATAAAGGTCGAAATTGATAGAACTATTACTAGCTACGAATCACAATTAAAATAATTATATGAATAAA
>JACCDT010917259.1_pt1 | contig 12690 bp, 10 predicted proteins | sample 7446291 | NCBI WGS metagenome assembly JACCDT01 (sample SAMN15323446, study PRJNA562643) | freshwater metagenome | isolation source: river surface water | place: USA:Blue River Watershed | collected 2017-08-17
GATTCTAAGCGATTGCTTCAAACATTTACTGCGCTTAGTTCCTTGTTTTTAACACTTAGAAAATTTGCTAAAAAAATAATTTATGATAAAAACAAATCAGATGCCTTTAGGGAAGAGTTTATTGCTTTTTTGTATTGCTTTCCTATTATTTATGACCACTGCACCTTTTGGTTTTATGTATGCAGTGATTCGTCAAAGTTGCGCGAAAAGAGTGCACTCATTGTCGGTGTATTTTTTAGAATTGGCATTGGCTTTAGACAATGCAGGAAATGTACTCATGCAACATGTGTTGAATGATGCCTTGCTCATTAAAAACGAACAGACCTATTATTTTGGTAACAAGATGGAAACCATCAGTAGCGTCATTGGCAAAAATGGGCTCACTCATACTTTAAGCCGCCTCGGCTTGGCCTTAAATGGCTTTTTGCACTGGATCGATAAAGACCATGCTTTTAACTCCATCAATTATGATGTGAAAAGCTGGAAAGAAAATTTACCCAATTTAATGAAATTCAATTAGTTATAATTGATTAGACTGCAATAACATTCAAAATTATCATCATATAGATGAAGCTTATTTAACTATCTTTGTCTTGATCTTAAGGCATTATGCTTTTAATTACAAAACAATGACCGTTAGAGTAACAACTTTAAAATATATATTTTTTCTACTATTTATTGTAAATCAGTCTCTTAGGGCACAGTCCTTAATGGTTGGTTCATTTGGCGATCAATATTTAAAAAGTTTACAGTTGCAAGGGAAATTGCCATTGAATCAGTCTTTGACGAGCAGACCCTTTTTAGCAACCAGTCCGAGTCAATACGATAGCTTTTTTAAATTAATTGATACTGGTTTTCGCCAATCTAAAAGCAAAAAAGTTTCTTTGATTGATTTTAGAGTTTTGCCTGCTACATTGACTTTAAAGAATAATACAGATCATCCTTATGGCTGGAATGAAAATGGGCTATTATCTGCAGCTGGTTTACAAACTAGATATAGTGGTGGCTTTTTTGCTAAAGCTGGCCCGCTGACTGTTCAATTAATGCCAGAGTTTTTTACAGCACAAAATACTGAATACGAGATCAATGAATTTTACGGGACAATTCCAAATAATAAATTGTATAATAAAACCTATTGGGGGCAATCTAGTGTAAGATTGAATTTCCTTGGTTTTTCTGCTGGTATTTCTTCTGAAAATATTTATTGGGGACCAGGGCAGTTCAATGCATTATTAATGAGTAACAATGCACCTGGTTTTTTACACTATACTATTAATACAACTAAACCAATTAAAACGCCCATCGGAAGTTTTGAAACGCAAGTTATTTTGGGACGACTAAATCAAGATACTGCGATGCCTTTTGAAAATAATTATTTAAAAAAAGTGCCTAGTTTTAGGTTTAACCGTTTTTATAGTGGTTTAAATTTTAGCTTTCAACCCAAATGGGTACCTAATTTTTTTATTGGAATAAATAGATCCTTTCAATATCGCGAAATTGATGCAAATAAATCTGGCGCTTCTTTTGCTCAAAAATATGTGCCAATATTTGATAAAATATTTAAGAGTTCTTTAGGAGGTACACAAGAAGATTCAATTCCTAGAGACCAACAAGTTAGTTTGTTCACAAGATGGCTCTTTCCTAAAACACATTCCGAATTTTATTTTGAATATGGATGGAATGACCATAGCTATAATTTTCGTGATTTTTGGATTGACCCAGAACATTCAGCTGCTTATTTAGTAGGGTTTAAACATCTTGCACCTTTAAGTCGTAATCGTTGGATTGAATACACAACCGAAATCACACAAATGGCTCAAACACCAGATATGTTAACGCGCAATGCAGGTAATTGGTATATTTATGAAAATGGTGGATACATGCACGATAATAAAATATTAGGTGCAGGTAGTGGAATGGGGAATAATGTACAAACCTTACAAGTGCGATTATTAGATAAGTGGGATATCATTGGCATTAAAATTCAGCGTATTCAACATGAGCCAGTTTCACATTTCGCATATTGGCCACTTGAAACTATTGGACAAAGACCATTTAAATGGACTGATATTGGATTAGGCTTAAGCGGACAAAAAAAGTTAGATAACTTTTTAATCAGTGGAGAGGTGCAATATGTGAAATCAAATCACTATGCATGGTCTCAAGATAACCGAACCAATCTGTATTTCTTACTTCATTTAAATTATTTATGGTAAAAAATATGAGATATATATTTGGTCTTTTGCTTTTTTTTATAATAGTCAAAGCTTCTGCACAACAAGCCTTGCTGGATAACATTGCCTTGCAAAATATCCAAAGAGAACTTGCATTGTTGGATACAAATAAGCAAAATCAGTCTTTTACCATTAAATACGGATCAGGTATTTCTACTGCTTTTACTAGCAAGCCTAAGTTTAAATTCCAATCTTTTACTAGCACCTATCAATCTAATAGTGCATTGGGTTGGGGAATAAACGATGGATCTATGCATCCTTCTGTGGGTCAATCTGTTTTATACACACCTGCATTTGCGTTTAACTGGAAACGCTTATCTATTCATATACAACCTGAATTTGTTTACTCAGACAATAAAGCTTGGGAAGGTCTCCCAAATGATTGGGATGGTTATACACCCGGTTTAAATGATAGTTATTGGCCTAGATATTATGCAGCTGTTGCTAACATAATAGAAGAGCCTTATCGACCTTATACTTCTCCCGAACATCAATTTTTTTTAGGGCAATCCAATATTAAATTCAATTTCAATAAGCTTGCAATAGGCCTTTCAAATGAAAATCTTTGGTGGGGCCCTGGCATCTATCATTCGCTTATCATGACCAATAATGCTCCTGGTTTTTTACATGCAAATATTCAAACCACAGCGCCAATTAATACACCAATTGGTTCTATTGAAGGTCAAATGATTGCAGGTAATTTACAAAATGCAGATATTGCACCTTCAGAAAACGAAAATTATACAGCCGTAGGGAACTATATTCCTAAGCCAAGAGCTGCAAGATATATAACCGCCATGTCACTCAGCCTTCAACCCAAGTTTGTTTCCAATTTATATATTGGTTTTGCTACTGCCGCTTATGCATATAAGAATGATGCAAATGGTTTTTTAGATTTCACACCTTTTAATAACTGGAGCAACAAGGCCACCGAAAAGAGACGACCTGCAATGGGATCGGTCTTTTTCAGATATGTTTTACCTAAAGACCATGCGGAGATTTATGTAGAATATGGAAGAAAAGATAAGGCTGCCACTTTTATGAATATTTTTCAGGATAGCATTCCTACGGCTTATATTGCTGGTTTTAAAAAACTCTTCCCTCTTGGTCGCAATGGGAAAAATGGTGCCATATCTCTATTGCTTGAAACTGCTCACCTTCAACTTCAAAACCCAAGCTTATTGTTTTTAAAATCACTGTATACTAGTCAGCAAAGCTGGTATACAAGTCCATTGGTTCCTCAGGGTTATACCAATAATGGTCAAATTATTGGTTCAGGCATAGGGCCAGGAAGTAATAGCCAAGTGATTCAACTTGCATGGTTAAAAGGGTTGAAAAAAATTAGTGCATCAGTAGAAAGGGTCTCTCATAATAAAGATTACTACTATTATAATTATTTTAATGGCTTGATTTATCCTGGTCCCAATTATAAATATTGGGCTGATCTGATTTATAGCTTCAGTTCAAGATGGGACTGGAAACATTTCATATTTTCAGGTGAGGTTAGATCTGCAAAATCTTTCAATTATAAATGGTCCAAAACGGGACAGGGAGGCATTTACGGTCCATCTGATACCGACAGGTCTAATTTGCAATTTGTATTTTCCATTAAATATCAAAACTTGGGGTTTAAAAAGGCCAAATAAGGACTTTGAGCCGTTCATTTTGCGGAAAGCAGGCATTTATGTTTAATTTTGATCATCAATCTATGTATATGAGCAGTAAAAAAATAGTTTTTCTTTGTTTGTTATTTTTAGCTTTAAATGTTGCTAAGACCTTTGCACAACTAAATCCGAGTAATATTAGAGTGGAGAGCTTAACGGATCAGCAAATTTTGCAAGGTTTAAATCAGTTTCAATTGTTGGGTTTGTCTGAGGCGCAGTTAGAGATTCGAGCGAAAGAGAAAGGCTTTTCTGCAGAACAGATTGCAGCTTTTAAGAAGCGACTTGCAAGTATGGATATGTCTCAGTCCTCCTCTAATTTAAGTACTGGTCAAACGGGAGTTGTTAATTTAGAAGTTGCTCCTGAATATATCAATAGAAAAATGACAAAATATGCAATGCCAAGAACTGGTATTGATTCTGCTGCATCTGCACTCATATTTGGCGCTAATATTTTTGATAATGAATATTTAAGTTTTGAACCAAATTTAAATATAGCAACGCCTTCTAATTATGTAATAGGTGTAAACGACGAAATAATTATAGATGTTTTTGGTGTTTCTGATATTACACGAAAAATAAAAGTGAATACTGAAGGAGCAATTCGCTATCCTAAATATGCTCCTATCAAAGTAGCCGGTTTAACTATAGAACAAGCAACTTCTAAAATAAAACGAGAGTTAACAAATATTTATCCTGGAATACTATCAGGCAAAACTACAATTCAAGTTTCTCTTGGTCAAATTAGAAGTATAAAAATAACTTTACTCGGAGAAATTAGAAGACCGGGAAATTATACTGTACCATCTCTTGCGACCATCATGAATGCATTATATGCTTCTGGAGGTCCAAATAGTTTAGGAGATTTTAGAAATATCGAATTAGTAAGAGGAGGCAAAAGTATTGTCAAATTTGATTTATATGATTTTTTATTCAATGGAGACTTAACAAAAAATCTTTTATTACAAGATCAAGATGTAATAAAAGTGGCACCTTATTCAAAAAGAGTTACCTTGATGGGGGCAGTTAAAAAACCGGCTATATTTGACTTGAAAGAAAATGAAAATGCCGGAAAACTAATTAAATATGCTGGTGGATTTTCTGATATTGCCTATAAAAATTTTGTGAGAGTCATTCGTTATGGCAGTAAAGAGAAAGAAGTTTTTACAATAAAAGCTGAGCAATTTGACAACTTCAATTTGAATTCTGGAGACCTTGTTATTGTTGATACATTAACCAATAGATTTTCGAATCGTGCAACTATTACAGGATCCGTGAATTATCCTGGAGTTTACGGAATCAACGACTTGCCAACTTTAAAAGATGTATTATCTATTGCTAAAATTAAAGAAAACGCATACATTGAAAGAGCTGTTATTGTTAGAAGAGATGAACAATACAAATTAAAAATGCTCAACTTTAATGTTGCTGATATTTTAAAAGGAAAAGCACAAATTGATTTAGTGCGCGACGATTCAATTCATATTTATAATTTGGATGAGATCAAAGAGAAATACACCGTTAAGATAGATGGAGAAGTAAATGCACCTGGCGACTATGTATTTATAGACAACATGAAAGTGAAAGACCTTATATTAATGGCTAATGGTTATAAGCAAGGAGCAAGTTTACAAAAGATTGAAATTGGGCGTAGGTTGTTAAATAAAGAAGCAAATCAATCAACTAATGAAAATCAATATGCAATCATTAAAGATATTGACCTTACAAATCAAAATGTAGATGAAGATCTTGAATATACCTTAAGCCCATTTGACCAGGTTTTTGTTCGTAAATCATTCTTATATAAGGAACAAATAATGGTTCAAATTGAAGGTGAAGTTAGATACCCTGGAAAATATACACTTGGATCTAATGATGAAAGAATTTCAAACTTAATCACACGTGCCGGTGGTTTAAAGGATAAGGCATTTTTAGAAGGTGCCGTATTGTTAAGAGTCAATAAATCTGATGACGCAGATGTAGACAAAAATGCCAAATCACAAAAAGCTGTTTTATTAAGCAATCAAGTTAGACAGACTACAATTAATAAGGACTTAATAGATACCAATCAAAATAACCAAATTTTAAGCTCTTTATATGAGAGGCAAAAAGCGGTAGGTCTTGAATTAGACTTAGCGTTAAAACAACCAGGAAGCCAACAGGATATTAAATTAGAAAGTGGAGATAAAATTTTCGTTCCTAGAATTGCTGAAACGGTTCAAACTTTTGGTGCTTTGAATATCCCTAAACAGATGATTTATACAGAAGGTATGACTGTTTTAAATGCAGTGAACGCTTCAGGTGGTTTTAATACCAATGCATATAGAAGAAAAACGTATGTAATTTATGCAAATGGAAAAGTTAAAAAAACTACTAAGTTTTTATTTGTAAAGTTTTATCCAAGTTTAAAGCGTGGAGCAGAAGTGTATGTTCCATTGAAGCCTGTAAGTAAAAGACTTACACCTTCTGAAGTCTTTAGTTTAACTGGCACATTTGTATCTATGGCTGCATTAATCTTTGCAACAATTAACACTACTAAATAATACAAGTATAACATGTCCGTTCAAAAACCAGAAACCCTTGAATTAAGCGAAGTTGTTGATAAGCTAATGTCTTTCGCAAAACATTATTTTAGTCAAAAAAAGTTAATTGCAATTTGTGTTAGTGCTTGCTTGCTTATTTCAGTTTTGTTTTATTTTATCCAGAAACCGAAATATACTGCAGAAGCTAATTTCGTGTTAATGGAATCGGGTGGATCTAAAGGCGGGGCATTAGCAAGTATTGGTTCTCAATTTGGTATTGATCTTGGTGGACTAAGTGGTCAAAGTAGTTTATTCTCAGGTGATAATATTTTAGATATAATTAAATCAAGAAATATTATTGAAAAGGTATTATTGAGTCAGCTGGACAGTAGTGATAAAAAAACGCCTGTTACTCTAGCTGATATTTATTTAAAGGCACATTATTCAAGTGTTGGCATAAATATCAATAAGGAGAGATTTAGTAAGTTAAATTTCGCATTATACTATACTCCAAATCAAAATAAAAGATTAAACGATAGTGTTTTATTTTTAATATACAAGGACATAGTAAAAAACACTATTGATGTTGATCATTTAAATAAAAAGGGTACCATAATTAAATTGACCACATCGAGCCTTGACGAAAATTTTTCAAAAATTTTTACTGAGCGTTTATTACTCGAGGCTAAAAACTTGTATATCTCTATTAAGACCGGGACTAGTCAAGATAATGTAAACAGACTTCAATTAAGAGCCGACTCTCTTTACAATATTTTTCATAATCAGTCATTTGAATATGCATCATTACAAGTTGTTGATGAAAATCTTGCATTGACACAAACTAAGGTTCCAGTTGAATTGAAACAGAAAGATATAGGTATAGCTATGACTATATATACTGAGGTGGTTAAAAATTTAGAGCTTGCTAAAATCTCTTTAAATCAACAAACGCCAATTATACAGGTTATTGATATGCCTAAATATCCTTTACCTGATTCTAAAATAAAATTCAAACTCTTGATTGCCATTGGTCTTTTTGCTGGTGTATTCATTAGTTTTATATTAAGTCTTTTTAAGCCTCAAGATTAATGACTCAGATTCTAGCATTAAGAAGTTATGGCGACTTTGTCGTTTTGATGCATGCAATCAAGCATTCTAAGTCTACTCACAATATAAACATTGTAATCTCATTGCATCTTAAACCTTTATTTGATGCTTTGAATTGGACGAATATGAATGAGTGTATTCATATTGAGTTCATAGATTTTGGTATTAAAAGGGGCTTACTCTCTTTTTTTACCAATAAATATCTTTTTACAAAGAGTAGCTTTGAAGAATTAATTACGATAAAGCAGTTTTTAAAAAAAAGAAATATTGAATTAAACGAGCAGCTATATTTAGAGCGAGAGAACAGAATATCGTTTCTTCAACTATTTCTAGGTAAAAAATTACTGTCAATACATCAAAAGGGAAATGTATATGATTGTGTCCAAGAATTTTTCCAATGCAGTGAGACCAATAATTTAGTTGAGTACAGTTTTGAAAAAATTCTGGTATTCCCCGATTCTAGAAAGCAGAAAAAAATTATACCAGATTCTATATTATCAAAAATTGCAACATTTTGTAATAGCAAGCAAATTGAACTTCAAATTGCATACTTCGGAACAGTCGTGTCCCCAAACTCCAATGTGATTTATTATAATGACTTTATTACATTGATTGATTTAGTAAAAAAGGCTGAATTCATAATTTCAAGTGACAGTGTCACTGCACATTTAGCTCAATATTTCAATAAGCTTCATTTTATTATTTATCCTGACAAAGTGAATGAAGAATGGTTGACACCTTGGGCGTCATTAATGGGTATGTATACTACATTTGACCAAAGTCATATTTTATTCAATAAAATTGATAAAATATGAAAGTCTTTTTAATTACTTCGAATATTGAGACCAAAAGAGCTAAAAATATTGCGTTGCTTAAGCATAGCTTTGAGCACCTGCATATTATAGAAGCAGTCTATCCATCCATTCAAAAAGTTCCCTTTTTAAACAAATTGCTAAATGCCTCGCAAGAGCAAATTAATCGTCCCCTTAGTTTTGGTGAATTGGGCTGTATCATGTCACACAGAAAAGTTTGGACTGAAATCAAAAATGATGACACAAATGAATCGGAATATCTAATTCTTGAATCAGACGCAATTATTAATAATGAAACGTTATTAAAAACAAATATACAGGCGTTACATTTTGATTTTGATATTGTTTTTTGGGGTGCATTCGACGGACGGACTAAGTTAATTAGAAGTCATAAAAAAGTATTAGATAAGGGTTATGCTTATGGAGTGCCAATTTTAAATTCTTTATATTGTACATACGGTTATTCTATTAATAAAAAAGCTGCTATTTATTTACTGAATAATACAAAGAAGACTACATTTCCTGTAGATTATTGGAAATATAGGCTAAGAAATAGTGGGCTTAAAGTTGGGGCTATAGTGCCAGAACTTATTTCAACTGAGGGCAGTCAGGATAGCTATGTTCAAAACCCAGTTAAATTTTCCATAAAGCAATACCTTTTTGACCAACTCATTGATTTTAAAAATAGTATTTTATGTTATATTAAATAAATGAATAAGACCTTAAACACATATCAGCAATTCTTTTGTCTCATATTAGCATTGTATGTCTATTTAGGCAAAGGAATAGCATATGGCTTTTTCGCAGAAGCAACACTTTTATTGGGATTGCTTTTTCTGATATTTAGAATCAGGCATTATGAAATAATATGGGATATAAAGACCAAAATAATGACTGCTTTATTGTTTTTGAACATTGCATTTATTGTAAGAGGTATTGCTGGTTATCCTTTGATTGATACTATCCGAGATTCATTTGTTCTTAACTATATGTTATTTGCATTTATCATATTGTTGTTTAAGCAACATTTTCTTTATTTTTTGCAATCAATATTTAAAATATATAAATTCTATCCAATTATAACCTTGATTCTATATTTGCTTTCGTTGAATAAACAGATCGCAGATTTCGAACTTCTTGGCCCGTATCATTTATTATATTTTAAATTTGGTGATATGAGTGTACATTTATTTGTAGCATTTGTTTTACAATTAACAAATTTGAATCAGTTTAAGAAGCCATTTGATTTTATAAACTTATTAATTATTTTATTTTTATTTTCTATTGCATCTTCATATAGTAGAGGTGGTATGTTGGGTTTCATTTTTGCATTTGGATTATTTTATTATTTTGTAAAAGATCGCTTTTTGATCAATCGAATTAAAACCTACTTGAAATACTTAGTTTTAGCAATCTTGATTATTACGCCAATTTTATTAAGTATAAAAGTGGAAGAAAATTTTCAGGGTAGAAAAGCTGGTGCAGGTCAGGTGGTCAATAATTTTACAAGTATTTTTGTTGACTCTGAGGATGGTAGTTTAAGTGATAATAAACTTTGGCGTTTATTGTGGTGGGGTAAAATAATTGATTACTCTTTTAGTCCAAATTATATTTTACAAGGAAAAGGATTAGGTATGAGTTTGGCTGCAGATGATGATATCATAATGGATAGTGCAGATGTTTCCGAGCTTAGATCCCCTCATAATTTTAACCTTACTATTATGGCAAGGTATGGAGTGCCTATTTTTATATTATGGTGTATTTGGTTATACTTTAATTTTAGACGCTTTAAATCACCAAACCTTAGTAAATTGGAATTGATCATTTTAAGTATTCAAGTTGTCTTCTTATTTAATGCTAGTTTCGATGTATTTCTAGAAGGTCCTATGGGGGCATTCCCATTTTGGGTTTTTGTTGGCATTGATCTATCCTGTTTAACGCTTAGCGTGTATGGGAGTAAAAATGAATTAGATTTATTTGAATCAACTAATATTGAATTATCTTAATGCGTTTCTTAAATAAAATATACCATACAAATAAACTCTATCTTGCAAACTTGTCAAGCACATTTATTTCTCAGTCTATAAATGCGCTTACAATCATTATTTTAACACCTCTTTTGTCAATGGAACTGGGGTTAAGTAATTTTGGCATATATGGAGTTATACTAAGTGTAATTACATTTTCTACCATCTTTGATTTTGGATTTAATATTGGTTTATTAAGAAGGTATATTCATCTTCCTAATAGTTCTTCTCCTTTGTTGAATAGTTTGCTTTTGTTTTATTTGTTTTTATTGTTATTATTTGTCCCATCCTTATATTTTTTATTTTCAAAAATCATTCATTCAGCAAATCAGAATTTTTTGATATTAGCAGTTCTAGCATCTTTTCTTATTTTTCAAAATATTGTTGCTGTTTTTTTCGACACTATTATTCAAGGTGCACATCTTTTATATGTTTCTAAATTAATTAGAGCAGCAAAGCTATTAGTGGAAAGTTTAATCATCGTACTTTGTATCAAGCAGATTTCAATTGTGCAACTTTTATTGATCACTGTTCTAGTAAATTTTATTTATATTCTTATTTTATACTTTTTTGTACATAATAAAACAGGTTTCAAATTAATACTTAGCGCCTTTAGCTTTAACATAATTGTGGACCATTTTACCTATTGTATTTGGTACTTTCTTTCCTCATTTGCATCCGTGTTAATTCTAAATACACAAATTTTTACTATCAATTATCTGATTGGCAGCGCTCAAGCGGCTAAATATTTGGTCATATCTAAGTTTTATGATATCATTAGATTGGCAGCCACTAATTTTACACAAGTTTTATTTCCTAATATAATACAGATTGAGGTGGAGCAAAATTGGATAAAATTGAAGTTATTATTTGTAAAAATGTTTACTAGGGTATCCATTATGTCCTTATTTATTATTTGTTTTTTGTATTGGGCTGGTCCAGTAATTTTTACTAAATGGAGTAAAATACAAGATCATGAAACTATCCTAGCTTTTAAATTATTTTCTATTTTAATTGGTTGTATCATTATAGACAATGTATCTGTTATTTTTTTAAATGCCTTAAAATTAAACAAAACCCCCACTTTTGTTTCCATCTTTCAAGGTGTACTCGGCATTCTTTTATCCTACTATTTTGTTAAAGAACACAATCTGATTGGTTTTGTATATGGCGCTGGTTTGTCTTTTGTTCTAACGAATATGCTTTTCAATCCCCTGTATTTATTAAAATGCCTTAATGATAAAATTGCTAATCCATAATCGTCATATATTAATATTGTTATAATATATAAAATGATTTAATTTGCATCAACTAATTTAATACTCGTGAACAAACATAATACGCTAGTTATTGTTACATGGGATGGCATTTCAACTCCATTCAACTTTGTTCATTTTGATACTAATCCAAATTTCGATCTTTTATTATTTGATTATTCTGGGGCAACCACACGAAATTGCGACTCAATAATCAATGCAGATTTTTTACTAAGCAAAAAAACTGAAAACAAAGGTCAGGTCTATCAAGAAATTAAGCACTACTTAAACGAAAACAAATCATTCAATTATAGTTATATAGGTATAATGGATGATGATTTGTTATTTAAAATTTCTGAATTTAATTATATGTTACAGGTTGCTAATTTACATGATTTACATGTTTTCCAACCTGCCATTGCAAGAGATAGTTATTATAGTCATCGTAAATGCCTACAACAACCGGGTAGAATTCTAACTTATACAGATTGGGTTGAAATGATGGCACCATTTTATCATATCACTTTATTTAATGCTGCCTCTCCCTATTTCCCATTAGTTAACTCTGGTCAAGGTATTGACAAATTTATGATGCCTTGTTTGCAAATTATTCATGATATGAATAATACAGCAATCATTCATGTTGCAATGATTAAGCATTGCAGGCCAATTAGATCACATTTACGTTTATATTCTAATGGATTAACAGGTGACCAAGAAATTGAATTAATTAGACAAAAAGCCATTCAACTTGTAAATAAGGAAGAATACAAGCAGTTGTTTAATGCTAAATTTCATAGAACTATACTATATGAAGGCAATGTAGTTTTACGTTGCTATGAATTGTATTCATTGGCCTTCAGTAACTTATTTCGTAATTTAATTGCGAAAGCAAAAGAATTAACGCATTTTGCTTAATTCACCATTATATCTTAAGCAGTTACATGCATCCTAAAGTCAACATTCTCGGCACACATATCAATTCCATTCGCAATCAAGATTTGTTGGATGCCTTTACCAAAGTAATTATTGAATGGAGAAATAATCCTTCTACTATTAATTCCACGACGC
>JACCDT010754122.1_pt1 | contig 12689 bp, 18 predicted proteins | sample 7446291 | NCBI WGS metagenome assembly JACCDT01 (sample SAMN15323446, study PRJNA562643) | freshwater metagenome | isolation source: river surface water | place: USA:Blue River Watershed | collected 2017-08-17
AAGGACCCGACCTTTTTGCCTATACGATAGCGAGTCTATGTCTACACCGTATACAGTGTTGTCGACCAAAAATTTAGTATGATCTTTTATTTTGTCTACAACAACTCTGTCAGCTCTAGTCATTAGAGTATCAGCTAATGTCATACTACCCCCATCTCAACATAAACTCAAACGCATGCTGCTGATCTTCAAAAAAATAGCCATAAGTGTAGTGATGCACATATCGCTGTCTACCACAGTGAGATTCGCACCAGTTTACTGCGGCTATTGTTTCTGTAGATGATAAACGTCGAGAGGGTACAACGTTGTGCCAATCTAACTTGCCATCGGTGGCTAATTGATATCGTTCGTTGTACCCTGTCATATCAGTCCCTGATCGAATTTAGCAATTCTTTTGCACGTTGCGGATGACGCAGACGTGCCAGTGCCTTGCTTTCAATCTGTCGAACACGCTCACGAGTAACCTTGAACTTGTTACCAATTTCTTCCAACGTGTATTCTTCCATAGTACCAATACCAAAGCGCATACGAATCACACGCTCTTCTCTGCTGCTGAGATCACCAAGTGCATCACCGATCACTTTTGTCAGATCTGCTTTGGCAATCTGTTCAAACGCATTTTCAGAATCAGTGTCTTCGATGTAGTTGCCAATGGTACCACTTTCTTCGTCACCAACAGGTGTTTCAAGACTAATTGGATCTTTTGCAACACGCATAATACGAGCAACTTTTTCTTCTGTCATACCCACTAGTTGACCAATCTCAAAGTTGTTTGGCTCACGGCCGTGTAGTGAAACAAAATCACTTACAGCTTTGTTAATCTTTTTGATTGCTTCGAGCACATGACTAGGAATACGAATAGTCTTGTTGCCTTCGTTCACAGCTTTGATGATTGCCTGACGAATCCACCAGGTAGCATAGGTGCTAAAGCGATAACCAAGTTCCCACTTAAACTTTTCAACAGCCTTGATCAGGCCAATGTTACCTTCTTGCACAAGATCAAGCATCTGATTGTTTTGTTGTTGATTGTATTTTTTAGCAACACTAACAACCAATCGTAGATTAGCAGTTACCATTTGTCCGATAGCATCTTGTTTAACTTTGTTTTGCTGAGTAAGAATACGAACGGCAGTGCGAAGATCGTTAATGCTCATGCCTGCGCGAACAGCATATTCTTGCTGTTCCGCAACCACTTTATCAATGTCTTTACGTTTTTCAGCAAATTTTTGCCAAGATTTACCTTTCATGTTGTTAAGCCATTTGAGGTGCTCATTACCAACATAGTTTTGAATAAAATCTTCGCGCGACACACCGCATGAGGTTGCAATACGTAGCAGTTGCCCGTCGCATGCAGTGAGTTTAGCATTGATTGCTTGTACTTCTTTCATAAGCTGATCAAATGCACTAGAGTTCAACGGCAGTTCATTAAATGCCGCAACTAGTTTTGTTTTTACACTTTTAGTTTGAATATCAGCAAGATATTGATCGCATAGCTCAGACACACAATTGATTTGTGCCCTAAACTCGTCGGTAATCTCGTCTTCTGTGTCAATGTCAACATCAAACACTTCTGTCGCCAACTTGGTGCCAGCAATTACGTCTTTTATCCAATCATTCACTGTGTTCACAGTGAGCGGAATTGCAAACAGTGTGTCCATAATAGTCTGCTTGCTACTTGCAATTGTTTTGCTCAACTCAATTTCTCGTTCGTGTGTCAGCAATGGAGTCTTGCCGACATCGCGAAGATAGATTTTAATAGGATCAAGTTCTTTAAATTCAGAAGGTGACGCGACTTTTTGAGTGTTTTGATTGTTAATTTTCATGTGTTAAGCTGCCCTTTTATATATCACTGTGCTCGAACTTCACTAGTGCAGGTAAACAAATAGCATGTTGTGTTAATTTTGTCAACCTTGTTAACATTCTTTAATCCATTTTCAGTTGGCTATTTGTTATGTATATATATTTCAATATGTATTTAACAAGTGTTTAAACGAAAATTTTTGAATAAATATTCATATGCGCTTAAAAGATATATCGTCACCAAATGTTAAGAATCCGCTTTGGCAAATCCTAAGAGAAGGTGGTTGGGACAGTACGGTCACACAATCTACTATAATTACACCCAGTGTAGTAAAATCTGCACTAGCTGTAGTTAAAAAATTTGTTGAAGGTTTTAATCAATGGCTTGCAAACAAACAGTTATCTAGTATAGAGATTGGACACCCACTTGGTAGTACTGCATGGCACACCGCAGACCCAGAGGACAAGGTCTACGGTGATATAGATCTACAAATGATCGCACAGCCAATTAGCACTGCTGACACTCCTAGCAAATTTTCTGCGCATTGGAACAAACTGATAGACGATTACATTGCAGAGTCTAATCCTGATCTGGTCTATAACACTGGCAAACCTGCAAATGGTCACGTTATCTTTGCGTTGGGCAATAATCATTATGTACAGGTCGATATGATTTGGACTGAACCAAAACTTGCTAATTGGGCAAGATATCGCATGACACCTGCACATAACATCAAGGGTGCCACCTACGGCAATCTGTTTAGTACTTTAGGCGAAATCATGCACATGAGCATACAGAGTGCAGGTGTACAGATGAAAATCAAGGATGGCGAACCTGTACCATTTGCTAAAAGCAGAAAGTTCGATACCCTAGAAACGTTAACTACTGATATCGAACGTTTTGGTCTAGATATAACTAAACAGTTGTATAGAAAAATGCATCCTGGTAAAGACACTGAGCAGTTTAAAGTCGACCCGTTACTTAAAAAACGTCCAGGAATAGATCCCAACGCAATTACCGCAGCGAATTTGGCAAGTGTTGTAAAAGGCATAGCTAAAACATTTGAACTCAACAGAATGTATGGTCACTATAATCTTAAAGATTTTACAGGTTACGATGACTTTATAAACAAGTTTAAAAGTCACTATATGGAAAAACTTCATGCAGCTATAAACGCTACTAAGTTTGACAAAGCTGAAACACCAGAAGCCAAGGCCAGAGCAGAAGACGTTAAAGACAAACTGATGAGTCATGGTACTAGCATTATGAACCTATTATAAGTAGAATTTGGCTTATAATTATAGTATCATTGTTTAATGATAGATCAAACACGCATAGAAGAAGTCAAACCTGTAGTAGACACATTGTCTCCTACATTCTGCATGGCTAAATGGCATCACACTACAATATATCTACAGACAGGTGAAACACACAGTTGTTATCATCCTGCTCCACACACTATACCGATACATGAACTAAAAGAAAGTCCGTCTGCATTACACAATACTGCTCATAAAAAATCAGAGCGACGACAGATGCTAGAAGGCAAAAAACCAAAAGGCTGTCAGTATTGCTGGAAGATAGAAGCTCTTGGCAAAAACTATATTAGTGATCGTCATATTAGAAATGCCAGCATTTATAATGAAACGCGATTAGAAGAAATCAAAAACAATGGTTGGGATTTTGACGTCAATCCAGAGTATGTAGAAATCAGCTTTGGTAACGAATGTCAAATGAGTTGCGTTTATTGCCATCCTAAAGCCAGTTCTGCCTGGGTTAAAGAAATTGAAAAACACGGCCCTTATCTGACAAGCAGCGAACACCAGCAATCTATACCTCTTAACCTAAAGAAAGAAGAACTAAATCCATATGTAGATGCATTTTGGCAATGGTGGCCTACACTTGCACCCACCCTTAACATTTTGAGAATCACAGGTGGAGAACCACTGCTACACACTAGCATGTGGAAATTATTAGATTATATTGATCAACATCCACAACCACATTTAGAACTGAATGTTAACACAAATCTTTCTATTAAACCAATGCTAGTAAAAAGACTAAGTGACAAATACAACAGTTTGAAAAACAATGAAAAAATAAAGTGGTTTGAGCTATATACTAGCATTGACACATGGGGACCAAAAGCTGAATACATACGCCATGGTTTAGATTTATCTTTATGGAACAGCAATTTTGATTATTTTTTAAAAAATACCTGGGTACCTGTCAGCCTGATGATAACGGTCAATCTGTTAAGCGTTAGGAGTTTTAAATCACTATTTGAAAAGATCCTAGAGTGGAGGTCAATTTATAATAGTAAAGATTCAACTAAAAGACAGCGTATTCGTTTTGATACGCCGCACCTTAAAGAACCATCGCTGTTTGATATCAGAATATTGCCAAAAGAACACTATCTTCATTATCTAGAAGAGTGCGCAGCATTTGTAAAAAACAATGTTGAAGATGGCAACAATCGAAAATTTACCAGTTTAGAGTTTGAAAAGATCAAACGAATAACAGACTACTACAAGTCTTCTAGTTTGTCAGATCAAACTGTGTTAACAGCTAGAAAAAATTTCTGCAATTGGATAGTTGAACATGACCGCAGATATGATAAATCATTTGTAAATGTTTTTCCAGAAATGCAAGACTTTTGGAATATTTGCAAGGATGCTGCTAAATGATAAACTGGGTTTTTGATCGACCAAATGAATTCATCAACATGATTCGTTGTCCGAATACTGTGATTAAAGATGGTGCATTGATAAGTGGTAGATTTCCGATACCTAACTTGATTTGGTATTGGACAGAATCAGAACGATGGGCAAATGGGAAAGACATAAAGTCTAGTGTTTATAGTGTAGATAATAGACCCAGGCGTTACATTTACAATGTAGGCACTTGGAATGATTCCACAGTGTGGGCAGGCCTACAAGGAAATATATTTGGTTATCAAAATCTATTCGAATTTATACCATCTGTAGTGTTGGAAGATGTGCGTAACAATAGAGCTGTTATTGCAATAGACAATTTAGCAGAAGGTTTTTATAACGAAAAACTATACGAATTTTGGCACACATCATGCTCATATTACAATATACCGCCAAAATCTATCATTTATCTAACTAGCAATGAATTAGATAACCGAGGCTATCGTGAATGGGCCGTTAAAAATCAAATAACAGATTTAATCAATATTGTTAGTTTCTGCCATTTTGAGTATCAATTTCAAAAATTTGCAAATGATCATCCCTGCATGTCCTGGGATGATCACATAAAAACAAAAAAGTTTTCTAACAAACGTATAAAATTGTTTAATTGTCTCAACAGAGTTAACCGAGAACATCGAGAATTTTTTGTTATCAAACTGATCGAAAATGGCTTACACAAACACGGTTTAGTAAGTCATAATCGCATTAACTATGATTATTGGAGAGGGTGGTACGAACCAACTGAAACAATCGACAAGGCAGAACAACTGTTACCATTGATAGTTGACGATGCAGATTTTGACAACAACAAGAGCATGCAATTTAATCCAGACCTGTATCTCAATTCGTGGATAAGTGTAGTAACAGAAACTCATGCAGCTACCGAACCGCACAATTTCTTTATCAGTGAAAAAACATGGAAACCAATATACGCCATGCATCCTTTTATGATATTAGGTCACAAAGGTACACTTTCTAAGTTGCATGAAATGGGATACAAGACATTTGATGGCTTAATCGACGAGAGCTACGATTATAGAGAATTTTTTCCTAGAGCAAATGCTATTGTACAAAATCTACTGTTTTTACAAACGTTGCGCGACAAAATGCAATGGTTTGAAAACTGTAAAGATATCTGTGTTCACAATCGCAAAGTTTTTCTTGCAAAAGATTTTTTTGAAAGTCAAGCATCTAAAGATATAATTGAAATATACAACACTCTTGATGATTAAAGGTAAAAATGAATATTGGATTTATAGGTCTCGGTAAACTTGGTTTGCCAGTTGCTGAAACAATGGCATCGCAACATTCAATAACAGGATATGACATCAAAGCCATTGACAGTCAAAAAATTTCTGTAACTTACAGTATAGAACAAGCTGTAATCGAAAAAGATTTAGTGTTTATTGCTGTTCCGACACCACATGATGCCAAGTACGACGGCAGTTCTCCTACAAGTCATTTGGTAAACAAGGATTTTGATTACAGCGATGTAATCACTGTGCTAAAAGCCATCAACCCTTATCTTACCAAAGATCAAACTGTTGTTCTTATCAGCACTGTGTTGCCAGGAACAGTTAGATCGAAATTGGCAGAACATATAACAAAAGCTGAACTGATCTATAACCCTTATCTTATAGCTATGGGTACTGTAGCAGAAGATTTTGTTGCACCCGAAATGATCATGATAGGTAACGAGAACGGTTTGACTAACGCACATGTAGCCAAACTAGATCAGTTCTACAAAACACTGTTGTTTACCAAAACTAGATTTATTACCGGTACCTGGGAAGAAATGGAATGTATTAAAATATTCTACAACACATTTATCAGTACTAAACTAAGTTTGGTTAACATGATACAAGATGTAAGTGAACGTGTCGGCAATATTGATACAGATTTAGTAACAGATGCTTTAGCTAAAAGCACTAAACGTATCATGGGACCTGCATATATGAAAGCAGGTATGGGGGACGGTGGACCTTGCCATCCGCGAGACAACATTGCACTACGTTGGCTAGCAGAACAGTATGATCTTGGTTATGACCTATTTGACGCTATAATGACTGCTAGAGAACGACAGGCTGAAAATCTAGCTATAAAGCTAGTAGATCAGCAGTTGCCCATAGTTATTCTTGGAAAAAGCTTTAAACCAGGTGTAGAGTACACAGACGGCAGTTATAGTATGTTGGTAGGTTTTTGGTGTGAACATTATGGTAAAGCAGTTACATATGATGCTGTATCTGAACATCCAGCAACTTATCTGTTGGCACACAATATAGATCACACTGATTTGATCGATCAGATGGCAAACGGATCTGTTGTTATAGATCCGTGGCGCAACAGATACAACAGATCTGGTGTAACGGTGATAGATTACGGTTACACTCGTTAAGTGTTAGTATAACGTGTTTGCTTTTCTCTACTTCTTGTCCATGCAGCAACTCCAAGTATTGCACCAAAAGAAAGGTGGATCAATCCACCTTCACTTAGAGTAATACTGGTCCAGGGGGAATATTCTGCACTAACACCGACTAGATTTGCAAATACTGGTGCTATTATTACCAATAACGGAAACACTATAAAATCCATTACACATATTGTGAGATAAACCCAACCTGCGGCCGGACGCCAATATGCTTTCATCCAATGCTCGTTAATTCCCATTTGAAGTGCATAATCTCGTTCAATGGTTTTATGTTTAATGTCTAGTTCTCGCATTTCTACAGCCATGTCATGCTCAGCCCTGCGTTCTTCCAATTTGAATCTAAGTTCATCAAGTTTTAATCTGCGTTCGGCTAATTTTACATTTACTGCTGCTAGTTCTGCAATTCCGTTGTCATTGATATAATTTTGATTTTGTTCGCGAGATTGGCGTACACTGGTATCATTATCTATAGGATCAAACAGTGCATCATCTGCCACAGGCTGATCATATAATGGTGGAATATCATTATCTGACATACAGAGTCTCTTCTTGCTGTCAGTTATTTAGTTTTTATGATTTTGTATTAATTGTTAATTGTACGATTGTTTATAAACAACAATCACCTCTTGCTGTTGTCGCATTACACGCATAATATCGGCTTGATTCGACATCAAGTTCACATATCCAGTCGGTGACAATGCATACAAAATAGGATCTTCGCCTGCATCTTTTAGCATCATTAACACACCTTGATAGTTTTGTTCAGTTACAACTATCCATTCGTATTGTCTTAGTCTTAAATCATCAACTGTTGGTACAATTGGCGGAAATCTATCAACTGGCACAGTTTGTATTTGCACAGTTTCTACGGGAGGTCTTGCTGGTGCACACGCACTAATTGCGAACAAGATCAGTGTAAAGCCAAGGACATTCTGGATTGAATTCATTTTCATTTTTAGCATTCTTTTCTATATCTGTTAGTGGTGCACCTGATATTAATTCAAAGCATCTATTAATGTTTGCACTTATGCCGTTAACAATAACTTCGGCTGCCTGTGGATTTTCTGCGGCATTCAATGATTGTTCGACAACAGTTAGTTTTTCTATTAGATCGTTATTTTGATCTTGTATTTGAGAAAATCTTGATTCGATGCGAATAAATTCTTCTGCTCGCTTTTTTTGTTGTTCTTTCATAAAATCAATAGTTTCATTTTGCGTAGCAATTGCATCTTTATATGTTCTAATATTTGCTTGTAACTGTGCATTTTCTGCAAGTAATTTACTTTTGATGTTTTCGTTGTACTTGATATAAAAAACAGTACCCGCAATTAATGCTACAATAGCAACTATTCCAATCATCTTGAATGGCGATAAACCTAATAGACCGAACATTGTTTAACTTGCTTTCTTTAAATCTTTAAACTATTTATAATAGAAAACAGCCGAGCTATTGGCTCGACTGTTTTAACAATATTGTTAGTGACAATATTTTTAGTGACATTCTACAGTTTGATATTCGTTCCCATATCTATCGTAATAAACTTCAACCATGACACAGTTCGGAGAACTGTAATAATGATTACGATACCGAGGACGCTTGACTTCGACATATCTAGGGCGAACATCATAAACATACGCTTCTGGCAACCGTTGTACATGACGATAGTTGTTGTTAGCTATAATGCCGCCGATGATAGCACCGCCAATAAACGCACCAAGCATGTCTTTAGCTTCATCAGCTTTGGCAACAGAAGGATTAACAGTAAACACAAGACTAACAATAAGTGTCAGCGTCAAAGACAATTTTTTAAACATTTTTTACTCCTTTGAGTCTATAGTATATATAGTTAATTTATCCTAAAAGTCAATCTTAACAGACAAAGACAACCTAGTCAATCCACTGCCCAAGACCTTCTGAAGAAAACGGGTGAACATCATACTCGTCTTGATAGAATTTGAGACGTTCCGGGTGCAGATTGCTTACACCACGACCATTTAGATAAGCACGGTGCTGCCCATTCTTGCGCTCTTGCACAATCGCCTTGCAGCTTTTGGAGCAATAAAGTCCCCAACCACGCTTAACGTCTGCTGCACGAACTCGAATTGCAACACCGCAGCATTTACACTTTCGATCAACCATCGACACCATATCAGTATCCTTTACTTTTGGCTGATTTCAACTTCGCGATATTGCACTTCAAGATATTCATGTGCAGAAATAGCATCGTTAGGGATCCAGCGACCTTTTACATACTTGTGTTCATGCCCATGATTAGGCAAGTCAGCGTAAGCCTCGTCAGCAGTAGGCCAACGAGCAAGAACTACAGCACTGTTTGGGTAGTTGCAGCCATATTGGTCAACTTGCTGAATGACTACTTGCCATTCGCAACGCAGTGTTTTGATACGAAAGTCAGCCATCAGTATACCCCAAAGAGATAAACGCCCGGAACAAACAGAATAACAAGACTGATTACAGACTGCCGAATGTTAGCCTTGTTTGCCCAAACACCGATACCGTTATACACAGTATCTTTAAAAGCAATAGCAAAGAACAACATGTTCCACACAACAGCAGGCACAAACACCATCCAAGCAACAACTGTTAACATGTTAACCTCCAAATTTGGCTTTGAGACGCTCGAATTCAGCACGATCGCGAGCTTCCTGTTCAGCTTTGCGCTGGTTGATCGTGTTGACTCGTGCAGCATATTCGGCATCGGTTTCCATACGGTTACCAATAAACTTCCACACAGTACGTTCACCGTCATAATCGCGGACATAGTCTTTGTCCAATCGGATGTTGCTGAAACGGTCGCTGTATTCTGCACGAATACGTTCAACTTCTGCAACAATCTCGTCAAGCGTGTAACCGTCCCAACGCATTTCTTCTTCGATAAACACAGTGCGACGGAAGCTTTCGGTTTCATAGCCGACAGCGGCAGTGATCTCTTTGCGTTCCATCTCGTCGACTTTTTTAGCAACACGCATTGCGGAACTCCTTGTCTTTTGCTTGTACGCTACACATAACATCTACACGCAGCGTGTCAATCAAAAAGACAGGCAATGCCTGTCTTTTTGTTAAATGTATCAGTAGTCTTCCATCATTTGCATAAGGTCTTCATCATCCATGTTAGCAATACGGCCCGCTGCATAACGATATGCCAACCTACGCTCATGCTGTTTATCGCATTCATCGTACCCATTATCGTCATGGTTGATATGATAAATTTGCACACGAAGATCATGCCAAATTGGGATATTGTGACGACGATGTTTGCGCACAAAGCTCATAACTTCGTCGTCATCCATTTCAGTTACATCAGCATCTACAAAGTTGCAAGGATATTTGCCAGTTTCGACATCCTTAACAAATGCATGCCAGTCGGGCATGGTTGGATTTTTAATGCCATAGCTTTTCAACCACTTAGCTAGCACATCTGGACACCGTTCGCCCTTGCGTTCTTGGTTATTGTATCCAAGGAGAATGTGGTTAGGGTTAACATGCCCATGCGTTTTGATATATTCTTCAAAACCTTCAACACTGAACCCTGCGATAGAATATGGAAGTTCTGTCGGGGTAAACCAACTGTTTTCTAGATATTCTACCATTTTACCTTTATAAAAAATCTGACGATTTTTAACTTTAAAGTCAGTCGGCCAAAGTGCAGTAGTCATAGTGTTCTCCATTGTCATGCAAGATTAGTTGTTAGTAGCAAGAGTTATAGAACTCGTCATCGGACATTGACATGTATTCGAATTCAGTGTAGCCGTTACGGTCAACACCGTTGCCAATACCAACATAGTTGCCATCAGCGTCGAATGCCGAATAGCCGTAGCTGTCATAGCCTTCGGGATCATAACTAGCAAAGTGCAGCTTTTCGTCATACTCGCCTGCGTTATAGTCGTAAGCAGGAGGAATCTGACCATAGCAGTTGCGGTCAAAGTAGTCCCAGTCTTTGTCTGCTGTAGGCAGATTCGGCGAATACTTACCTTTTCCCATGTTCTGTCTCCTCTTGCTATGTGTGTGTTTTAGCAGAGTTGACAGAACCTGTCAACTCTATTTTTGTTTTTTCTTGACGATTTCGGCATATTTCAGCGCGAAGTCATAGAGGCTGTCGAATTCCTGCCAAACTTCGCGGAAGCCACCGCTATGTCCACGACTGTAAGCTTCGCTCCAGATTGCAGCAAACTCGTCATCATCGAGTGCATAGTCTTTTTGCAGCTTGTCTTCAAACTCACGAGCGCGAGCATTCACCATGCTTTGATAGTAGCTGCGATCATCTTCGTATGAACGGAATTCGCGTTCGTATTCTTCCAGTGCGTCAGCAAAAGCACGAGCTTCAATTGCACTGGGATTGCGGCCAAGAGTGGGTTTCACTGGCTTGGTAGGGACGCGAAGGTCAGTACCGCGGTAATAGTCAAAATCATAGCTCATGATAGTTCTCCTTAGCTGCCAGTTACCAGTTCAAGATCGCCGCCTTCAAGAATCTGAATGTCTTCGATGTAGCAGTGGTCAAGGTTGCCACTCAGCATAATCGCACTGTTGGCAGCAATATAAAGATCGCCCCAGGTTTTGCCTTTTACTGCAACAGTAACTTCGACATCACCACAACGATAAATCATTTTGCGATTGTCGCGATCGCGCAGAGGAAGTTCATCTTCAAAACGAATGCCTTCGCCATACATACTGAAACGAGCATAAAGACCGTTGTTGTCAGCAAAGTCATAAAAGTAATCGTATTCTTGATCGAAGTTCATGTTGCTACCTTTTTGTGCAGTTGTTTACGTTAGTTCTAGACAATAACATCTTGCGTAGCAGTGTCAACCATTACCAAACACTCCAGATATGTTTTTTACCAAGATAAGTGTCTGGATAGGGAAGATGATCCCAGTCCTCACCGCGCAAAATCTTGTGTTCCAGGCGGCGAACTGCGTTGCGCACAGTTTCCTTGCTCAGCGTCTTATATGCAGTATTGCGACCAGTTTCGTTGCAGTAACCGTCACGAGTGCGTTTAGCAAACTCTTTGCGATAGTATTCGCGTTCTGCTGCCCAGTTGATTGGCTTGAATTCGGTGCGGTATTTGCTAACATAGTAACGATAAGGTTCTGGCAGCGCACGAAGATACCAGTCATAGCCAGTGTGGTCTGGCGTGTTCCAGCAATACCAAAAACGCTTGCTCACTTCGCAGCAGTCTTTTTCGTAACGTGCCTGTGCGGCTGCAACGTCGCGGTCGTATTCTTCTTGAGTTTTACGAATGCGAACAGTTTGTACACGATCGCCATAACGCATGATGCGATTGTGTAGATAGTCAATTTGTTCCTCGACATACCAAGATTCAGTCTGATGCGGCTCAATCTTGCTGCGACGACGGGTTCTGCTCATGATGATCTCCTAGATTAATTCATCTACATATCATCATAAAACTCCCAGATTGTTTTCATGTTATCCTCTATAACACTGTGCGTATTTAATTACGTATAATGTTTTAGCTGTAGATCAAGGACATTTCTACCTTTTTTTCAGTAGACACTGGTGTACGTTTTAACCATTCTTCAAAAGTTAGTTCGCGTCCTTCAAGATAGAAAATTTTAACACCACTTACATGCTCAATTGCAGGGCCATCAACTCTGTGTAGATCATGTCCGTCGAACCAATAGAGCGAACCTGCGGCTGTTTCGACGCTTGCTCCGTCACGTCGTCCAACTTTACCATAGAGATACCAAATTTTAGTACCTTCTGGTGTAA
>JACCDT010892988.1_pt1 | contig 12688 bp, 17 predicted proteins | sample 7446291 | NCBI WGS metagenome assembly JACCDT01 (sample SAMN15323446, study PRJNA562643) | freshwater metagenome | isolation source: river surface water | place: USA:Blue River Watershed | collected 2017-08-17
CCGGCTCGGCAAGGAACGGCGAGAACCCCTTGCGCCGGCGAATCTTGCCCGAGTCGAGCACGTCGGCGTTGACCGCCCGGCGGAGCGTTTTCGCGTCGAGCTCGTGGTCGGCGTGGATGTTGTCCATCCCCGCTGGCCAGCCTGAAATAACAACCGGCTCCATCATCAGCCTTCCCTCGAGGAAATGGCTGTGGAGCAGATGAACCAGTGCGCGGCGATGCGGGCGCAGCGCATCTCGCCGTTACCGAGTTGTCTCATGGTCCACCGTAATGGCGTATTCGGCCACGCGAGACACAACACCCGATACCGTGACCTCCAGTTGAGCGACTGCGGTGGTCCAATACTCACCAGACAAATCGGATGCCGAGACCGTCCACGTGATCGTGTGCTCCGTGTCGTTCAGAGTGATGCCGCTGGTGTTGCTGAGACTCACATACACCGTCGTTCCTGTGAAGTCTGTTTTGGCTGCCCACGTCACCGTGCCGTCTCCGGCGAGCAGATCAGCAGGACGCGAAACGTCTGATGTTCCTGCTGTGGTGCAGACGTAGTGCGTTCCCGGAACAACATGAACGATGTCGCCTTCGGCGTATGCCTCGTCTTCGAGATGCGGGCGCGAGATTCCGCGAGCAATCGGTGTCCAGCGATCAACGATGTCCATTTTCGCGGTTGCTGTTGCGAGGCTCTTTGGAACGAAATACCGCAACGCTCCGCCGCTGACATAGGACGGCATCCCGATTGTGTTGACGCCATCCAGCGTCAGCGTATCCGTCCCTGTACTCGTGACGCTGTAGTAATCGGACGAGCGCGGAGGGCTGTTCTTGGCGTTGATGTATGACGGACCTCTGACAGCCTCGACGGCAGCGCGCCAGCCAGTTTTCAGGCCATGTCCAGGCGCTGTGACTGATGCCGGAGCAGAGTTGGCAACGCTGGTGATTGCCTTGTATGCGACGACATCAGATTCCCACCTGACGACCTCGGAATGCGTTTCTCCGGCCTTGAGCGCCAGCGTCGTCATGACTGATTACGCCAGAATCCGAGCGGCGGCGCCAACCGGCAGAACAGCGTCAACTTCGAGTTGCGTGATTGCCGCAGACGCCTGTTCTGCGAGGAACGACGGGTCGCTATCGGTCGGAGCGAGAACGAGGCACTGCGCAAGAACCGAGTTGCCGGCCACCCACGCGGCGGCAATGGACTCTTTCTCTTGCTGCGTCAGGCGGGCGGTGATCTGACGCTGCGTCAGCTCTACCGGCGGCGGATACTCGCGATCCGATCCGAGACGGGCCATCCACGACTTCGGATTCGGCGGAGAGAAGACCCAGCAGACGTTGTATTGCGGGTCGCCACCGTCAGCGGTGACTGCGGCGCGGGCTTCGGCTTCTGTTTGGAAGTACATCAAAGACATGGTTTTATCCTTTCGATTGACTGTGCGTTGAAATGGCTGTTGTTACGGGTCCATCCCGCTGCCGGCGACGAAAATGCTGTCCATCAGAGCGGCATTCCATCCGAGCGCAACTCGCATCGCGTTGACTTCAGGATCAGTGCGCCGAATGGTCTTATTGTCCCACTTCCAGAATTTGATCTGCGCGTATGTTCCGGTCGGAGCGATTTGATCGGCTACTTCTTTCGCATCAACACCGACAATGCCACGGATGTAACCCTCGATGGCCTGCAGTCGAGCACGAGCGATCGCGTCAGCCCCCTGCATGAGTTGCCGTGTGGTCAGAACGATTGACGACGGGTCCGCGATCGCGTCAGCCCCCTGCATGAGTTGCCGTGTGGTCAGAACGATTGACGACGGGTCCGCGACCGCTTCTGCCGGAGGCATATCAGCGCCAGTGAAGACCGTGATACGAGCTCCATAAGCAATGTGCTTCGGATCAGGAATTGCCTCGGCTTGCGCTTTTCCGGCAACCGTATTTGAGAATTTTATGATTGCCATGTCATCAAACCTCCGTACTGCACAGTGAATTGCATCGGCACGATGATAATCGAGTCGGTGTTTGCGGGAAGTTGTCCAGAAAACGAGACTGTTTGATCGACAGCCGTATTTAGCGTCGTGACATCCCCTGAATAGGTAGTCGAAGTGCTGCCGCCATCCCATGCCGATGAAGCTGAGTTTGTCCGGTTTCCAACCTGTCTATTTTCCACACCCATGTTTATCCTGGATACTTTGACAATTTGATTATTGAGCGTATTCGTCAGCGAGACATGGAAAAAAACAGCGTTTCCAGCACGACACCTAATAGCCTTATTTCCTGCTGTACTAGATGTCAACCATTTCAACAAAAAAGACGTAACTCCATTCGGCCCCGAGCTGCCGCCTGGCATCGTGAAAGATGGTCCGAAGATTTCTGACGTTACCTGCGTAATCCTGCCAGTCGTCAAACCTGTAAAAGAAGTCGGCGACGAAACAAACGCCGGCTGCCCGGTTCCAGAATAGGTTTCTGCGAACACTTCCCCGTTGGTGCCGTCTGTCATCTTGCACCAGTACCAGCCGCCAGTAGCAAGTCCACCTGATCCAGCAGGTAGGTAGCAGTAGCAACCGGAAGCCAAAACGTTGAAAGCGCTCGCCATTGGGGCTTCCGCACTCAGCGTGAAAACCCCGCGAGTACCGGTAAAGCTCAGGCCGTTGGCGCCGCCATCACCATTCGGAATCCACCACGGCATGCCGGACTGGTAGAGCACCCCTTCTGCCGCAATGCTCTGCGCCAGAGTATGGCCCTGTCGTTGAAGTATGACCCCGCCAGGCTCTTGGCCGCGCTGTACAGCGCGCTGATCTTCGGTAACAACCCTGGCAATCACTGGACGATCTATTCCAAGAGAGTTTTCGTATTGCCCCATGTCTATTGCCTTCCTGTCTCAAACAAAATTGCCTTTTGCATCCCGGCGAGCCCGAAGCGCCGACCGCTTCATCTCTGTCTCAACGGGACGCGGGCCAAACTCAACCTCGAATCTCGCCTCGTACCTGTCGGCCTTCTGCTGATTGAAATAGTCAGCGTCCGGCGTCGAGTAGAACTGAGAAAGAGCCCAATCAATGAGCTTGACGTGGATCCTTGCCGGAATCTCTGGCTCGACAGAATCGGTGTCAGACAACAGCATCTCGTCCTTCGGGGTGCAGAATGCGACGATCGTCACGTCAGCGTCAGCGTCAGGGGCGGGGTACAGCCTCAGCCTGTTGCCGATCCGGCAGCACTCGGTCGGAGTACCTGTTGCGCTGGCCAAATCACCGTGCCGCCGGCCCAGGAAATCGACGCGAGCCAAGAGTTCGAGCGGTGCGCCGTCAATGGACACCTGGCGGACGGAGAACGCGCGATCAGGAATGGTGACAAACGGATCGCCGGATACCGCTCCAGCGATGATCTCGTCGTCCTCGATCAGTTTGGCCCTGATACATGCCTCAGTTTCAGCCTCGTTCAGCGCATCAGCCCACTGACTGTTGGACCAAAACGGCGGCTGGCCGATGTCACCGGACCCGTGGCGGCAGCGGTCGATCAAATCGGAAAGCGTCACACCTGCGCCTTTGGAGGCCGTCCACGGCGTTTTGGAGTCGCTCGAGCAGCGGGCTCGGCCGGATCGTCGCCGCCGTCCTCGGCGACAAAAACGCCTGCCGGCAAGGCCGCGAGTACTGCTGCATCATCATCCGGAACGTCGCACCACAACACGTCGCGCCCATATCCGGCCGAGAACGTGTAGCGGCGATCGCCAACGGTCGCGATGACCGTGCCGTCTCGGCGCGGCGGAATGGTGGTGCGAAGCAGCATGTCTGTCCTCCAAAAAACAGGGGCGATTGCGCCGCCCCTGTCGTTTGCTCCTGTTCAGGCGTCGAGGAGCCGGGTATCAGTCCGCCTCGTAGAACAGGGTCACGCCGAGCGTCCCGGCGACAGCCGTGCTCGGGGCCGTCGTGACCTTGACCCCCAGTTTGCGGTCGGCATCGGCCTTGCTGACGGACGCCATGTTGTTGAGCGTGCGCGTCAACAGCTTGTCGAAGGCCGTGGCCACGGCCGTTCCGGTGTCGCCCCACGCGCCGCCGCCGTCGGCCGCCGCGCTCGAGAGGTTCGCGCTGGAACCGTCCCAGATGCCCACTTGGAACACGGCGGCACCGGCGCCCGAGTCCATGTCCGTGCCGTCGACACGCACCTCGAGCGGGATGCATCCGGCCGGCAGAATGCCGATCTGGCCGATCGTGTTCAGGGCCAGATCCCCGGTCGCCATGGACAGAGTGAATCGCACCGCCAAGACCTCGGAGCCGGCCGGCGTTGCAACCGGGCGGCGCCCGGTGATGAAATCGTTTTTGTTGGTGAATGCCATGTCTCAAGTCCTCGCAGTTACCGGCTCGCCGCAGCCGTGTCCAGAGCGAACGCGCCGAAGTCCTGCGCGCCTGCGGCGGTTGTGAACGAAACCTTCTTCGTGCCCCAGGTGCAGTTCGACGAAATCACGACCTGGTTGCCGTTGTCGCGCACTTCCTCGTGCCAGTCGAAGCGCAGACCGGTGCCTGGCGATCCGTAGGCCTCGACGAGCGCTTGTGCTCCCAGGAACAACCCGCGGGCCGCCTCGACGTTGGCGCCGGCGCCGTAGTCGTTGAACCGGATCACGTTGCGATGGCTGTGCAGGATGCACCCGCGATACATGCCCAGCGAACCCTTGACCATCGGCGACTTCCGGCCCTCCGACGCGGCGATCGCCTTCTGGATGTCCAGCCACTGCCCGGTGCTGGTGTTGGAACGGAGGTCGTCCTCCTGGAACGTGTGCATGACGCAGACGAACACTTCCTCGCCGTCGATCTTGCACGGCTGCAGGACCGGGATGTCCGTTGCCCCGCCGCCCTGGCTGTCCGCCTTGGTCTTCGCCCGATCGACGAGCCGCAGGTCGAACTTGTCGTTCGAGTCGACGTTGTTCTTGGCAGTCGCATCGTTGCCGTACAGGATGTGATTGGTGTCCGGTGCGACGAGGGAGTTGTTCGCGCGCCCCGTGTAACCCAGCGGCAGGATGAAGTTGGCGTTGATGCCGCGCGCGCCGGACAGATAGATGAACCGCAGTTCGTCCTTGAGGCGAGCCCACCAGCTACTCTGCTGCCGACGAGCCTTCTCGCGCAGGTTGTGCAGCGTCCGCTTGCGGGTCATGCGGCCGCCGGTGTTCACGCCGCAGCGCGCCTGATCGATGTAGATGGAGTCGGTGTAGAACTTCTGCGCCTCCTCCTTGCCCTCGAGGATGTCGTCACCCTCGACGGGCGCCATCTTCAGCTCGGCCAGCAGATCGTAGGTGATCTGTTCGCCTGCATCCGACTCCAACTCGGTGAGCAGCTGGATCGGCACCTCGGCTTCGGCGCCACGACCGACGAAGCGCTGCCCGAAATAGGACTTCTGGGACTCATCATAGGCCAACAGGCCGGAATACCGCTTGACTGCTTTGGCGTCGTTGACGCCGACGATGGTTCGCGCCATTGATAGGGGCTCCTGTAACGATGTTCATCGCATCCATGGAGCACTCCTGCGCGCCACTGCCGCACTTGCTATGTGACGGCTACCTTGCCATGCTTGGTGATGCCGGTAAAGGCGCGCGTCGAATCTCAACCTCGCGCGGCGCCACGAGCCGCAGCCTGGCGTTGCGGCCCGATTTCTGGAGCAGCTCGACCACGACGCTCTCGCCGATAACGAGCTGATCGCCGACGGCCACGTCGACCGTCAGCGTCGACCGTCCGTCGCTATCCGGCACGGGCGTACTTATCCCGCTGCGCCGGGGTCATCCTGGCGATCGCCACCTCGAGATCCAACCCTTCAAGCGCATCGACATTCCCGAACTCGTCGCTGACATCCCCGGGGCCGTCCGATCCGGGCACATGGGCGAGGGTCTTCGGAACGGCCTTGAGATCGGGCTTCCTCGGCGCCGGCCGCTCCTTCGGCGGCGACGGGTCGTCCTTCTTGGCGGTCACGACGCCACGGCGCGCATTGACCAACTTGTGCGCCTCTTGCAGGAACCACTCGCTGCTCTGTTGCGCGTTCTCGGGATCGTTGGCGAGAACCTTGACGAACGTGTCGAGGTCTCTCGCCCGCGCGGCGTCCGTGCGATAGTCGACCTGCTCGTCTTCAGCCACCCGAGCGATGAAGCGATGGACAGCCTGCTGCCACTCGCGGTCGCTGGCCTGCTCGGCCATCTCCTGCGAGATCTCCGCCTTGATCTTGGCGGCCATCAGCGCGTCACGCTGCTCCGTGATCTTGCTCAGTTCGGCGACGTACTCGCTCGCGTCGAGCTCGCCATCCTGGAACCTCTGCAGAAGGTCGCGCTGTGCATCATGCGTCGCCGAAATCTGCTCTTGGAAATCGGCCGGCAGCGTTGCCGCTTGATAGCGCACATCGGACTGACTACTGGACTCGGCCTGCGGCGCGGCGGGCGGTTCGGCGTCCGTTTCGGATGCCTTGGAAGGCTCGTCGTCGCTGTCTCCTGCATCGTCGTCGTCGTCTTCGTCGGCATCGTCTGCGTGCTCGCCTTCGTCATCATCGTCGCCGTCATCGCCGTCGCCCGCCACCGACTGCAAGAGATCCCGCTCTTCGTCGCTCAGGTCTTCGCCTCGAATCGCCGCGAGCTCTTCGTCCGACAGCGTTGCGGCATGGTGCTCGTCCAAACTGAATTCCATGTGGCTATCCTCGTCTGTGGTGGGTTAGTCGTCAGCGCTCTCTGCGCTGGCCACGGCTGCGGCTTCCAGCATTCGCGCCTTCGCCAGCGCCTTCGCTTTCGCCAGTCGTTTCGGATCGCGCCGAATCTTCTCCGCGTCCATGAGCGTCCGCAGGTCGCTATCGACGCGCCATTCCTCGTCTTCGGCGATCTTTACCTTGTTGGCCTTGGCCATGTGCTCATTCTCCTTTCTGCTTCGTTGGCTCGAGGCGCGCGGCGACCGCCGCCATGCGTTCCCTGCTGGCGACCTCGATCTCCTTCATGCGAACGGCCGCATCGGCCTGAATCCGCGCCTTCTCGAGCTGGGTCCGCTCGCTGCTGCTTCGGTCGGCCAGTTCTGCCTGCAGTCTTCGCAGCTCCTCCGCCGTGCTGTCCAGGTCGTCTGCCGCCTGTCGCCTGGCGTCCATGGCTGCGTCGGCTGCGCCAGCGTTCCCGGACGCAGCGGCATCCGCTTCCATCTTGGCCGCCTTGGCGTTGATCTCGCGCACCCGCGCCCGCTGCTCTTCAAGGGCGAGCAGCGCTTGATCCCGTTGCATCTGCATGGCCTCGGCACGCGCCGCCTCGGCCTGCTCGTCCTCCGGCGTCATGGGTTTGTTCGGATCGCGCTCGCCCGTCTCGCGGCGCAACGCGGCCACGATCTCATCCTTGTTCGGTAGATCGCTGAACTGCAGGCCGATCGTCATCACGCGCAGCGCCGATTCCGGCGGCAGCTTCTGAGCCAGCTGATTGAGCGATTCGGCCATCACTTGCCGCAGTGTGCCGGCGTAGTCCTGTTCGCTGACGACGAAGTCCGCGCGGCTTGCCGTGATGTCGTTCAGGTAGCGCCACGTGCCATCTGCCTGCAACACAGGCTCGTTGATGCGCAGCCAGTCGATCTTCCCGTACTCTCCGGTGATGCGAACCGCGCGCTCCTCGGAGACGAACTGCTCGGCCAGCGACAGCTGTTTCTCGCCCTGCACCTGGATCGCCAGACGCAGGTTGTCGAACGGCTCGGTCGTCCCGACCGCTCCCTGGTTCTGACGTGCCTCGATGGCGGCCCCGCTCACCGCGTTGGTCGCCCGCCCGAGATTCTCGTTGTTGACTCCGATGGCCTTCTGCACGCTCTGTGCGCTGAGCGTCATCATCTCGACTTGAGCCGACGCGCCCTGGTAGTCGCGCACCATTTGGAAGTCCTTGCCGGCGCGCTTGACGATCACGCCATCGGGCCTGCTGGCCTCTTCACGCGCCTCGTCCCAATCGGCCACCGCGCCCTCGTCGGCAACGATCTGGTTGGTATTGCTCAGCCAGAGCGCTTTCGATGCTCGCTTGTTGATGTCGGCCTGAATGTCGCGCACCCGGCGGATCACCCCATAGGGCAGCCGGTCACGGCCTCGCCGGTAACACCAGATCGGCGTCAATGTGAAGCTGTTGTGCCGGAGCTTCGATGGCGACCACGCCAGTATCGCCGCCTCGGTGAAGACCGCGAAATGCGTCCGCATCATCAGGCGCGGAACGGCCGAGATGCTTTCCTGCCCATCGAAATCAGGGATGATCGTCCCGCGCCACGGACCATCGGTGACGACGTGAACCTGAGTCGGCTTGCGGTACTGGCACTCGATCAACTTCACCCGCCGTCGCCGCGCCTCCAGGCTGACAGAAACGCCCGAGGTCCGGATGACTCCGCTGCGGCTTTCTCGAACCGGGTCGCCGAGGTACCACATGTCCTCGTCGTCCTGCTCGCCATCGTAGGCGCCCACATCATCGACAGCGGCACGAACCGCCGCCTCGCGACCCGGGAACATCGCCAGAGCGATGTCCTCATCAACCCATCTCCAGCGGAAGACGTATCGCGCATCGGACAGGTCCAGTTCGTAGCCGGCCGAGTCCCACAGGACGTTGCGCCAGTCCTCGTACTTCGAGTACAGAACCTCCTTCGTCGGGTCGTCCTGCACACCGTCATCGACCCAGCCCACCCCGGCTTTGAGCGCATCCGCAAAGGCTCGCGAACGCACGAACGGAACCCGGTTGACATCCGAGACGTACTTCAGGAACTTGGTCTTGACATCCGCGCCGCTGACGTCGTCCTCGGTGCGCGGCAGAACCTTCCAATCGGCCCGGGTGCGGCGCTCTGTCCCGATCAGCCAGTCGACGGCCGGCGCGACCTCGTTGTAGACGAGGGGCATCTGGCCGCGATCCGTGACCGCTTCGGCGTCGTCGCTCGCCCACTGATAGTTGTCGTAGAAGTCGACGTCGATCGCCATTTCGAGCCGGTTCGCAGACTGCTTCTCGCGTTCGAGGTACCACCACTCAAGCAACTGGCGGAGCTCGCGCCGCATCTGGTCGCTGTCGAGCGGGTGCTGCTGCGGCTCGGATTCTTCCCGCTGCTGATCGATCTCATCCGACAGGCGGTCTCCCGGAGCCTGGCCGCGGATGGATCGCACATCGAGTTCAGGCATACTCGGCGACCGCCCTTTCGACCTTGATCTCTTCCGACGTGACATGCTCCCCGTCGATGGACAGCTTGATCTCGCCGGCCGTCGCCGGCAGCACGTCGGGGTCCGGCGCGGACCGCATCCGGATCAGGTCCGGCAGGCCCTCTATGATGATCGTGGCGATTCGGAGCCACGTGCTCGTCGTCTCGTCCATGCCGAGCGCTTGGGCGGCGACCCGCGCCTTATGCGCGAGGTAAGCTGGATCATCGTACCGCCACGCTGCCGACTCGCAGACCACGAACCAGGCCGGGCTCTTCGGCCGATGCGCCGGCAAGAGCACCAGCGCCCGTTCATCATTGACCCACGTGTAGATCGCCAGGATGTCGCCGTGCTGGCGGTGGAAAGCAGCCCGGCCAAGATCGATAGAGATACCCACAAGCGGCGCTCCCAATGGTTGAACGCGGCGATGTTGCCATGCTTGGCGATGCGTCAGACAGCCATCGGAGAGCCGCGTCTCTCCCTCTTGAACCGCCGCCCACCTGGCCCACCCTGGCCGATCCGCGACTCGTAGACGAGCGCCTGCATCCCGAACGCGTCCGACGAGTGCGAGGACCAATCGTGCTCCGGCCCCAGGCCCACGTCGCGCTCTTCGTCGCGCTTCTCGTGATACCAGCCGAGCGCATCCAGCCCTGGCTCCGTCGTCGCCTCATGGAACCAGCACGCCGGAAACATCCGCTGCGCCGCCTTGATGCGCGACATGGCAGCCCCGCGCCCCTGGTTCGGGACGACTTCCACGAAGTACCCGGCCTGCTCGAAGGCCGTCCGAAACGACACGTCGATCACCCGGTCGTAGGTGTCGCCATCATGCGGCAGCCAGATCGTTGCCAGCCTGCCTGGCGTGTAGCCGTTCTCGCGCATCCACAGAAGGTGCGCCGATATCGGCTGCCCCTGCCGCTCGTAGTGGTCGAGCACGCGAACCTGCGGCCCGACGAACTGCGAGAACCAGAGCACGAAGTTGTCGGCTCGTGCGCCCGTTCCCCCCAGGTCGGCGAACGCCTGTACCGGAAGGTTCGGATCGGCAGGAACGACACCGATGCGACCGGACGCTCGCGCTTCGGTCAGCTGGCTCGCGAAGTACGCGCCGGTGATCGCCGACACGTACCCGCCCTCCCACACATGGTCGTAGGTGTCTGGGCGCCGCTCCTTGTCACGCAGTCGGTCCCGGTTCAGCTTGGCGGGGAACATCGGGTTGTCCCGCCAGTTCAGCTCGACCACCTTGTACCGCGGATCGTTCGACTCGCGAAAGCGCTGGTTCGTCGCCGATTTCTTGCGCCGCGGGTTCCACGTCACCCACAGCTCCGAGTCCTCCTCGCGCAGCGTTGGAATCAGGACCGCCCACGAATCCTCGGTGACCGGCTCCGCCTCGTCGACCCAGCACAAGAGGATCCTCGCCGTGGATTTGATGCTGTCGATGTTGCGTTCGAGGCCTGCGAACAGATACGAAACTCGGCCGCACCTGGTGCGGACGTACTTCTCGCCGACGTCGAAATACTGCGCCAGAGCCGGCTCGGACTGAATCGCCAGTTTGACCTCGGACAGCGACGAGTCAACCAGCGAATTCTGAAACTGGCGCCCGCAAAGAATCACCCCGCTGCGCCCGGCCTCGGCGAACATCATCGCCCGAACAGTCGACATCTTGGCAAAGCTGCGGGTCTTTCCAGAACCGCGACCGCCGAATGCGCCGCGCACATCGGCCTGGCCGGCGAAGACGTCGATCAGTTTCGGTGGAAGTGCAATCTGCAATTTCGACACGCAACTATCCGGCAGGATCAAGGCTGTCCCAGAAGGGCTTCCACCTGCTTTCGAGTTCGTCAGCGCGAATGGGCTCCATCTGTGTTCCGCACGTATAGCACTTGTGCCACGATGGATCGCCCCAGTAGTTTTTTTTCCCCTGTTCGATCCACGCCATGTGCAGCGGAACGAGACTCCAGAAGTAATTCTCAGGTGTTCGGCAACGCAAATCTCCGCATTTTTGGCACGCGAGAATCAGGCTACCTGCACTCCCGAGCAGATACTCAACGCCCTGAAATTCGTAGGTCATCGCAGAGTCAGCCATCGCCAACCGCATCCTCAACGGCATCTTGTCGCGCGAGCGGCACGAGCTCGATCTGCGTGATCCGCACCGGTGCGCCGTCCTCGCCGGTGATCTGTGTCGGCAGCAGCTTCCCGATCAGCGCCATGAACGCGCGCGGCTCTTGAACCGCCTGCGTCTTCAGGTACCCGATCGCCCCTCCTTCCTGCTGCTCCAGCGCTTTGAAGACGATCTCCTTGAGCTTCTGGCTCGTCAAATTTCGCGACCCGGGCTTGCGGCCAGCACCGGGCGGACGAGGCTGGCCCTTCACGAACGGCATGGCGTTATTCCTCGTTGTCTTTTCATCGAGCCCGATACCTCAGATACCTCTGATTCCTCCGCGCATCAGGCACGCTCTCCACAAGGCCGATGCGGCGCAGGAACAGCAGCGCCCACGACACTGCGGAATGGCTCCTTCCGGTGCCCTGCAGGATCTCAGCCGCGGTCCGGTATTCTCCTTCGCCGCGGAGATACTTCAGTACGGCCATGCTCGACCCTGCTTCCATCAGCACGCCGGAAAGAGGGTGATGTTTCCTCGCGCTTCTGGTCTGCCTGCAAATTGCCCCGGAGGCGGCTGTGAGTTGGGCCGAAAGGCTGCAGGGATCGATCTTCATCGCCAAGCTCACAGCCCCGTCACCCGCACGAACAGCGCGCCACCGGGCACCGTCGGCCCGCGCTGGATGGTCAGCATGTCGATCTGGCTGTCGTCCTTCCAGACGCCGGCGTGCGTCATGGCATCGAGAGTCACCTTCAGCATGTTGTCCAGATCGCGCCTCGAATGATCCGGCGGGTTCGCCAGGACATCCACGCGCACCGGCCCGCAGAATCGCTCGGAGACAGCCCCATGCAAGCGGCAGGCGCACTCCTGCCTGAAGCGCTGCGTCTGCGCGGTCGTCCGGACACCGCGGCGTGTGCGCGCCAGGTAGTGGTTCGCGGACGGCGGATAAGGCAGGGTGAATTCCACGATCATGGCGTCACGATGACTGCGTATGTGGAAGGCCGAGTGATCGCCACGTAGGCGAGCCTTGAGGCATCCGCCCCCCCGTTGTTTGGCAGGCTCCCCCAATCGATCAGCACCGCGTCGAAGGTGCTGCCCTGGCTCTTGTGGATGGTCAGCGCATACGCGTGCCGGATGTTGGCGTACCGGTTGCGCAGTGCCCAGGCCTCCTGGCTCGCTGCCTTTGCAGCGTCGAGCGACGCCTGCCTGGTTGCCCTGCTTCCGTTCTCTGCAGCCTGTTTCAGGCGTCGCCACTCGCCGAACTTGGTGGAGATCATCTCGTCGAGGTGCTGTCTGCTCTGCGCCACCCAGACCTTGCCCTGCCGGCTGTTGTCGGCCTCGAGCGTCACGCTCCAGGCCGGGATGTCCGGCGACGACTCGTGTCTCGCCGGCTCGATATCGACCACGGTCAGGAGTTCGCTGGTGCGCACCTGTACGGCCACGTCCTGGCCGCGCATCACGAAGCCATCCTGGGCGATC
>JACCDT010840987.1_pt1 | contig 12682 bp, 11 predicted proteins | sample 7446291 | NCBI WGS metagenome assembly JACCDT01 (sample SAMN15323446, study PRJNA562643) | freshwater metagenome | isolation source: river surface water | place: USA:Blue River Watershed | collected 2017-08-17
CTCGCCCAGATATTCGTAGACAGAATCAACCGCTCGGTGTTGTTGCAATCTTTGCAGCAAGCAACTTCCCCCTCGCCTTCTCTGTAGCGGGTGGCGATGCAGCGTCAGCTCTCGCTTCAGGAAACCCAGTTGTTGCAAAGGGTCATCCTGCCCATCCGCATACTTGTGCGATTGTTGAATCAGCAGTGAAAGAAGCGCTGAAGAAGTGCAATCTCTCTGAAGATATCTTCACCGTAGTGCAAGGTGTCAATCCGCAGATCACTCATTGGCTTGCATCCCATCCTGATATTCAAGCAATCGGTTTCACGGGTTCTGAAGCTGTTGGACGAATCCTGATAAAGATTTCATCTGAACGAGAAATTCCCATTCCAGTCTTTGCTGAAATGGGCAGCCTCAATCCAGTATTTGTCACAAAGGGTGCAATCGCAGAGCGCTCTGCCGACCTCGCTAAAGGTCTTGTGGACTCCGCACTCTTGGGTTCAGGTCAGTTCTGCACAAAGCCTGGTCTCGTCTTTGTTCCAGTGAGTGCATCAGCCTTCCTAGATGAAATCGCTGCGCACCTTGCAACTCTCAAGGTTGGACCACTTCTGTCTGCCTCAATCGCAGAGCGCTACTCAAAGGCAATTGCAAAGATTGCATCAACTGGAGCTGTGAAAGTTCTTTCAGGTCAAGAGAATTCCTCTGGCTTTGGTGTCACACCAACACTCTTCATCACTGACTGGGCGTCTGCGCAGAAGTACCATGAGCTCCTTGAAGAACACTTCGGACCAACATCTGTAATCATCACAGCAGATGAAGCCGACTATGTATCGATCGCAGAGCAACTTCAAGGTCAACTCACTGCAACTATTCAAGGCGCAACTTCTGATGATGTCGCTTCACTTCTCTCGATTCTCGCTGAGCGCGCTGGTCGAGTAATCTGGAATGGATTCCCTACGGGTGTTGCAGTTACAGAAGCTATGCAACATGGCGGTCCTTGGCCATCATCTTCTACCCATACAACTTCGGTAGGAATAGATGCGATCTATCGCTTTATGCGCCCAGTTGCCTATCAATCATTTGCACAAGATGTATTGCCACCCGCTCTCCAAGATTCAAATCCTTGGAAAGTTGAACAACGCATCAACTAATCTCAGAAGAATTAAACAATAAAACCATTTGGGAATGGATCGTTCTCATCGAGCATCCATGTGGATTCACCCATTACCCAAGCGCGGCCTGTAATCATTGGGACAATTGCATCGTAAGAACCCACCTTGGTGCGATTCTTGATGCGTCCTTCAAAGTGCGAACCAATCCATGATTCATTCTTGAGAACATCGCCCTCCTTAAAATCACCTCGAGCAACCATCTGAGCTAAACGTGCCGACGTTCCAGTTCCGCATGGTGAGCGATCAAACCAACCTGGATGTATTGCCATTCCATTACGCCAGTGCAGTGGTCCTTCAGAACCTGGCGATATGAAATCAATGTGATGACAGATTGCGATATCGGGATTCTCTGGGTGAACTGGTCGATTCTGCTCATTAATCGCATCAGAGATAATCAAACCTAGGTCGAGAAGCTTTTGACCATTCTCTCGCTTAAATTCGATACCAACGCGTTCAATTGGAACTATGGCGTAGAAATTTCCACCATAAGCCATGTCGTACTTCAACTTGCCGAGCCCAGGAACGTCTACCTCTTGATCCAGTGCATATGAGAAAGAAGGGACGTTGGTCAGAGTTACATTCTTTGCGCGACCATCAACAACGGCGACATCAACTACGACAAGCCCCGCAGGTGTATCAAGGCGAATCGTTGTCACTGGCTCGACAACTTCAACAAGTTTCTTTTCGACGAGCGCAGTTGCCACGCCGATAGTCCCATGACCGCACATCGGAAGACAGCCCGAAACTTCAATGTAGACAACTCCCCAATCAGCATCAGGTCGAGTTGGCTTCTGCAAGATTGCACCGCTCATGGCGCTATGGCCGCGAGGTTCGAACATTAACCATTGGCGCCAGAAATCCATGTGCTCCATAAAGTGAAGGCGCTTATCGAACATCGTCGCACCAGGAATCTCACCGATTCCCGATGTCACAACGCGTGTTGGCATACCTTCGGTATGGGTCTCAACCGTTGTAACTGTGCGAATGCTCTTCATGGATTAACGATTCTTGAAGTAAGCCAGTGCTACATCCATCTCGCGATGGATCTGCTCTTGCTCATGCTTTGGAAGAGGCAGACGTGGAAGACGTGTTGGTCCTCCGTAGCGGCCTACGTGATCCATGCCCAACTTGATCGCTTGGATAAATTCCTTCTTTGAATCCCAATGGAAGACATCATGGAGGGCGGCGTACATTGGAGCAGCTTCCTTAAAGTTTCCCGATGTTGCGAGGTTGTAGAGCTCCATAGATTCTTTCGGTAGCGCATTTGGGAATCCTGCAATCCAGCCCGAAATACCTGCCGTTGAAAGTTCTAGGAATACATCGTCGGCTCCAACGATTACTTCAATTCTTGGAGCGAGCTTCTTAATCTGCCAAATACGACGAACATCTCCTGAGAATTCCTTGATTGCAATAACTTCTGGAACTTCATCTGCGATTCGTGAAACAAGCTTAGGAGTTAGATCAACCTTGGTATCAAATGGATTGTTGTAGGCGATAATCGGCATTCCGACCTTAGCAACCTCTTTGTAATGTGCAACTACTTCATCATCAGATGCGCGATAAGCATTCGGTGGCAGAAGCATGACCGCTCCCGCGCCAGCTTTCTGTGCATGCTCTGTCCACTTACGAGACTCTGAAGCACCGTAGGCAGCTACACCTGGAACGACGCTAAAACCTTTTGGAGCTGCAGCAACTGCAACCTCAACCATCTTGGCGCGCTCTTCTGCAGTAAGTACCTGGTACTCACCCAGCGAACCATTAGGAATAACTCCATGTGTACCGTTCTCTGCAAGCCATGCGACATGTTCCGCATACTTGTCGTAATCAACAGAGAGATCAGATTTAAAGGGGGTCGCTGTGGCTGTTAGAACGCCATTCCATGGTTTAGTCATGAACCAAAGTTATCGCCTATTCACCTTTAATTCCATCAGCGAGAACGCCTAACGAGATAGGAGCTGCAATAGGTCTATTGCTATAGCTAATGCGTTCCTGATCTGTGACCTTGCAGCCATTTTCTCCCGCAATAATCTCGCTCACATTTCTCGAACATACTCTTCCTTGACAGAGCCCCATGCCTGCTCGGGTAAACAACTTTGATGTTCTTGAATCTTGAGCCGAAAGTTCTGTCACCGATTGGCAGATCTCGGAGTGTGAAACTTCTTCGCATCGACAAATCTTGGTTTCGGGCTTAATCCAACCTTGCCAACCATTTCCAACGGGATAGCTTCTCTGCAGCGCAGTTGCGAAGAGTTGCAATCTCAATCTTTTGAATTTCAGAGATAAAGGTATTGATTTGTTCAAAGCCGAACGAGCTGCAATTTCGCCTTCTGCCAGTGCAAGGTCTGCGCCCCCGATGCCGGTTGCTTCACCTGCAATCCAAACATTCAGCACAGAACTTCTCTGCTCACTATCTACAGAGAAAATAACCGATCCGTCACGATCAACTTTCTGATTGCAACCAAGAATTCCTCCCAGTGTGACATCCGGGTTAAATCCCCATCCAGCTGCGACAACATCGCATTCAATCTCAGTTACTTCACCTTTGCTCTCAAGATTGCTCTTTACCTTAGAAATAGTTACAGCGTTTCCACTGAATCCGATGACAGCTCTTCCAAACGAAATATGTAATGAAAGCTTCCTGATTTTCCGGAGATAGTAGAGAAGTTCAAGCGCCTTCTGAGGGTTGAGAATGAGCGCTAACGGCGATCGTAACCAGCGAAGTGGTGAATGAGCTTCGATGATTCCAAGAACATCGGCGCCGGCTTCTGCCAAACCAACAGCTACAGGCAGAAGAAATGGTCCAGTACCCGAAACGAGAATCTTCTTACCCGCAATTACTCCATGACCTTTCAGTAGCGCTTGCGCAGCCCCTGGCGTCATCGACCCAGGCAACTCCCAGCCCGCGAAGGGAAGAGAGCGATCGTAGGCACCAGTAGTGAGAATCAATTTCTCTACTGTGATCGATTTTTCACTTCCTTCATGAAGGTAGTTCAGCGTTATTGCGTTTTTACCGCGGGTAGCGCTCCACACTTGAGCACCATGAATGTAGGTAACGTTCTTTGAGTCAATTACTGAATCAAAGTAACCACTAGCGCGATGAGATTTGTATCCCTGAACTTCATCTCGGTGACGCCAATACTGCCCACCTGGACGCGGCGCAGAATCTAAAACGATAACTTCCGAGTTACTTTCAGCGGCAACCTTCGCAGCGGCAAGTCCCGCTGGTCCAGCACCAATGATTGCGATCATTTCTGGCTCTCAATCTTGGCGCCATCGGAAATCTCCACCAAACAGGCTCTCTGATTTGCTACTCCATCGACAACAACTACACAGTCGAAACATATGCCGATGCCACAGAAAATTAATCGCGGCTTATCTTCAAAGCGAGTCTTGCGTAACTCACGGACGCCTGTAGCCATCAGTGCTGCAGCAATGGATTGCCCCTCAGTGCCTTTGAAGCTTTCGCCATTAAAAGTGAAGCTCACTTCTCTCTTCGAAGATTTGCTCATACCGAAATTCCCACAAATCTCTCCGGAGAAAATGGTGTTGCATCCATAAATGAGTTGCGACCGAGAATCGAATCGGTGATAAGCGCTGCAGAACCAGGTGCCAGTCCAATTCCTGCACCTTCATGCCCGGCAGAATGCCACAAACCTTTAATTACATAATCTTCACCAATCAACGGCAGATGATCCGGCGCATACGGTCTAAATCCTCTGTAAGCGCGGAGTAATTGAACATCTCGCAATACCGGGAAAAGAGAAACAGCTTGCTGCGCGAGCTTTCTGAGAATCTCATAGTTCATCGAACCGTCGAAACCGACTCGCTCGCGGCTTGCGCCAATAAGAATAGTTCCACTTCGAGTTCCTTCGACAACGGTGCTAGTTTGTAAATCGGCGTCACTGCTCGCAACATTTGCGACATAGTCTGAGTCATACACTTTATGGAAGATGTATTGAGGCGCAGGTTCTGTCACCAAGATAAATCCACGTCGCGGCGCTACCGGTAGATTGGATCCAGCTAAAGCAGCAATCTCCCCCGCCCAAGTTCCAGCCGCATTGATAACTATCGGGGCTGAATACTTGCCAGTGGTTGTATTCACGGCGTTGATAGCTCCATCTTTAACATCAAACCCAAGAACTCTTGATTGCGATACAAGAGATGCACCTCGAGCGATAACAGTTTGAATGATCTTGGCAGCAGCGAGCATCGGTTGACATTGAGCATCTTGCGGATAGAAGACGCCGGAGGAAATTTCAGGATGTAGATATGGCTCTAGCTGATGAAGCTCCTTGCTATTAACTACCTGCGCAGTTACCCCGTTTGCTGATTGCACCTTCGCTAGTGCCATGAGCTGGGAATCATCGTGACGCGCTACGACAACTCCACCTTTTGCTTCAAGCTCAAAGGTGTCCCCAACATCCTCTTGCATCTCAAACCATAAGTCACGGGAACGAAGAGCAAGTGTTAACTCGGGGCCAGGATCTTTATCTGAGACAAGAATATTTCCCTCACCTGCACCAGTCGTTCCGCTAGCAACTGTTCCGCGGTCGATAATCATTACCTTTAAACCAGCATTTGTGAGCGAGAGCGCAGAACATGCTCCAACTATTCCTGCGCCGATAACAATCGCATCAGGGTTACTGCCGGCATGACTCATCAGTCTTGAATCTTTCGGAGGACTTCTTCAAGTTCCTTATCCGTTGCTGCCTTGATATCCCAAGGCTTATGCAAGTTGTCACCCGACCAACGTGGAATGACATGGATGTGTAGGTGAAAGACTGTCTGCCAACCTGCCTCGCGATTCATCTGAAAAATTGATGTTCCCTCTGAACTAAGAGATCTCTGTAGAAGATCTGCCACTTTCTTTGCAGAAGTTGCAACGAGTCCGTAAGTTCTCGGATCAGTGTCGTGGATGTCGATGGAGTGCTTCTTGGGAATTACTAACGTGTGACCCGGATTAGCTGGGAAGATATCCAGAAAAGCTAGGGTCTCATCGTCTTCATACACTTTGCGCGACGGGATGCTGCCGGAAATAATTTTGCAGAAGAGGCAGTCACTCATGCGACAACTGTATTCTCTCGATTCTAGCTCGGGCAATCTTTTGCGAAGGTGATTCATGTCCAAGCATGTATGAGAGGAAATCTAGTAGGACTCGACTTAATCGAAGCCATCTCTTTGAACGAGGCTTAAGGCCCAAGATTTCAAGAAATGGTTGATCGATAGTCGATATCGCTGCGTTCCGTAGAATTGCGTAGAAGAAGAGGCCGCCCTTACTAAAGGGTGGCTTGAGAATGAATTTAACAATCGGTGGAGTCATTGCAATCGACCCAACTTCTTCAGATGCAAAGCGCGCCATCTCTAGGCTCATCTCGCCACGAGAAAGTGGGGCTGCCGAAAGTCCGAGTGGTTCAGCACTTCTTGCCCATTCGCGGATGTATTGGTCGCCGATATCAGTTGTGTTATATCCGAGCTCCTCATATGTGCGAAGGAATGATTCAGTAAAAGCGCAATGGACCCACAGTAAATAACGCGGATCAGCGGCAGAATATTTTGCTTGATGACCCGACCTATCTTGAAAATCTCCACTTACTCTCTTATGAATTTCATTAACGCGCTTAGCCTCGCGAGAAATCGCTTCCGTTGAACCAAATGAGGTTATGGTCAACCAACGAGTTGTGCGCTCTAGGCGACCAAGCGGATCCGTGTCGTACTGCGAGTGTTCAGCCACGCCAGTCAACGCTGCAGGATGTGCCGCTTGCATCAACAGTGCTCGGATTCCACCAACGAGAGTTGAGATACATCCGTGCACTTTCCACACAGCGCTATCTGGACCAAAGAGACCGATATCGTCACCGATAGCCATCTGTTGCGCCCATTGCGGTGCACCAGATGGGTCGCCTGAAACTGTCTTACGAAATGCATCGGCGGCTCTATTGCCGCCAAGGGCTCCGATGATTCTGTGCACGAGTTAATTCTTTAGTAAGAGTAGGTTTACTGCAATTTCAATTACGTGTAGAGAGTCCAGCAATCGCTTCAAGGATTACAAGTGCAGCAAGGCGTACCGTTCTGCCATCTTGTGAATCTTTTGTCGCATCAATCTCCGTGATATCCATTGAGATAACGCTCTTTGAGGATCCAACTAAGAAAGCAAATTGTCGAATCTCATCAGCACTGATTCCACCTGGTGCGGCAGCCGGGCAGGCAGGAACAACACTTCGATCGCAAACATCCATATCAAAATCAACGTGGATGCGATCTCCAGCAATCGAAGCCGCACGATTCCAAATCTCTGAAAGATTGGCTCCTCTGAGCTCACTACGTGGAATCACTGTAATTCCGTACTCTTGAGCACGCGCTGCATACTCAGTGGAATTTGAAAAATCAGCGATTCCTATCTGGACAACTTTTCTTCCTGAAAGTCCAGCCTCAATTAATCTGCGAACTGGCGAACCATTACTGACGCCATCTCGCAGATCGTAATGAGCATCAAATGTGATGAGACCGGTTGCTTCCGCTCCTCTGTGAGTCGCATAAGTAATTGAGTTATCGCCGCCAAGTGCAATAAGAAGGCGGCTCTTCAATTGCGCACTTCGCAGAAGTGAAATGGCTGCTTCTTCATCGATATCAGGAGAGATAACATCTCCTGCATCGGCAATTTTCAATTTCGCCAGATTGACCGCCGGATTTGAGTGCGAAAGTGAATATCGAGCTAGCGCGTTTCTTATTGCTCCCGGAGTTGTTCCCGCTCTGGTCTCAGAGATACTTGTTGCAGAAGCAGGCACTCCAACAATAAGTGCATCGACTGCGGATCCATCATGGGCTGCAACGACCGACGAGGCTCTTGGCCAGAGCGGATCGTGGGGCAGAATCATTCCCTAAGAGTATCCCCTCATTCTATTTTCAACGCCTTCGCTAGGTAGTCGCCAAATGACTTCCGAACCACGCCCAGTGAGAGCCCCACGAGGAACCAGTAGAAGTGCAAAAGGTTGGGGCCAAGAAGCAGCTCTAAGAATGCTGCAGAACAATCTCGATCCAGAGGTAGCAGAACATCCAGATAAATTAGTTGTCTACGGTGGCACAGGAAAAGCAGCCCGTAATTGGGCATCATTCGATGCACTCGTAAAAACCCTTACCAACCTTGAAGATGATGAAACGATGTTGGTGCAATCCGGAAAACCAGTTGGAGTTTTTCGCACTCATGAGTGGGCTCCAAGAGTCCTGCTTGCGAATTCAAATCTCGTTGGTGATTGGGCAAACTGGCCAGAGTTTAGGCGGTTAGAAGATCTAGGTCTGACTATGTACGGTCAGATGACGGCAGGTTCCTGGATCTACATCGGCACTCAAGGAATTCTCCAAGGGACCTACGAAACTTTCGCAGCAGTTGCAGAAAAACACTTTGGCGGAACGCTCGCTGGAACACTCACCGTTACAGGTGGTTGTGGTGGCATGGGCGGTGCACAACCACTGGCTGTAACCATGAATGAGGGCACATGCCTGATCATCGATGTCGATGCTTCTCGGCTCGCTCGCAGATTAAAGAAGCGTTACCTCGATGAGATTGCAGATAATTTAGAAGATGCTGTCGCGCGTGCTACAAAGGCCCGTACCGAGCGACGCGCAGTATCAATTGGTCTTGTTGGAAATAGCGCAACCATTCTTCCGAAGCTCTATGCGATGGGTGTTCCTGTAGATATCGTCACCGACCAGACTTCTGCTCACGATCCTCTCTTCTACATTCCCGAAGGTGTCGACGTTGAAGAATCTCGCGACCTAGCGGCAAAAGACCCTGTCGATTTCGCAAAACGTTCTAAGGAATCTATGGCCAAGCACGTTGAAGCGATGGTCAATTTTCAGGATACGGGCTCTGTCGTCTTTGATTATGGAAATTCAATCCGCGATGAAGCACGACAAGGTGGGTATCAACGAGCCTTCGAATTCCCAGGATTTATTCCTGCATACATTAGGCCACTCTTCTGCGAAGGCAAAGGGCCATTTAGATGGGTTGCACTTTCCGGAGATGCAAAAGATATTCATCGAACAGATCAAGCTGTTCTCGATCTCTTTCCTGAGAATAAGCATCTCCATCGCTGGATCAAGATGGCGCAAGACCGTGTTGAATTTGAAGGTCTTCCAGCGCGTATATGTTGGCTTGGTTATGGCGAACGCGACAAGGCAGGGCTTGCATTTAACGATCTTGTTGCTCGTGGCGAAGTAAGCGCTCCGATTGTTATTGGTCGCGATCATTTGGATTGCGGAAGCGTGGCATCCCCTTACCGTGAGTCTGAAGCTATGTACGACGGCTCAGACGCAATCGCCGATTGGCCACTTCTCAATGCAATGATCAATATTTCATCTGGCGCCTCATGGGTCTCTATCCATCACGGTGGCGGCGTCGGTATCGGCCGTTCGATTCATGCAGGTCAAGTGAGCGTTGCTGACGGCACTGCACTGGCTGCGCAGAAATTAGAACGTGTGCTGACAAATGATCCAGGTATGGGAGTTATCCGACATGCAGATGCTGGATATGCGCATGCTCAGGAAGTTGCCATTGAAAAGGGCGTTCATGTTCCGATGATGCAGGGTGTTACCGGCAAGTGAGTTCAACTGCTTTTACCAACATTGCAACGCTTGTCACTAACGATCCAACAATCGGAGAAGGTGCACTGGGCGTTTTGCATGGAGCAACTGTTGTCGCTGAAGATAGCCGTATTACATTTGTCGGGACGGGAGCTCAATCTGGCGTCGATAATGTAATTGATTGCTCTGGTAAGACTTTACTTCCAGGCTTTGTTGATTCGCATACACATCTGATCTTTGCGGGCGATCGCGCTCAAGAGTTCTCTGCTCGTTCTAGAGGCGAGAAGTACACAGCAGGTGGAATAACTACGACCGTGGAAGCGACACGAAAAGCCAGCAGTGCAGAACTTCAAGAAAATGCACAGCGTCTACTTGATGAAGCGCTCTCTTTCGGAACAACTACAGTTGAAATCAAATCCGGGTACGGACTCAATGAACTAGATGAAGCACGTTCTATTGAGATTGCATCTCAATTCACATCTGAAACAACGCTTCTTGCGGCACATGTCATCCCAACAGAATTCAAGGATGATGTCGATGGCTATGTGGATCTCATCATCAAGAAAATCATTCCGGCTACAAAGGCAAAATGGATTGATGTTTTTTGCGATACAGGCGCCTTCACCGAAGATCAGAGTAGAAGAATCCTTGAAGCGGGTATTGCAAAAGGACTAATCCCCCGTATCCACGCTAATCAATTGCAGAGAACCAATTCTGTGCAATTAGCTATCGAATTAGGTGCAGCATCCGCTGATCACCTTAGTAATTCAACTGATGCCGACATTGAAGCTCTTGCAGCAAGTCAGACAGTCGCAACACTTCTCCCAGGGGCTGAGTTCTCTACTCAACATCAAGTAAAGCTAGGCAGAAAATTTCTCGATGCAGGAGCAACTGTTGCAATAGCAACTGACTGCAATCCCGGTTCTAGCTACACAACCTCAATGCCGTTTTGTATTGCTGCTGCTGTCTCGCTCATGGGCTTCAACGTAGAAGAGGCACTCCTTGCAGCAACTCTAGGTGGCGCAAAAGCTCTGCGCCGCACCGATATAGGAAGGATTTCAACCGGATTCCAAGCAGATATGGCGCTACTAAATACAGATTCCTATATTCACCTGGCCTATCGCCCGGGAGTAAATCTCATTTCACATACCTACAAATCAGGAAGAGCAGTCACAACATGGCAGAAGTAACAATCTCAACAACTGGAATGACCTTCGATGATCTCGTATCGATTGCTCGCCATGATGCAAAGGTCTTAATTTCACCAGAGTCACTTGCTGCAATGCAGAGTTCTCGCGACCATGTAGAGCAACTTGCAGCTAGCGAGACACCTGTCTACGGAATCTCAACTGGATTTGGTGCACTTGCCAATCGGCATGTCTCCCAAGAGTTACGTACTCAATTGCAGCGCTCGCTTATTCGATCTCATGCAGCTGGCGTTGGTGAACCAATCGAACGCGAAGTGGTTCGAGCGCTGATGGCACTTCGCCTCAAGACGCTCTGTTCTGGTAAAACCGGTGTTCGTCCAATAGTTGCAACGACAATGGCTGCAATCCTTAATGCCGGTATCACTCCGCTAGTACGTGAATTTGGTTCGCTAGGTTGCAGTGGTGATCTCGCTCCCCTTGCGCACTGTGCACTTGTCTTGATGGGTGAAGGTGAAGCAGTTGATGCTCATGGTGTTGCAAAACCTGTTTCACAAATGTTGAAAGATGCCGGCATTGAGCCCGTTCTTCTTGCTGAGAAAGAAGGCCTCGCTCTTATCAATGGAACAGATGGAATGCTCGGCATGCTCATTCTGGCACTTGAAGATTTGCACATGCTTCTCGATACTGCAGATGTCGTCGCCGCAATGTCAGTAGAAGGTTTACTCGGAACCGATAAGGTCTTCATTCCTGAGTTACATGAGCCACTGAGAGCACACCCAGGTCAGGCCAAATCGGCATCGATTATGCTCGAAACACTTAAGGATTCAGGCATTGTCGCCTCGCATCTCCATAATGATGATCGCGTTCAAGATGCGTACTCACTACGCTGCGCGCCACAAGTATCTGGTGCGGTAAGAGATACCGTTGATTACGCTTCCGCAGTTGCCAAGCGTGAATTAAGCGCTGTTATTGATAACCCTGTCGTTCTTTCAGACGGTCGAATCTCTTCCAATGGAAACTTCCATGGAGCACCCGTTGCTTACGTTCTTGATTTTCTCGCTATAGCAGTTGCAGATTTGGGAAGTATTGCAGAGCGCAGAACAGACCGAGCTCTCGACAAGAATCGCAGCGCAGGGCTTCCTCCATTTCTCGCCGATGACCCAGGTGTGGACTCCGGTCTCATGATCGCTCAGTACACACAGGCTGCTCTCGTCAGTGAGAATAAGAGATTGGCATCTCCAGCTAGCGTTGATTCAATTCCATCATCTGCCATGCAAGAAGATCATGTCTCTATGGGCTGGTCGGCAGCGAGAAAGTTACGTAAGGCGGTCTCAAATCTGACCAACATAATTGCGATTGAGTTGGTAACAGCTTCACGCGCTATTGAACTCAGAGCGCCCCTCACCCCAAGTCCTGCGACTGCAAAGGTTATTAGCGCGCTGCGCAAGAGCGTTGCGGGAGCTGGTCCAGATCGTTATCTATCTCCAGAGCTTGTTGCTGCAGGAGAATTTGTGGCTTCAGGCAAAGTTATGAGTGCGCTTCGATAAATACTCTCGAGTTTTCGAAGATTATTTCAGCATCGTAATCCAAAGTTGCGACGTGGTAGCTATTGATTAGCTCAATCCGTTGTTTCTCACGAGATCCAATCTCTTTCAGAATTATCTCGGTATTGGTTACTGGCAGGGTGTGGTCTTCAACGCTATGAAATAACTCCAATGGGACGTTTACATCATGGAGCCTCTTGCGCGTGTAACTCAACATCTTAAGGAGCTGATAAACGCCCACAGCTGGAAGATGGTCGTA
>JACCDT010300081.1_pt1 | contig 12676 bp, 12 predicted proteins | sample 7446291 | NCBI WGS metagenome assembly JACCDT01 (sample SAMN15323446, study PRJNA562643) | freshwater metagenome | isolation source: river surface water | place: USA:Blue River Watershed | collected 2017-08-17
GCCAGCGCGCCGCGATCGAGCAGGAGCGCGGCGCCAGCCTGACCGCCGCGCGCGCGCTCGCCGCGACCGGCGCGGCGGGCGTGGACGCGTCCGACCCATCGATCATCCGGCTGCTCTCGACCACGGCGGGCGAGGGGTACCTACGCGCCCAGGCCGCGCTCTATGCCGGCCGCGAGCAGTCCCGCATCGCCACGATGGGCGCCGCCGGCAAGCGCTACGAGGGCGCGATGGCAGAGGCCATCGGGGCCGAGGAGGAGCAAGCCTACGCGCTGCAGCAGGCCGCCTACGGCCGCCAGGGCGACGCCGCGCGGCTCTCCGGCTTCGGCAGCCTCGCGCAAGGCGCGGCCGGGCTCTTCGCCAAGTACGGCGCCGGCGGCCCGAAAGAGGCGGCCACGCAGAAAGCCGACCCGGGATGGGCTGATACCTGGGCCAACACCGGCGAGACCATCATCACCGACGCGTGGCTGGACTTCTGATGCCCAAGCTCCCAGACGCAACCTCCCTCGGCCAGCGCCCGGTACCGCAACCCGGCGGCACGGTCGGCTACACCCCGCCGGAGGAGGGCGGCGTCGCGCGGATCGTGAGCGGCGCGGGCGGCATCACCGAGGGCGCCGGGCGCACGCTGCGCGGCGTCGCCAACCAGGTCGAGGGCGCCGGCGACGAGATGTTCCGGGCCTACAAGGTCGAGAAGGACCGGCTCGACACGCTGCGCGCCGAGGACGCGTACAGCCGCCTGCGCGAGCGCCAGCTCGACCTCACCGTGGGCGAGGAGAACGGCTTCACCAAGATCCGCGCCGGCGACGCCATCAAGCCCGGCTTCTACAACGACTACAACGGCCGCTTCACCGCCGCCGCGAAGGAGATCGCCGAGGGCCTGGACGACGACGAGCAGCGCGGCAAGTTCCGGGTACGGGCGAGCGCGGCCGCGCTGCAGTACCGCGAGAACCTCCTGCAGCACATCTCGCGCGAGGGGGACGTCTACGCCAAGCAGGTGTACGAGGGCACCCTGCGCACCGAGACCCGGCTCTCGACCGCAGAGTGGCAGAACCCCAACGCCGTCGACGGCTCGCTGATGCGCATCGGCGCCTCGATCGCCGAGGCCGCCAAGCGCTTCGGCTGGTCGCCCGAGTACACCGAGGCCCAGCGCCAGCAGGCCTTCGGCGCCGTGCACTCGGCGGTGATCGGCCAAGCGCTCGCCAGCCACGACTTCAAGTACGCGAAGGCGTGGTACGACGCCAACCGCGCCGACGTGGATCCGCAGACCGCCAAGGCGCTGGAAGCGAACATCTACAACGAGACCCAGAAGGGGATCTCGGCCGGGTACCGGGAGCAGTTCCTCGGCATCAGGAACAACGCCCAGGAGATCGACAAGCTGGTGGGCACCATCATGGCCGACAAGGAGCTCGACGACACCCGCCGGGTGACGATCGTCGGCCCCATGATGACGCGCTCCGAGCAGCTGAAGAACGAGGCGTGGCGCGCGCAGCAGGCCGCCGAGGCCCGCGCCGAGCGCGAGCGCAACCGCACCGAGAAGATCGTCGAGCAGGGCCTCGCCAAGATGGACGCCGACATCCGCGCCGGCTACGAGCCCGACCCCAAGGGCCTCGAGCCGCTGCTGGCGAGCGTGAAGGGCAACCCGTACCTGACGAGCCTGGTGGAGCGCACCCAGCAGCTCTCGACCGCCACGCGCAGCTTCCGCCTTGCCACGCCGATCGAGCAGGAGGCGATGATCACGCGGGCCGAGAGCGAGATGCGCGCGCACCCGAACCGCTTCGACCGGCAGGTGCTGGACGCGTGGAAGCAGATCCACTCCTCCCAGCAGCGCGCGGTGCGCGAGGACATGATCACCTTCGGCGTGCGCCAGGGCATCCTGGACCCGACCACGCCGGCCGGGAAGCCGCTGGACCTGACCGACCCGGCGAAGGTCGGCCTGCAGCTGCAGGCCCGCATGGCAGCCGCCACCGACCTCGGCCTGCGCTACGGCGTACCCCCGAAGCCCCTCTCGAGGGAGGAAACCGACCTCCTGCGCGCCTCGCTCGATCGCGCGAGCCCGGAGTCGAAGGTCCAGTACTTCGGCCAGCTGCGCGCGAACGCGGACCCGAAGACCTACATGGCGGTGATGGCGCAGCTCGCGCCGGACGACCCCGTGACCGCGATCGCCGGCTCCCAGGCGGGCCGTGGGTACAACGCCAACGCCGCGCTGATCTCGCGCGGCCAGTCGATCATGGCGCCGAAGAAGGACGCCGACGGCAAGCCCGTGGGCGGCAAGCTGATCGCGCTGCCCCCGACGCAGGAGTTCGAGCGCGTCTTCGCCGAGAAGACGGGCGACGCGTTCGCCGGCAAGCCCGAGGCGAGGAGCGCGCACCTGCAGGCGTGGATGGCCGCCTACGCGGCGCTCGCCGCGGACAAGGGGGGCGAGACCGCGCTGAAGACCCCCGACAGCACGCTCGCCGACCAGGCCTTCGAGAAGGTGGTCGGCCGCGCCGAGACTTGGAACGGCCGCAAGGTGGTGCTGCCGTTCGGCTACACCTACGGGCAGTTCAAGGACGGCATGCGGCTGCGGGTGTCCGAGCTGCGCGACAACGGCGCGATCGACCAGACCACCGCCTCGAAGCTGATGGACCTGCCGCTGGTGAACCGCGGCGACGGCCGGTACGTGTTCATGGCCGGCGACTCGAAGGTGGTCGACAAGAACGGCCGCGAGCTCGAGCTCGACTTCAACAGCACGCCGTTCGTGACCTCCGGCGGTAACCGCGGCGAGCCGCCGCTCGTGCGCATCGAGCCGCCGGATGACCGCGCCAAGCGGTTCCGCCGGTTCGTGAGGGGCGAGGAAAAGTGAGCCTCGACTTCTACCAGGACGAGACCCAGCAGGCGCTCGATCGGCTCCCCAGCACCCCAACCGGCGCGATCGAGGCCCCGTTTTTCCAGAGCTTCCTGCCCGGCGGCCTGAAGGTCATGGCCGGCGAGATGGCGAAGGTGGGGCGCGCGGTCTCGATGGCCGCCGGCGTGGTGCCGGTCGCGGCCGACGCGCTCGCCAACGCGCTGCCGTGGCTCCCGGGCGCCGACATGCGGGAGAGCCCCACCGAGCTGCAGGACCGCTTCTTCCGCCAGCACGACGAGGTATTCGGCTCGGCCGTGAAGTACTGGACCCCGCAGCCCGGCGAGGTAGGCATGGCCGGCGAGATCGTCGGCAGCCTCGCCGGCATGCTGCCGACCATCATCGCCAACCCGGCGCTCGCCGTGGGCAGCCAGGTCATGTCGCAGGCCGAGGACCTGGTCGACAAGGGCGTGAGCACAACGAAGGCCGTGGGCGTGGGCGTGGCGCAGGGCGCCGGGCTCGCCACCGGGATCTGGATGCCGATCCTCGGCCAGAACCTCTGGCAGCGCGTGGTGATCGGGGGCGCCGGCTTCAACGCGGTGCAGGGCGTGACCACGCGCGCGGTGAGCCAGGCCATCCTCGGCGACGACAAGGCCGCCGAGCTGTACCCGACGCTGGGCCTGAAGGAGCTCACCCTCGACCTGCTGCTGGGCATGGCCTTCGGCGGGGTGGCGCACCTCTCCCCCGAGATGCGCGCGCAGGGCAAGGACGCGTGGGCGCGCATCGCCACGTGGGCGCAGGACCTGACCCCGGCGCAGGTCGACGCGATCGCCGCGCTGCGCCAGGCCGAGCACCTGAACGTCGAGACCGCGCCGGGCACCCTCAAGACCCCGGAGGACGTCGAGGCGAACGTGAACCGCGCCAAGGCGGCGCTCGAGCAGGTGCTGCGCGACGAGCCGGTGCAGGTGGAGCAGATGCCAGCCCCGAGGGTGGAGCCGGACACGGCCCGCCAGGTGGACGCCGAGACCCGGGTGGCCGAGATGATGGCGGACGCCGAGCGCGTGCGCACCGAGGAGGGCATCCCGGAGCTGCTGGCCGCCGAACCGGAGCGCCCGGACATGCCGGCCCTGTGGGGCGAGATCGCGCGCCTCGCCCCCGAGGAGCAGCCGGGCGCGATCGGCGCGGCGATCGAGCGGCGCCTCGCCGAGCTGGGGGTGCAGGCGAACGAGGCGGCCGCCAACGGCGCCATCTGGCGGTCCTTCTTCGACACCGCATCGAAGAAGTACGGGGTCCAGGCGGCCGAGCTGATGCGGGATTACGGCATCGACATCCAGCGCATGCAGGCCAGGTCCCCGGGAGCCGATGCGGCGCTTGCTGTCGCCGCCGAGGGCGGGCACCTCTTCCTGCAGATCACCCGGGACCTGGCCGCGCGCACCGACGCGCCGTCCGCCGCCGTGGCCGACTGGGCGACGCTCGAGGGTTGGCTCGGCATCAAGGACGGCGACATCCCGGTCGCCGCCCACGAGCAGTTCGCCCGCGGCTGGGAGAAGTACCTCGCCGAGGGCGTGGCGCCGACCCCGGAGCTCAAGGGCATCTTCCAGCAGTTCCGCGACTGGCTGCTGCAGGTGTACCGCACGCTCACCGAGCTCGACGTGAACCTGAACGACGAGATCCGGGGCGTGATGGACCGCATGCTGGCAAGCGAAGCCGCAGACCCGACACCGGCGCGCGCGCGCGCCACAACCGAAGCCGAAGGGGCGCCCGCGCCAACCGGCCGCGCCGTACCTCCTCCTCCTCGCGGCGAGGCTGGGGAAGCGCGGGCGACCCCCGAGGCCCAGGACGAGCCGGACCCGTGGCTGCAGGTCGGGCGCGAGAACGCGCCGGCCGCGGAGCCGGCACCCGCCCGCGGGCTCGAGGACCAGGAGGTACGCGACATCCTCCTCGTCATGGCCGAGCACGAGGCCGGCTGGGCCGAGATCGGTGGCCGGCATCTGGGCGGCGAGCTCGGGCAGCCGAACTTCTCGGCGTGGGTGCCGCGCGCCGACTGGTGGCCCAAGCGCGAGGGCAAGCTGAACGAGGCCCAGACCAAAGAGGCCGTGCGCAAGGCGCTGGCCGGCGAGAAGCTGAAGAAGAAGGAGCAGCTGGCGATCGACTACATGGTCAAGATTGCCGGCGCGCGCGCGAACGACGTGCAGGCCGTGGGCAAGGACGAGTGGGAGCTCACCGCCGCCGAGGTCGCCGACGCCGGCCTCGAGCCCAGCACCCGCAACGTGGTGGACGCCGCGCTACTTGCGCGCGCGAACGAAATCAGCGAGGGTGCGGTCGAGCGCCTCGCCGTGATGTTCGAGAACGACGACGCAGGCTTCATGGCCGCGGTACGGAGGCTGATCGATGAAAACCACCAGCAAGGCAGGCGCATCCGAGCGGATCTCGAAGCTGCTCGTCGCGGGCAAGAAACTGGCGGCCAAGCGCCGGGACCTGCAGGCGCAGAACCGCAAGGACCCGCAGTCGCTGGCGCAGGGGAACCCGCAGCTGGATCCGGCGCCGGGCAGCGGCCGGCCGCTGAACCCCAGGGACCTGCAGGCGCGAATGCTGCAGTAGACCCGCTGCGCCAGGCGGTCGACGACATCGTGGCCGCGGACCCGAACCGCATGATCGTGGTGGGCCGCAACCCGGACGGCACGCCGATCGCGCGCACCGTGGGTGAGTACCTCGATGAGGCCCGCATGCAGACCGAACTGGCGCGTCAGGACGCAGGCCTGTTCGAGATCGCCGCACGCTGTATGCTGGGTGGACAATGAGCGCCGCGGACTGCATCCGCCGCCTGAGCTCGGCCGCCGGCCGGCAGCTGACCGACGACGAGGTCACGGCCATCTTTTCGCGGATCCAGCAGGCCGCCCGCGACATCAAGGCTGGGCGCGTCCAGCCCGGAGGCTCGGTGGGCGGCAAGATCGGCAAGTCCTTCGGCGCGCTGGGGGAGACCTCGATCGAGGCCGCCGCCCGCGAGGCCGCCGCGCAGCTCGAGCGCGAGGCCGCCCGCGCCGAGCGCCAGGCGTACCTGCAGCTGGTGGCGCTCGGCGCGCGCACCGCCGACTTCGAGGCCGTGAAGGGCGCCGGCCTGAAGGACCTCGACGCGGTCGAGGCGCTGATCGCGCGCGACTACACCGGCCGCACCAACGTCGAATCGATCGAGCAGCGCGAAGCGGGCATGAAGGCGTACCTCTCCCGCAAGCTCCTCGCCACGTGGGATGCGCTCGGAAACGACTTCTTCGGCTTCTTCCAGGACCGCCAGAAGCTCTACGACCTCGTGCGCGAGCTGCGCGGCGAGGACAGCGGGAACTCGATCGCCAAGCGCGGCGCGAAGGCGTTCCACGACGTAGCCGAGGAGGCGCGCGAGACCTTCAACGCCGCCGGCGGCGACATCGGCCAGCTCGACGACTGGGGCATGCCGCAGCACCACAGCCAGGAGAAGGTCGCCGCGGTCGGCCGGGACCACTGGGTGGACACGATCATGCCGATGCTCGATCGCACCCGGTACGTGGACGACCTCGGCGTGCCGTGGGACGACGCCACGCTGAAGGAATTCCTCGGCCACGCCTGGAACACCATCGCCACGAACGGGAACGCCAACCTCGAGCCCGGCAAGGGGCGCGGCATCGGCAAGCGCGCCAACCGCGGCGCCGAGAGCCGCCAGATCCACTTCAAGGACGCCCAGGCGGTCATCGACTACTGGAACACCTTCGGCGAGCGCACCGCCGTCGAGATCCTGCTGGGGCACGCCGAGACGATGGCGCGCGACATCGCCTTCGTCGAGGCCTTCGGCCCCAACCCGAACGTCACGTACCAGACCCTGCGGGACACGGCGCTGCGCGACGCCACGATCGCCGATCCCGCGCGCACGCCCGAGCTCGAGGGCCGCGCGGTGAAGCTGGACACCCTCTACGACTACGCCGCCGGCCGGCTGAAGCCGACGTACCGGCAGTGGCTGCGCCAGACCGCGGACGGCATCGCCAACCTGAACGTGGCCGGCAAGCTCGGCGGCGCCGCGATCGCCAGCTTCCTTGGCGACAAGCCGATGATGGAAGCGGTGGCGCACATGAACAACCTGCCGGTGCTGCAGCGCTGGCGCACCGAGCTCGCGCTCCTGAACCCGCTGGACGCCGCCGACCGGCGCCTGCTGCAGCAGCAGGGCCTGATGCTCGACAGCGTGCGCAGCGGCCTGCAGCGCTTCTACGAGGGCCTCGGCCAGTCCGGCGTGACCGGGCGCATCGCCAACGCCGTGATGCGCGTGACCGGCATGCAGGCCATCAACGACATCAGGAAGGGGTCCTTCGGCCTGTCGCTGATGAGCGCGATCGGCGAGGAGCTGCAGGCCGGCAGGGCATTCGCCGACATCTCCGACAGCGACATCCGGGCCCTGCGCAACTACGGCATCACCGAGACCGAGTGGCGCACCTGGGCGCTCGCGCGCCCCGAGCGCATGCCGGGCGGCAACAACGCGGTGCTCACGCCCGAGGCGATCGCCAGGATCCCGGACGCCGAGCTCGAGGCCGCCAGCATCATCGCCGCCGGCGCCAGCCCGGAGGAGGCTGCGGCCGCGCGCAGGAACGCGATCGTGAAGCTGCTGGGCGCCGTGAACACCGAGAGCGAGTTCGCCATCGTCACGCCGGGCTGGCGCGAGCGCGCGACCTTCTACGGCGACCTGCAGCGCGGCACCGTGAAGGGCGAGATCGTCCGATCGGCGCTGCAGTTCAAGAGCTTCCCGTGGGCGATGTTCCAGCGCGGCATGGACGCCGTGGCGAACATGGACGGCCCGAGCTCGAAGGCGGCCATGACCGCGTACCTGATCGTCGCCACCACCCTCGCCGGCGCGATGCTGATGCAGATCCGCGAGATGCTCTCGGGCAAGGACCCGCGGGACATGACCGGCCGGCAGGGCGACAAGCCGCTGGACGCCGCCAAGTTCTGGACCGCCGCCTTCCTGCAGGGCGGGGCGCTGGGGATCTACGGCGACTTCCTCTTTTCGGTGAACCAGACCCGGTACGGCTCCGGGCCGATCGAGGCGATGCTCGGGCCCACCGTGGGGCCGCTGGCCGAGCTGATGGCCGTGCAGCCACTGAACGCCGCCAAGGCCCGCCTCGAGGGCAAGCAGACCCACCTCGGCGCGCAGACCTTCCAGGACCTGAAGGGCTGGGTGCCGGGGGGGAACATCTGGTACGCCAAGGCGGCGCTGGACCACCTGGTCTGGCAGCGCGTGATGGAGTACCTGTCGCCCGGCTACCTGTCGAGCATCCGACAGCGCACCGCCAAGGAGTACGGGCAGGACTGGTGGTGGACCCCGGGCGAGACCACCCCGCGCCGGGAGCCGGACCTCGGACGCGCCGTGGGGCAGCGATGAGGGGCATGCTCGGCTTCGTGGCGGTGAACGCCATCCTCGTCCTCGCCAACGTGGTCGCGGTGGGCGTGATCTGGGTGCTGCGCGACCTGGCCGGCGCCACCTACCCGCAGGCCGCGGCCACCATGCCGGCCTACCTCGCCATCGGCATGACAGGCGTGGCGTGCGCGGTGCTCTTCGTGGTGGGCGCGATCGAGGCGGTTAGACGGCACCTGCCGAAACCCCGTAGGATTCGCCCATGCGAAGCCTCCTGACCGGCAAGGACGCACCCGCCAGCGCGCGCGCGGCGGCCACCGTGCCGACCCCGCTGGCCGTCGCAGCGGCGCGCATCGCCGAGCTCGAGGCCCAGCTGAAGGCCGCCCACGAGGAGTGCGAAGCCGAGTGCACGCGGGCCGACACCGCCGAGCAAGCGCTCGAGCGCGCCCGCACCACCGAAGCCGAGCTGCGGGCAGAGATGGAGCACGAGGAGGGCGAGGAGAAGGACCGCGAGGCCGCTCACCGGGAGGAGATCCTCGCGCTGCAGGCGCGCGAGAGCGCTGCTCGCGAGGCGCTCGCCGCCGCCAGCGCAAGGCTTGAGGAGACCGAGCGCACGCGCGCGATCGCCGAGGGCGCGCTGGCGCAGGAGCGCACCGGCCGCGCTGCGCTCGAGCGCAGGCTGCTCGAGCTGGCGGCGGCAAAGGCCATGCCGCAGCCCGCCGCTGCCGTCCCGGCCGGCTGGAACATGGACGTAAGCTACGATGCGGCAGACAAGATGAGCCGCGTGGTGCTGACCCCAAGGCAGGAACAGGGCCGCAAACAGTCAACCGAAGGGAGGTAGGACTCATGGCGATTTACTCGCTGGCACAACGAACCACGGTCACGACGATCGCTGCGGCCTCGCACGCGTTCCTCGCGCCGGCCACCAACGAGCCCGCCCTGATGGAGTGGGGCTACTTCAACGGCGCGGCGACGGCCTGTGTGACCGGCCTGGGCCGCTCGGCGAACACCCCTACGCTGACCGGCGGCGTGGCGTTCCAGGCCGAGGACGAGGGCCGCCCGACCGGGCAGACGCAAGGCGCGGTCGCGTTCGGCACTGCCCCGACCGTGCCCACGCAGTTCTTCCGGCGCTTCTCGCTGGCGGCGCTGGTCGGTGCTGCGGTGGTCTACACCTTCCCGCGCGGCATCGTGCTGCCGGCCGGTGGTCAGGCGATGGTCGCGTGGAACATCAACGCCAACAGCGCCGTGGTGGACATCCACGCCGTGGTGGACGAGTGATGGGGCCGGCCAATCTGGAGGACCTGCACGGCGACACGGTCGTCGCCAAGGTCGAGATATGTTTGATGCGCTCGGGGATGATGCGCATGTCGGGCTCGATCACGGACGAGAAGTTCACGCTGCACATGCTCGACACTGCTCGCCAGACGATGGTCGAGTACCACGCCAAGCAGAAGCTCGGGCAGCGCAGCGCCATCCTCGTGCCAGCCGACGACACCTCGCTGGTGGGCACGCCGGAGGAAAAGCGGCTGCTCAAGGCGCGCGACGAGCTGGACAACGCGATGGTGCGGGCTGGCTGATGGGCGCGCAACTGCGGTTCGGAACGGCGGGGGCAACGGGCGGCGGGTTCAGCGCGCAGCCCGGCACGCTCCAGCCGGCTCTCGTCGAGAGCCGGCACGAACCGCGGTGGTCGTGGCAAGCCCGCAGCCCCAAGACGTGGAAGGACAAGATCGGCTGGAACTCGAAGTGGTCGTTCGGGTGCAGGACCAGTGGCGGAGGACTGGCGGGGCTCGACGGTGCTTCTGCCATCGGGCAGTCGCTCGCCGACAAGGACCTGTTCGAGCCGTACTCCTGCGACGGCGAGGGCACGCAGACCCTGAAGTGGATCAAGGGTCAATGCGTGGACGTGAACGACGCCCCTCTCTCCGGGGTGAACGTCGCCGCCTTCCGCACCTCGGACAATGCCGTCGCCGGCATCACCGTGCAGTCGCGCGAGGACGGCAGCTACGACGTGCCGACGCGGTTCCCCGGCGTCGATCACTTCGTGCGCGCCTACCTCGACGGCTCGCCGGATCGGACCGGGGTGACGCTCGACACACTGCAACCGACCAACATCGACGGGACCTGACCATGCCGGAATACCGCCTCGAGCAGATCGCGTTCGCCGCAGCCCAGGAGCGCATGAACGAAATCGCCGCCGAGGGCTGGCGGCTGGTGACGATGTGCATGCACCCATTCCACACCGAGGGCGCGGAGCCGCTGCTGGTGACGGCATGGGAGAAGGTGGCGTAGGTGCCGGTCTACAACACCTTCAACTTCTCCAAGCTGGTGGTGCGCACGACGCACGCCACACCGAGAACCATCGTGCTGCGTCCGGCGCCATCCAGCCATCATTCGCACCAGCGGTTCCCTGGGGCCGCTGATGTGCGCTCCGGGACCGTGTTCGGGCCCGGGCAGTTCGAGCAGCAGGAGTACCTGACCGGCACGCTGGTCAGCGGGGGCGGATCGGCGGTCTTTCGCCCCCTCGGCTCTGCCGTGGTGCGGCGCTTCGGGGTATGAACCAGGTCGCCCTCGGGGATTCGGTCTACCTGCACTTCGGGACGTCCAGCGTCTCGACCGGCGCGGCCACCAATGCAGACAGCACGCCGACCGTCACCGTCGCCGAGGACGGCACCGACATGGGCTACGCGCCCACGATCACGAACGTGGCAACCGGCCTCTACAAGGCGCAGATCGATGCCACGGCCGGCAACGGATTCGAGGCCGGCAAGCGGTACTCCGTCTACGCCGTGGCGACCGTGGGTGGGGTCACAGGGCGTGACGGAATCGCCGAGTTCGAGGTCCTTGCAACCGACCTGAACACCGGCGTGGCGAGCGTGCAGGGCAACGTCACCGGCAGCGTGGCCAGCGTCACGGCGGCGGTGACGGTCGGCACGATCAACACCGACGCGGTGAACGCTGCCGCGCTGGCGGCAGATGCCGTGGCAGAGATCCAGTCCGGGCTCTCGACGCTCACGCAGGCCAACGTGCGAACGGCGCTCGGCATGGCAGCAGCCAACCTCGACACCCAGCTCGCCGTGATCGCTGCATACGTCGACGAGCTCGAGACAAGGCTCACGGCCGTGCGTGCCGGGCTCCTGGACAACCTCACCAACCTCGACGCCGCGGTCTCCTCACGCCTCGCAACGGCCGGCTACACGGCGCCGGACAACGCCGGCATCGCGGCGGTGCAGGCGCAGACCGACCAGCTGGCATTCACAAGCGGCGCAGTGCAAGCCGACGTCCAGAGGGTGCGCGGACAGGGCCTGACCGGCACGGGAATCGAAGCGGACCCGTGGGGCCCGGCCTGATGGCGAGCGCCTGGGGGCAGTCTTGGGGCAGCGCGTGGGGCGTTTCTTGGGGCGGCGAGGCGGCAACGACGAGGCCTGCGGAGGGGCACCACCCGCACCGGCAAAGGACAGAGCGCCAGCGCCGTGACGAGGCGGCGCTGGTGGCGCTCCTCGGGGTGGTGCTGCCGCTGATTTCGGGCGACAATGGCGCCCGCGAGGAACGCCAGCCATAGCTCGGGGGACCGCAGCATGCCGCAAGAAGATCGCCTCACCGGCCTCGTAGGCTACTCCGGCATGAAGGTGCCGGTGGCCCTCGCCACGACGGCCGCCATCACCCTCTCGGGCGAGCAGACGATCGACGGCGTGGCCGCCGTCACCGGCGACCGGGTGCTGGTGAAAGACCAGGCCGACCAGACCGAGAACGGCATCTACGTCGTCGACACCGGCGACTGGAACCGCGCCGCGGACTGCGACGGCCCCTACGACCTGCGCCAGGGCTCGGTGGTGTACGTGAACGAGGGGTCCACGAACACCGGCTTCTGGTACTGCACCAGCGCGGACCCGATCACGGTCGACTCGAGCAACATCACGTGGGCACGCGCGAGCAGCGTGCTGGCGGCGGTTTCGGCATTCGTGCAGACCCTGCTGGACGATGCCGACGCGGCCGCGTTCTTTGACACGCTGGTCGCCAACGGCACGGCGAGCACCCTGCTCGCCAAGCTGACCACCGAGAAGCTCGCGCTGACCGGAGACATCAGCCCGGCGCAGATCACCGCCAACCAGAACGATTACAACCCGACCGGGCTCTCGACGGCCACGATCCTGCGGCTCTCGACAGATGCCAGCCGCAACATCACCGGGCTGCAGGGCGGCGCGGACGGCAGGATCGTGAAGATCCTGAACGTCGGATCATTTCCGATCGTGCTGAAAACCGCCGACACCGGCTCGAGCGCCGCGAACAGGTTCGCGTTCGACACCGACCTCACGCTGCAGCCTGATCAGGGCGCCGTCTTGTACTACGACAGCACGAGCTCGCGCTGGCGCTCGGCGCGCACCACGAACGGCGAGTTCCGCTCGGTGCAGGTATTCACATCGACCGGCGCGAACACGTGGACGAAGCCGGCGGGCCTGAAGCGCGTGAAGGTGACGGTAGTGGGCGGC
>JACCDT010810860.1_pt1 | contig 12673 bp, 10 predicted proteins | sample 7446291 | NCBI WGS metagenome assembly JACCDT01 (sample SAMN15323446, study PRJNA562643) | freshwater metagenome | isolation source: river surface water | place: USA:Blue River Watershed | collected 2017-08-17
CTATGATGGTGTTGGCTATGATGGTGTGTGCTTTATTTTGTTCTTCTATGGTATACAAAGGCGTCAACGCGCCAAGGCATTCCACCCAGTTCAATCTCACCCGTAGTGTTGAGTGCAAATATTCACGGCCACCATCGCGATGGACTTCACAACAGCCAAAACTCCACTAGCCCTACCCATAACTGGCATTGAGCCTCCTCGTAGTGATGGCAACATCCTGCAGAAAGGTTTGAGCCGCCTCCGCTATCTTGCCGAGAAGACTTGGTACAGTAACAAGATGCGGTTCCTTCTCCTGTTCTTCTTGATGCTGGTGTGTGTGAACTTCATGCTGATCTACTTCAACTACATGAACATCAGTAGTTCGATCATCCTTGGCGACCCGTCCGCGCCTGGCTACGTGAAGCCCACCAAACTCCAGCGAGCAATGAGTTCAATCGGCAATAGCTTGTACTTCACAACGACTCAGATCACTACTATTGGTTACGGCGATGTTACTCCCAACACCACTATTGGCAAGGCATGCGTGACGCTTGCTCATGTCGTTATCGGTTTTATTGCTTTGAACCTTGCTGCCGAGTATGGCGCTAACAACACTCAGAAGGATATGATTGCTTCTGTTGTGAGCAAGGCTCTTGGCGCAACTCCCGAGCGACGTCGTACTCGATTTGGCGACGACTTGCGCAACTCAATTGCTGGAGTTGTAGTGACTGATCCTATCAAGACATTTGAGCAGACCGTTGAAGTTGCGGATAAAGTTGAGAACACCGGTAGTCTAATCAAGACCAAGATGCGCAGCAGCATCGATAGAGCTCGCTCTAATCTGGAAAAAAGAAAGAACGCAATCATCCCTGATAATCGTGCGTTTGATGTAAGTGAAATGTCCAATCAAGTGAGCCAGTCTAACATCGGTTTGGATGGTCTGTTGGACTTGAATAGCATTCCGGCAGAGTTGCCACCACCGGCGCCAGTTGATGAGAACGGCTCCAGCTTGCTGTCTTAGCAAGCGTTGGCTTAGCGACGCTTCTTTCTGGGGAGCTTTTCTGGCAGAGCAATGTTGTGCTTGTCCAAGATGTCTTGGATATATTTTTTTCTCTTGACTACATCATTGTAGAATGTCTTGAATGTAGACACCGCGATGTTGAATTCCTTGGAGATATCCTCTGGCTGGATGTCAATGTCGTATATGACAATCACCATGAAGATCATGGCTGCTATCTTTGTGGAGAGCCTGGAGTTGGGATTCCCGATGCGGAGTTTCTCCAGCCTGTAGAATATTTCGAGTATGACTTCCTTGTGCTGCATGGGCATGTTCATTCTCTTGAGGTATGAGTCAACGTATTTCTCCTCGTTGTCATCGTTGATAGGTATCTGAATGATGCCGTCACACTCCATGCTTCTGAGAATCTTGTCACCCTTGGAGAGATCGTTTTCGCAGATGCACATCCACTCGCTTATCTCTTTGGGCTTCCGTATGATGCCCTCTTTGAGGCATTCGTAGTAGACCAATGATCCAATGATTCCGTCCAGCACGCTTCCCCTGTTGATCTTATTTGTCTGTCTGATGAGCCTGTACTGGTTTATGGTGTTGGCAATGATGTTCTTGGGTATCTTGAGTTCTGGTGACTTGAAGTTGAGCTTCTCCAGTTTCTTCCTTAGGTTGGCTTCCTGCACAAGTGAGTACTGTGAGGTAGAGTTTCTGAGTTGTTTCTGGTACTGGAACGAGTTCTTGCCGACGCATTTGATAGGTATGTGGAACTTGTCGCTGGTGTTGTACCCATCCATGGATGGCTCATAGTTGCCGTTGTCCGTGATGCATTCCAAGACGAGTCCGCACTGGATGCATGTGAGTGTGTTGTTTATGTCTGGATGCATCTCAATGCCGCATTCCTCGCACATCTTGTAGCTAGTGTCGTTTGAATGATGTTGTGTCTCTCCGGCTTGCTCTTGTTGAATGTCATGCTTGACGTCATCAAGCATCTGCGTGAATTCGTCCATGTCAAATATGTCCATAGCTTCCATGTTGGTAGTGCGGGTGTGGGTGATTACTGGGAGTGGTTACGGGGAGTGTGTTTACAGTGCAACGGTGTGGTCTGTTTCAACTTTGTCAAGCCGTACTTAAGTGTACGTGCTTCTAATTGCTATATCAGCAAAGTATCCAGCTTATCATATATACCTTTTAATTCACAAATGAGAGGCTACCAAACCCCAATTACAGCTGGCAGGCTGCCCACATCCCTTGTTGGCAGTGCCGCATACAGAGAGGCTGTGTGTGTTGGAGTTGGTGGCGCTGGCGGTGAGTTCGATTCCGAGCGTGTTCTATTTGATCTGAATTCCAACCGCGATATCCTTCAGAGTTGTCTCGATACTGTTGCGGGATATGTTCGCGACAATGGCTTGCTGGTTGTCGGCGGCATGGCTATCGATTTTGCGCTTCGACTCAAAGGCGAGCAGCTGTACGGCGACAACGCTGTTCCCGATTACGATGTCGTGGACAATGATAACATCAAGCATGCGAATGCTGTCGGCGAGTTGTTGTGCAACATGGGAGTTAGCGACGTGGCCATAGTACCTGCAATTCACAAGACTACTGTGCGCGTACAGGCGTTGGGCTATACCGTTTTCGATGTGACGTTCGTTCCCAAGTTCCTGTATGACAAGATTCCTTCCAAGACCATTGATGGATTTAGGTTCATTGATCCCGTCTATCAGAAGATTGACCAGTTTACATCGCTCGCCCTTCTTTGGGATATCACCGGGCCGTCGTTCAACATCTTGAATCGTTTCAAGAAGGACATCAAGCGCAAGGAGATGCTCAATCGTCACTACCGGTTAGAAGATATGACTGCTGGCATGTCTGACAAGCCTATATCCGGTGAGGCTGTGTCTGTTGAACAGCTGGATGTAAGATCGAGTGCATTATCACCCTTGCCAACATCCACCGCTGGCGTGTATTCGATAACAGCGCTGCCAACCGGCCGGGCTGCCTTTGCTATCTTCCGGCATGTGTATGTTAGAGAGATGCTAGCGATGGGCAAGCAACCCCCACCCCTGCGTTATCTACCAAGTCCAAAGAATGATAAGGATGGTGGTGAGATTGATTGGGTACAACTTAACCGCACGCACGGCGCGGGCAATGAAGTAGTCTTGACAATATCATCTCTAAGGGGCACCTCTGCTGATGCTGGCATGTCGGACACCACGTGGGAATTCATTCGCAACACCGCTAGTGTGAGAGATGTTGTAGAGGAGTTGTTCCCTACTGGCAGCAAAGTGAAGATAGGTCAACACAACAAGACTCAGCTTGCTACCGTCCACCCCGCACACCATGTAGTCCACGCAGTGGAGTCCCGGGCCGCACCTATCAAGGTGTTTAATCAGCACGGCCACAACCTGTCCATAAATATTGTTAGCCTCACCGCAGGCAATGCGGCGGGCAAGGTGGTGCGCGCCGGTGTCGCCAACTGCAATTTCGTACTGGCTTACTTTCTCTTAATGTATCATTTGACTCGCAAGCAAGAGAGCATACCCGACGCAAGCGGCGCGGGTGAGTTCAACGTCTACCTTATGTATTACATCGAGCTGCTCAACATGATGGAAGACGTCCATGCCAACATGTCTACCTACCCGCCAGCTCTAGTGAGTGCCTTCTCCAACGGAATGGATGTGATGCAGAACAAGGGCGGGTATTGGGAGGACGAGAACTACGAGTTCTTCATCAAGAATTTTGACAACCTGCAAGTCAACAGAACCAATCTGACATCTGTCCCGCCGAAGAATTACCTGAAGCATCCGAAGTGCACAGTTCAGAAACTGTTTGATCGCGACAACAGCGAATACTACTCTGAGTACTCCACACACTAGCCACCATCATGGCGCGATGTGGTCATCACCACAGCAAAAAAAACGGCACGCTTCAAACCACTTACATCAGAGCTGGTGTAGTGGTCTAAGCAGACGAGCTTGGTGCTTGTTCATCTTTCTTAGTCTTGCGAATGTACTTGCGCTTAGGCTTTGGGTCAACCACATTGTCAGCCACTGGCGCGGGAGTGGACGCGGGCGGGGCGGCCTCCACCACGATGTCAGCCACTGGCGCGGGCGGAGCGGCCTCCACCACGATGTCAACCACCGGCGCGGGCGGAGCGGGCCCAACCACGGTGTCAACCACCGGCGCGGGCGGAGCGGGCCCAACCACGGTGTCAACCACTGGAATTTCAATGGGCATGAGGTGCATCTCCTCCTCCACAGGGTTAACCACGACGTCAAGCAAATCATTAGCCGCGGGAGCGGGCGGGTCCTCAACAATGGTTGGCGAGTGCCCTTCCACCGCGTTGGTATCCACATCTGTGGGCGGCGTGGTGGGCGGCGTGGTGGGCGGTGTGGTGGTCTTCAATCCCCACTTGATGTATTGACTCCACTTAGGCACGTGCACATCACTCTCACTGGTGTTTATGAGAGCAATGCATTCATTGCGAGTGTGGGTGATTGGGGTAAAGGGCGACATCGCTCGCAGCTTGGTCTGCCACGGGTGGACCACTTCCCACTCCCATTCAACATCAACATCCCCACGTTTCTCAATGCCAGTATCCACTACAGTGAAATCTCCCTTGAGTACCTTGATGTCCTCCCATGCCGAGACTACCCATTGGTCTCCTTTTTTTTCAGGCTGGGCCGCTCGGTCTGACTTCACGAATACAATATCTTGGCTCATTGTACTGGCGATTGGTTGGTATACAATAGTCCACCATACTTGATTAAAATTGATTCGCTCCTTGGAAGTAAATCACAGCCAGCATCACGCACGCCCTTAGAAGTGACTACCATGTTCTCCACCACTCAGCAAGGCCCGAACGGTTCCAACGTTTCCAACGGATTCATTGCCAAGATTCAGAGCGCTCTTCGTGGTTTGAGTCTGTTTCTCATGGGCTCAAGCAACTCTATCGTACCGATGCAAGCGGTGCCGGTTGACATGCAGCCATCCAATGTACAGTCAACTACTGCTCACCGTGATACTGATGTAATTACAATGCTTGCGTCTCCGGTTGCAATGTTATCCACCCCAGTGGGGTTTGTGGAACGGATTGAAATGCCGATGGTAGCTCAAGCTGATTGGAACGCTACCGCCGAAATGTTCGAAAGTGAATTTGATGAGACCTGGGACAAGTACTTTGCCGAGGTGGATGACGCATACGCCGTGTTTGATGCGGCATGGCTTGCTGCCGAGAGCGTATATGCTCGCAAGTGGGAGCGAGCTCATTCCAAGTGGCGTCCCATGGACGGCGCTAGTACGTACACCTATCACAAGACTAAGTCAACGTTGGAACAGACCATGGTCACTGCTCGAGCTCTGGCTCGTACTCGCCTTGAGAACACCATTGAAGGCGCCCGTCTCAAGAGAGAAGATGCGCTCGTTGTTCTGAACGACAAGTACGCCAACTTGTTGGCTAGCACCAACTACACCCGCGCTTGAGCTTGCTATCGCGCGCGCTCGCACTGTTTTGAACTCAGCTTTGTTCCAAGTGCTTGTCTTGCATTTTTTTGCCTCTACTCGCATGAGCTTATTGCAATAAAATTGAATCAATCTATGGTCTATAACCCAAGACAGCCACAGTCCCACCACACTCCCGAGAAGAAACCACTCTCAAGCCCTTACAATGTCCACGTCTAGCGCTGCCGATGTTTACAACGCGGAGCTCGCTACTCAAAGTGCTCTTATTGAAGAGGCTACTCGTCGCGTGCGTGTGTTTGAGAGTATGCTTGCCGAGATTAATACTCGAGCTAATCCTTTGGCAGCTGCCAAGCAAGCTGCCGAGGAAGAGTACTTGTCTAAGACCCAATCCATTGAGAAGAAATACGCCGACAGAGAAGATCCTGTCTCCAAGACCATGATTGAAATCAACGCCAAGCAAGAAGAGCTTGAACAAGTCAGTCAGTCCATCAAGGACTTGACCAAACAGGTCGATGATCTGAATAAGTCTAAAGAGCAAGTAACCAAGTCTATCAAATCAAACAATCAGCAAGAAATTCGTTCGTTGAGCAAGTCTCTTGATGCTGTTGATAAGGACATAAGCAAACAGACTGCTGAGATTGAGAAGCTGAAGACCGCACTGGCGGCGGCAGAGCAGAAACTCGTTCAATCGAAAGACACACGATCATCAACTGTCGAACAAATTGCTGATTTGGAAAGCAAACTGCCCGAGTTGATTGCTTCAGATGTACAGCCTATCGAAAACAAGATTGATACGCTGTCAATGGAAGTTTCCAAGTTATCAGAGCAACAAGGTTTAATCAATATTGAGATTGAGTCTCTTGGCTTTGACATCGGTCATGACTTGTCTCCGATTAAAGTAGAGAAGGTACGTTGCAAGAACTTGGCGACTGAAAAAAAGAAAGCTGCTCAAGACATGAAACAGCGTAAGGCTGTGATTGATGAATCGTCAACACTCCAGCACGCATCTGCGGTCTTTAACAACATCAAGAAGATGTTCTCATCGGCTGTCAAGGATGGGCATGCAGCAGAGAAGCGTGCTAATAGGGCAATCGCAGAAGCTAAGACTACACTTGACAAGGCTGTAAAGACAGCAGCTGCTGAAGAAAAGAAGCGCGAGAAGGCTGAGGCAAAGAGCAAGTCAAAAAAGTCAAGCAAGTCAAAGAAGGACACAGATGTAGAGCACTCTCCCGCGGATGCGGAAACTGAAGAGGATGAAGCTGACCAAGCCGCGCGCAAGGCAGCTGACCAAGCAGTGGAAGCCCAACCCGTGAAGGCTGTTGACCTGGATCCGCTTGAAGCTGCTGACCGCGCTGCTCGCGAGGCCGCTGACCGAGCGGCATTGATGGAAGAGTGATCCACTCTGCTCCACACTTGCATGGTTCCACACTTGCATGTGCGCATGTATTTTTTGGCCAAAATTGATTCAAGCCCATAGAAGTAACCACTCCACTGAAGTAACTACAGTTGAGCCCTAGCCAGACCACTCCAGCTTGAAGCAATGCTCACTCCGCAGATGAAGATCCACATGGACAACCTCGCCCGCGAGCACACCGCGAGCATTGCTTGCCACCGTCAGCAACCGGACCAATGTATCTCTATGTACTTCACGGATCGTTTCTATCCAACCGCCGAGGTCTCTCTTCCGCATCAGATGATCACGCATCTTCACTTGAGCGATGACGTTGATTGGACGTATGCCGAAGATGCCCACATGCTGTGGAAGGACATGCACATTCTCTGTGAGCTCGATGTTCATAGATGCAATCAGTGCAGCACACACTGCCAGCAGTGCGACTTGCCGACTTGTGTTGAGTGCAACCCGTTTGAAAACAACCGTAGCGTTGAGACGTTAGCGGAGATGTTTTCTACTTGGGGTCGTACTGTGATAGACATGTTCTCACTGGTCGATGAGCGTGACTACTACACCATCCATCATCTTGGCACTGGAACAACTCACCAAGATACGACCATGCATAGTGTGGTCGGCTTCACCACTTGGCGCATCCGGGCCGACGCTCTCAAGCGCGTTCTCTCTCAGTTCACTCCGTTGGAAGAATGGCGCAAGGGCGAGCCCGCCGCGTATGCCAACTACTTCCAGTCTCATGAAGATTATGCCCTTGCGGTTGACTATTATCTTGAGCGACTGGATGCTCTTGAGGACATCTACAACTGGATGACCGAAGAAGATGGCGACGCATGGCGAGCCGGAGTGTTGACATCCTCGCGCGCGACGGACAGGACACTATCTGCTCTAAAGACTCTACGCGAAGAACGAGAGAGTGTGGACAGAGCTATCTTCATACGCGAAAGCAAGCGCCAGCGCATTGCAATCACCGCCGGCGGTGATGGCAACACTTCTGCTCGGGAGAAGCTTGACCACTACTGGAGTGATGAAGAGCTTGATGAGTGAGTGCCACCACGCGCTAGCGTTCAACGATCCAGCGTTCAACGCGGTGGGCTTACATTTTTTGCCAACCTGAGCTTTGCCGACTGGTTGGTCATCAATCCAGCAGGAGTCCAAAGAGTAAAGACGTGCAAGGTTTGAACTGGATACAAATGTCACGACTTGGCATGCAGGCACCCTCCACCAATCGCCAACCAACCATGCCCGCACTCAGACAGTACACGCCATCACCATCAACATCCGCGCGCCGGGCTCATCGTCTATTCGCTATCAATCTTGCTCGAGAGAATATGTGCTCCACTATCCAGGCATCTGTTCGAGAGGATCTCGATTTGCGTGGGCTCGAACTGGATGCTAGCTCCGCGCCGTGGCCGGTAATCCCGCGAAGCTGTTTCAACCAGTTGTTCTTCAATAGATTCTATGCCGGCATCATGCAACGTCTTCCAAGTGAGTGGATAGAGTATGCATCATCGCCAGCGGGTGGTGACCTAACCTGGTTGTCTACACCATATGGAACATCAACTACATCGCCAATGGTCAACTCAGATGTGTTAGTGCATCTTGGCATTCTCCGCGGGCATTGGTTAGAACTATCGCCAGTTGAATGGTGTGATCAAGTCATGGTGTTTATACGCGAGCAACTACAGGTGGACCATCCACAGGTGGACCATCCACAGGTGGACCTATCGGATGGCATTGATTATCTTCAGATCAACGCACCAACAGATGGTAATGCACCGCGCACTTGTGACGTGTCAAGCAATGCCCAGTGGCGAGGTGTTGAGCGACCAGCCAAGCTGTTCTTGTCTGCAAAGATTGTTCGCCACGTGTTGTCTACCATTGGTGACAATCGCGAGGTGTATCGGGAATTCTTTGAGTCTCTGGAATCAAAGCAAGTTGCTTGGCTTGTATACATCCGCGCGTTTCAATCCATCATCAGATCATATCACCAGACTTACAGAGAGAACCATGTTGCCACCTATCACTTGACTCACCACTCAAGCGATAGCACGCTAGCGGACATGCCAACCATCTACGCTGCTGCAGTGGAGTTGCGCCATGCGCGTAGTCACGTGGCAAAAAAATAAGACACCCTGCGCCAAACGGCGTGGTGGCTTGCGTTGGTTGCTAGCACTTAGAAGAATGCTAGTTTCTTTCTTGGCGCGGCAAGCACTTGTGCGATTCTGAGGTTGACTGTCTGTAGCGTTGCGTCTCGGTTTGAGCCGTTGCGTTGCGCGCCTTCTCGCATGCTGTCTTTTTTTTGTGTGTTGTCTATGATGGCTGCCATGGTGTTCGACATGGCTATAGCGTTCATGAAGTTCGCCATGAGTACGTTTCGGTCATATCCATCTTTGGTCTCTGTGGGCTCACTCCTTTCATCCAAGTGATTTCCATGGATCAGTAGCACTATGTCTGGCTTGGGCATGCCCTTGTCCATCTTGACTATGTCTCTATACGTCATGAAGTCATCGACCGGCAGTTGATTGATCGCCTGTTGGAATTGGTTTGTCATGGTGTATGCTATCGACGAGTAGACGTATCGATCTACGATGACGTTCTTCCCTTGAGTGAGCGCATTGATGATAGCTTGCTTGTCTTCCTGCCTGTTGTCAGCAAAGAACTTGAGCTCAACCTTCTTCGGCACCGTAAGCTTGCCTGTGAGTATGTCGTTGATCTTCTTGCCAATGGTCGTGGTCCTGTCCGGGTACTTGTATCGAACCCAAGCGTTAGCGTCCAAGTGGTTAGCGTCCAAGTGGCTAGCGTCCAAGTGGCTAGCGTCCAAGTGGCTAGCGTCCAAGTGGTTAGCGTCCAAGTGGTTAGCATTCACAATGCTATCCACAATGGTTGTCTTCCCTGCGCCGTCTGGTCCTTCTACCACCACGAGCAGCCCTCTATCACACGCACTCAAGTGAGTTGCTGAGTTCTTCCGCACTATTCCTTGGCGTGTATTTGGTTTGGTCTTGCCTGGCGCTTGACTCGCTGCAAACGCGTATGCAATTCCGCTCATATGGTTTGGTTTGACTGATGTTGCTTGCGCTGTGCTTCCTTTTGCCTTGTGTTGTATCACTACATGTGAGTCTGCTTTCATTGATGGTGAAATTTAAGGCAGCCTCTGTATCGTAGTAAAGCCACGTCCACTGCCGTCTGTGCCTCCTCTGCAGTTTGTCTATTGATTCATCATGCGAGTAATCACCAAGAGCGGACAGTTTGAGCCCGTTGACTTCAACAAGATTGTTACTCGTCTTGATGCTCTATGCAATCTCCCCGGCGAGCGTGTGTTGGATTTGGATGTGGCTGACATCGCCCAGCATACAATCAAGATGATGGTTGATGGTATCTCTACTCTAGAGCTGGATGCTATCTCAAGCAAGTACTGCGCGGCTAGTCTTGCGAATGATCCAGCCTACGGTGAGCTTGCCGCCCGCATCGAGGTGGATAACTTGCATCGCGACACCAGCAGTGATTACTACACCGCTGTCCTTGCATGCGAGTCATATACCAACGGTGATAGCGTTGTGAGACTACTAGCCCCCAAGCTGGTTGCCTTTGCCAAGCACTGGAATTACGTGCTCAACCTGGAGATCGATTACTGTCGAGACTTCCGGTATGACTATTTTGGCGTACGGACCTTGATGAAGAGCTACCTGCTGAAGCACAAGGTCGGCAACGGTATGCGTATCATGGAGCGCCCTCAGCACATGTGCATGCGCGTTGCGGTGGGCATTCACTTCAATGAGATTGGTGTGGATGGGGGTTGTTCTCCTGAAACACTTGAGAGCATCATCCGCACATACCATCTTATGAGTACCAAGAAATATACCCATGCCACGCCCACGCTGTTCAACGCCGGCACTGCTCGCCAGGCTCTGAGTTCTTGCTTCCTGTTGAGTGTAGATGATAGCATCGAAGACATCTACGAGACGCTCGCCAAGACCGCTTACATCTCCAAGTGGAGCGGCGGGATCGGCATCCATGTGTCCCAAGTGCGCGCAAAGAACGCTCTCATTAAGTCGACCAATGGGCTAACCGAGGGCATTGTACCGATGCTCGGTATGTTCAACAAGAGCAGTCTGTTCATCTCTCAAGGCGGCAACAAGCGTAAGGGCTCTACCGCGGTGTACTTGGAGATGTGGCATCCAGACATCTTTGAGTTCTTGGATCTCAAGAAGCCTCTTGGAGATGAGAACCTTCGGGCACGGGATCTGTTCTTGGCTCTATGGGTTTGCGACGTCTTCATGGAACGACTAGACAAGAGCTTGAGCTCAAACACTCCTGTCATGTGGAGTCTGTTCTGCCCGAGCAAGGCGCCCGGACTTGCTGACGTGTATGGCGATGAGTATAGAGAACTGTATCATCGTTATGAATCTGCCAAGCTGTGGAACCGGCAGGTAGACATTCGCGAGCTATGGGAACATGTACTGAGCGTGCAGATGGAGAGCGGCGTGCCGTACATCTCCTTCAAGGACCATGTCAATCGCAAGAACAATCAGAACAATCTAGGGACTATCAAATCGTCTAACCTGTGTGTGCATGGCGACACCCGTGTGCTCACCACCGCTGGCTGGGAGAAGATATCTGATCTGGCGGGGAGTGTTGTTGATGTCTGGAATGGCGAGGTGTTCTCGCAGACAACTGTTCGGTGCACCAATCCTATGACTAACTTCATCAAGGTTAGCTTCAGCAACGGAGCCAGCCTCACATGCACAGACTACCACAAGTTCTACCTGAAGGGCGGCCACTGCATCCCTGCGTATAGGCTTCAGAACGGAGATCAATTACAGCAATGGGAGCTGCCGCACATCAGCAGCCAGTCACCATCAGTCCTATCAATGGTTGATTCTCTAAGGGCTAGCGCTGGTGAAGCTAACACGTGGCCGGAGTGGGCTAGCATATCATACACCAATGGGTTCAAGGAAGGGAATGTGAGTGTGTTGAAACACGAGGATGCAATGTACGCCAGCTCATTGGGCGCGTTGAGTTGGTCGCCTGTGTTGGATGCTTGCCCCAAGGTGAGCAACTCCATTTCCAGGGATGCCCATACCGGAGACAGCTCCGGTGATGAGATGCACCCATGGTGTATTGACTGTCTGGAGAATGGCAATAGCATCTACACTCCCAAGGCGCTGTGTGCCTCTGCTCGCTGGCAGTATGACCGCTGGATCACAGCCTTCCATGACAAGAAGAAGCTGCTCACCTACATGGACTACCGCGCTTACTGGGAAGACAAGCATCAGAACATGCACATCTATGTGGGCGACCGCAAGCCAGTGGAGTACTACCTCACAAGTCCTGTGAATGAACGAATGCTTTGGGTCGCGGGTGTTATCGATAGCTGCGGGAAGATCAATGGTGAAATTCCATCGCTAATGTTACAGGTCGCTCACCGCGGAGAAGAGTTCGCACTACAGCTAGTCATGATCCTTCAATCTCTGGGCTACCACCCGCGGGTGTCCAGGACCGGACACGTGCTGCTCAACACATGGGATACATACGAGGTCTTCATCTCGTTTGGTCATGTGATCAAGATCATTCATCCGAGTGGGTTGGCTCTATGTGCTAGCCGATCAGTCGCAGACGTCCGCGTGGTTAGCATCGAACCGGTAGACGATACCGGCCCATCATACTGCTTCACAGAGAAGATCCGAGGACGCGGGATGTTCAATGGAGTCGTCACGGGCAACTGCAATGAGATCAACATCTACACAGATCGAAACAACATCGGTGTGTGCAACCTGGCAAGTCTGTGCCTGTCTAAGTTTGTAAGCAAACCCAAAGAGACA
>JACCDT010842571.1_pt1 | contig 12668 bp, 12 predicted proteins | sample 7446291 | NCBI WGS metagenome assembly JACCDT01 (sample SAMN15323446, study PRJNA562643) | freshwater metagenome | isolation source: river surface water | place: USA:Blue River Watershed | collected 2017-08-17
CAGGTTGACCCCCGCGCTGAGGGAGGTGTAGTTGCCGCTCGCCTGGTCGTCGAAGTTGACCGGAACGGCGATTCCCGACTGGCTTCTGGCGCCGGTAAGATCCTGGCTCCAGTAGCCGCCGCCATAGCTGCTCTGCACGGTCAGCATCGGATAAAACTGGGCCTCGGTCATCCCGGTCGAGGCGGCTGCCTGGACGGCGTTCTCCCATGAAATCCGGGTGGAGGGATTGTGGCGCTGGGCCAGATCGACGAGTTCCGGGAGGGTGTAGGTTTTCCTGGGATCGACGAAGTCCCTGTCGTGCTCCTTCGCAATCTGCTCCATCCGGGAGGTCATCTCCGCGGAGGTGGCAATCTTTGCCTGGGTGTTCTTGGATGCCGGAATCGAAACGGAGTTGGCGGGATCCTTGGCACGGGCATCCCCCAGGGTCAGTGCCGGAAGGCAGACCATGCAGGCAGTCAGGATGAGCCGCGGATTTTTCATCAAAAAATCAGCTAATGAAGATCCGTTTGCGCTGTCGAGATCGGATTCCCCTTGATGGCCGTTCCGTCACCTCCCTACGTTTTGGATTCATGATTCGGATACCCGTTCTTTTTCTCCCCTTGGGGTCTCTCCTTGTGCTGCCGGGTTGCTCCGGCATTCAGGAAATCGGCGGGGCTTATTTTCCGGCCTGGCTTCTCTCCATCCTGATCGGCTGGATCCTCGCCATGATCGTCCGCTTCGTGTTCATCAGGATCGGACTCGACGGATGGATCCGCCCCCGTTCGATCGGGTATCCGGCTCTCAACGTTTTCTTCACCCTGCTGATCTACCTGATCTTCTTCACCCACTGACCGCCATGACCACCGAAGAGCACATCAACCCCACCGGCCTTGCCGAGAATCCCGCGGCCCTGCATCCCCGGAAAGCCCTGCTCGGTGCCGTCCTCGGCTGGGGATTCGTGGTGCTGGCGATCATCGCCGGGGTGATCACCTATGTCTACGAGTCACGGAATCCCCGCTGCAACAACGGGGTGCTCATGGCCGACATGATCGGGATCGCCCCGCGTGTCTCGGGACCCATCAAGGAGCTTCCGGTCAAGGACAACCAGTTCGTGCATCGCGGTGATCTCCTCTTCGAGATCAATCCCGCCCCCTACGAGATCGCCGTGCAGTCGGCGAAGGCCAATCTGGCCATGGCCGAGGGGGGGCTTACCAACTCCCAGCTTCAGATCACCGCGCAGCAGGATCAGGCGAAGGAGGCGGAGGCCACCCTGCAGCAGGCACAGGCAACCCTTGCGACGGCCAAGGACAACTACGACCGCATCGCCCCGCTGCTCGCGAAACACTTCGCAAGCGCTCAGGATGTCACCGATGCCAAGAACGCCATGAAATCCGCCCAGGCGGGCGTCGCGGCCGCCCAGGCGAAACTGCTCTCCGCCCAGTCCTCGGTGCTCAGCATCGCGGAGGCCCAGGCCAAGCGTGACGCCGCCGCCGCCGCCCTCGCCCAAGCCGAGCTGAACCTGAAGTATTGCACGGTCAAGGCTCCCTTCGACGCGTTGGTTTCGCAGATGAACATTTCTCGGGGAGCCTATGCCTCCCAGGGGCAGCAGGTCTTCACCCTGATCGACACGCATTCCTGGTGGGTCTGCGAGCCTTTCCGCGAGGGGCAGCTTCGGAGGATGAAGGTCGGCGATCCCGCCACCGTGGAGCTCAAGACCGCCGCCGGAAAGCTCTTCAAGGGAACGGTGGAGAGCATCGGCTGGGGCGCCACCCCCAAAGCGTTGCAGAACAGCATTCTCCCCGTGATCCCGCAGGAGCTGGATTGGGTCCAGCTGGAGCAGCGTTTCCCGGTGAGGATCAAGCTGGCCGATGATGTCCCGGCGGAGATCCTGCGCGCCGGCACCACGGCGATCTCCACCGTGCATACGGGCCGCTGAGGGGCCGCTGAGTCGCATGGGATCCCCATCCGGCACCATGCCCCGACCGGGGAGGGGGGGCTTCACCCCCGCCGGGTTTTTCCGGCAGGTCCTCGAGGAGCTGAAACCGTTGCCCGACCGTGCCGGGGGAACGATGAGGATCGTCATGGCCTGCCTGCTGGTCTGGGTGGTGATGCTGACCTTCCGCAACCCGATGGCCGATCTGGGAGTCTTTCTGGTCTTCATCGTCCTGCAGAGGAACAAGATGATGACGCGTCTTCTGGCCTTCTTTCTCGTCATGGCCCTGGTCGTGGCCTCCCTCTGGATTGTCGGTGTCGCCTATCTCTCCTGGGATATCTCCTGGTTCAGGATCCTGCTCTGGGGATTCATGTTCTGGACCAATTACTACCTGATGAGCAGGTTGCCCAAGTTGAGCGTCATTTTCATGCTTCCGATCTCCTTCGCGTCGGTCCTCTGCTTCAGCTTCGACCGTGATCCCAACCCCAATGTGCTCATCAGCCAGTTGGGGTGGATCTGGTGCGCCGTGGGGCTGACGATCCTCTCTTCTTTTCTGGTCGAATATTTCTTCGGGGCAAAGAGCGCGCTGGATCTGCTTCGTTCACAGGTCCGCAGGGTGATCGATCTGGCCGAGTCCCATTGCATGGCGCGTGCCCACGGGAAGCTCACGCCGCTCGCCCTCGGCGTGAACATCGGCGTGGCGCAGGACCAGGCCAAGATGCTCCGCAAGTTCGGCGACCTCACCGACCTGCAGCGGGCCAACTGCCACCGGATTCTCTCCGCGATCGGGGAGATCGACCGTCTTGCCTTCGAGGGGGATCTCTCTGTGCCTCCCGCAAAGGAGGCGCGGACCGGATGGCTTCGGGCGGCTGCCCAGTTGCACGCGCTGAGGAAGAGTCTCTTCCGGCCGGTGACGGAGCGGGCTGGGAATTCCCGGCAAGCGGAGTGCGCCGACATCGCCGATCCGGCCCTGGCCGCCGCGATGAGGGAGCTGCGCGAGGCCGAGGCTTGCCTGAGGAATCCCGGTTCGGGTGTCGCGGCGGCAGTCCGCGATGAGGCCCAGGCCCCCGTCCGGAAGGATTTCAGCGATGCGGAATTCGCCACGCGGGCGACCGCCGCGACGATGGCCTGCTACATGTTCGCGAGCATGACCGACTGGAGCGGCATCCATACCTGCATGATCACCTGCGCCGTGACGGCCATGAACAATGTCGACTCCCAGGTCTTCAAGCAGCGGCTGCGCATCATCGGGGCCTCGATCGGCGGATTGATGGGATTTCTGGCCATGTTCCTCATCCCCCACATGGACAATCTGATGGGGGTCCTGCTGGTCATGGGGGTCGCGGTGGCAGCCAGCGCCTGGGTTTCCATGGGGCGTGAAAAGTACTCCTATGTCGGTCTGCAGATGGGCATCGCGGCCGTGATGCTCATCGCCCAGGAGCCGCATGCCACCACGGAATTCACCGTCATCCGCGACCGTCTTGTCGGGATCATCCTGGGGCTTGTGGCGATGCGCTACGCCTTCATCTGGTTGACGCCGAAATACATCCGGGGAGTGGGGCAGGACCCCGCATGGAGACTGAGTCCCGTCTGAGGTCATTCTTCCCCCTTGTCTTGGGGCGTGGGAAACCTAGAGTTTTCGCATGCGCGTAGGACTTGCCACGGATCACGGCGGTTTTGAACTCAAGGAAGAGCTGGTTGCCAAGCTCAAGGCGGCGGGGCACGAGGTCGTCGATTTCGGTGCCCATGCCCTCCATCCCGACGACGATTACCCCGACTACGTGACGCCGCTCGCCCGGGCAGTCGTTGCCGGGGAGGTGGAGCGAGGGATCGCCATCTGCGGAAGCGGCGTGGGAGCCTCCGTCTGTGCCAACAAGACCGAGGGGGTCCGCGCCTGCCTCATTCACGATCACTTCTCTGCCAAGCAGGGGGTCGAGGATGATCACATGAACATTCTCTGCATGGGAGGTCGCACCGTCGGACCCTGCGTCGCCTGGGATCTGGTGGAGACCTATCTCAACGCGCAATACAGTCAGGAAGCCCGTCACCTCAGGAGACTGGGCAAAGTGGCCCTTTTGGATTCCCGGAAAGCTTGAACCAGGTCCTTGCCAGTCACGGGGAATTGCCCGAGGGGAAGTGGATCGAATGCCCCAACTGCGAGGCTTCCTGCCTGGAAAGGGAACCTCGGGCCGGGGAGGAGCTTCGTTGCTCCCGGTGCGGCACGACGGTTCTCGAACACATCGGCAAGAAAACCCTCCAGCCGTCGATGGCCCTCTCGATCGCGGGTCTGTTCGGCCTGCTGCTGGCGAACACAAGTCCGGTCCTGAGTTTCGATGTCGCCGGCAGGGTCCAGTCGGAACGCATCGTCACCGGGGTGGAGGAGCTTTTCTCCCAGGGATACTGGCCCATCGCCATTCTGGTTCTTTTGGCGGGCATTCTTGCCCCGGCATTGCATCTCGGATCAGTGGCCTATGTCTCCACGGCCTGCTGCCTCAATATCCCATTTCCCCGGCTCAGGGAGGCCATCCGTGTGGCGGAGTGGGCGGAACCGTGGAACCTCATGCCGGTCTATGCGATCGCGACGGTGGTCTCGGTGGTGAAGCTCCGCATGCTCGGCGGGGTCGAGTGGGAGTTCGGCGCGCGATGGGTGCTTGGAGTGGCGCTTTTTTCCCTCTTCGCCCAGCAGACTTTTGACATGAGGCTGGTGAAGGCACGGCTTGAGGAGATGGGAGTGGCGTCATGAGGATGAGCGACGGCTTCAGGGTGGAGCTTGCGAGGGCTTTGGTGGTGACCGGAGCCCTGCTCTACATTCCCTCCAACGTCCTCCCGGTGATGACGATGACCATCGTGGGGAAGAGCGAGCCCCTCACGGTCCTTGGCGGGGTGAAGGAACTCTGGGACTCGGGATTGCCCCTGATCGCCGGGGTGGTCTTCCTGGCCAGCTTCGTCGTTCCCTTCCTGAAGCTCGTCACCCTGGGGTGGATCCTTTTCCTGCACGGCACCGACAGGCACCGGGAACGCAGGAACACGATGCACGCGATCGTCCACCGGATCGGAAGCTGGTCGATGATCGACATCTTCTTGCTCTCGGTCCTGGCGGCGGTAGGGCAACTCGGTGCGCTTGCCAGCGTCACCGCGGAGTCCGGGGCGATCTTTTTCTGCATCGTGATGGTCACCTGCCTGCTTGCCGCCGAAATTTACAAGCCGCGCCTGATCTGGGAGACTGCGACGAACCGACCATGACCACCACCCCATCCGGCACCCCGGCACATCCCAAGGACCACGGGGTCATTGCCCCCCGACGAGGCTTCCGTCTCTCCTGGGTCTGGCTCTTCCCGATCATGGCGGCTTTTGCCGCCAGCGTCATGTTCTACAAGAACTGGCGCGAGGATGGCCCTACGGTCTACGTGGAGTTCGACTCCGCTCCCGGGATGAAGCCCGAGAAAACGCTGCTTTTTTACCGGGGAGTGGTGGCGGGCAGGGTGACCGGAGTCCAGCTCGACAAGAGCCTCGACAAGGCCCTGGTCAAGGTGCGCCTCAAGAAATACGCGGAGGATCTTGCCCGAGAAGGGACGATCTTCTGGATTGACCAGCCCGTCTTCAACCTTGCGAAACCTTCCGGCATCCAGTCCCTCATCGAAGGAAACTCCCTGCAGGCCAAGAAGGGTACTGGCGATCCCGCCTATTATTTCGTGGGGAGCAACGAGGTGCCGCTTGATCCCCTGGAGGGTGATCCCCTTTCGATCAGACTGGTCTCTCGCGGTAATCCCTTTGTCGAACGCGGTTCGGAGGTTTCTTTCCGCGGGATCACCGTCGGGGTGGTGCGCAAGAAGGGCTTCACCGATCAGGGAGACCCCTACCTTGATGTCTCCGTGACCAAGCGCTACGCCCCGCTCATCCGTGCGAACGCCCGCTTCTGGACCCTCCCTCCGCTGATTGTGAAAATGGGCTCCGGCATCTTCGAGCTGGATGTCGATTCCCTGAAAAACTTCCTGCTGGGCGGCATCGCCCTCGATTATTTCGGTCCGGAGCAGGGAAATCCCGTTCCGGAGGGGCATCGGTTTTCGCTCTTCGCCAACGAGGAGTCGGCACGCGCCGTCTCCGATCCCATCGTGTTGGAATTCAAGAACGGGCAGGGAATCCTGGAAGGGATGACGCAGTTGCGGTATCTCGGCGTACCCGTGGGACTCGTCGAAAAAGTCTCCACCTCCGGCGGCAAGGTCCTCGTGACGGCGCGGCTGAGGTCCGGCTACGAGTCGCTGAGACGACGCGGGTCCGTCTACTCGATCGTCAAGCCGCAACTCGAGTTCCAGAAGGTGAGCGGTCTCGAGACCATCGTGAGCGGGATCTATATCGACTGCATTCCCGGTCCCGGAGGGACGGTGGCGGACCGATTTGCGGGTACCAACCAGGAGGACGCCGACCTCATCGAATACGAACAGGGGGGCTTTGAGGTCACCCTCCGCTCCTCCTCGACGAAGATCAGTGCCGGCACGCCCGTGCTCTACCGGGGGGTCCGTGTCGGGAAAATCACCCGCAAGGCCCTTGCTAAGGGGGGAGGGGGCGTGGTTCTGACCGCATCGGTCAAGAATGAGTATGCCTCCCTGCTCCGCGAAAACACCCGTTTCTGGAACTCCGGCGGCGTGAAGATCTCCGGCGGCCTCATCCAGCTCAATGTGCAGGCATCCGCCCTCGAGTCACGCGCCCTCGGCGGCGTGGAGTTCGCAACCCCTGAAGCCTCCGCCGCGGGCGGTCCCGTCAAGCCGGGGCATGTCTACGACCTCTACGACGCGCCCAAAAGGGACTGGCTGCAGTGGCTTCCCGCCGTTCCGCTGAAGTGAGGCCCGGGATGCATCCCGTTGCCAAGGGGGGCGACCTGTGGCACCTTGGCTGCCGTGAAGAGGAACGTTTTTCCATGCCCCGCAGTCCGCGCTGGCGGCCTCCTTCCGCTTGCTGTCTAATCCGCTGAAGGTGCCGGGCGGCAAGGACCCGGCCATTCCGCAAAGAGACCCATGACACCCGACGACCGAGTTTTGATTTTCGACACCACGCTGCGAGACGGCGAGCAGTGCCCCGGCGCGTCGATGAACCTCCGCGAAAAGCTTGAGATCGCCCGCCAGCTCGCCCGCCTGAAGGTCGACATCATCGAGGCCGGATTCCCCGTCATCAGCGACGGCGACTTCGAGGCCGTGCAGACCATTGCCCGGGAGGTCCGGGGGCCGGTGATCTGCGGACTGGCCCGCTGCGTGCCGAAGGATATCGAGGCCGCCGGCAAGGCCCTCCTGCCCGCCGGCGAGAAAGGACGCATCCATGTCTTCCTCGCCACGTCCAAGATCCACCGCGAGCACAAGCTCAAGAAGGCCAACGAGGAGATCCTGCGTCTGGCCGCCGAAGGGGTGCGTCAGGCCAAGGCGTTCACCGCCGACGTCGAGTTCTCTCCCGAGGATGCCTCCCGTACCGAGCCGGAGTTCCTGGCCGAGGTCGTGCAGGCCGCCATCGAGGCGGGTGCCACCACGGTGAATATCCCCGACACCGTCGGCTACGCGATGCCGCAGCAGTACGCGGACCTGATCACCTACCTGCGCCGGCATGTCCGCGACATCAACAAGGCCGTGATCAGCGTCCATTGCCACGATGATCTCGGCATGGCCGTGGCCAACTCGCTCGCCGCCGTCCAGGCCGGTGCCCGTCAGGTCGAGGGAACCTTCAACGGCATCGGCGAACGCGCCGGGAATGCGGCGCTCGAGGAAGTCGTCATGGCAATCAGGACGCGCCCCGATGTATTCAAGGGTCTCTCCACCGGGATCGAGACCAAGGAGATTCTCAAGACCTCCCGCCTGATCAGCCGTCTGAGCGGCCTGCAGGTCGCCCGCAGCAAGGCGATCATCGGAGAGAACGCCTTCGCCCACGGCTCCGGAATCCATCAGGACGGCATTCTCAAGATGCGCGAGACCTATGAGATCATGGATCCCCGTGACGTCGGATGGGGAGGCACCGACCTGCCGCTCACCAAGCACAGCGGGCGCCACGCGATGGTGGCCCGTCTGGAGCAGCTGGGGCTCAACCTGACCGAGTCCGAGATCGCGCCGATTTTCACGCGCTTCAAGGAGCTTGGGGACAAGAAGAAGTTCGTCTATGACGACGACCTCGTCGCGCTGGCAGGGGATGCCGTCGCCGGGGAGACGGGAGCCTATGCCCTGGAGTCCCTCCAGGTTGTCTGCGGCGGGAGCGCGGTGCCCACCGCATCCGTCAAGCTGCGCCATGGCGCGGAGATCCTCGAGGCGACAAGCCCCGGCAACGGTGCCGTCGACGCCGCCATGAAGGCGATCGACCAGATCGTGAAGAAGACAGGCCATCTGGCCGTCTATCTGGTGGAGGCCGTCACCGAGGGCCAGGATGCGCTTGGCGAGGTGACCCTCAAGGTCGACTTCGGCGACGGACGTCTGATCACCGGAAAAGGTGCCTCGACCGACGTGATCGAGGCGAGTGCACGCGCCTACGTGAACGCGATCAACCGCTCCCTGCTCATGCAGCAGACCGCCCCGGGAGTCGAGATGCCCAAGGTTTAAAAGGTCGTTTTTTTTGAACATGAATCGGTCATCTCGGTCAAAACACATCATCCATCATCCAATTAACCCATGAATAAAACTCTTCTCATCGTCCTTGGCGTCCTAGTCGTCATCATTCTGGCCGCCATCAGCAGTTACAACGGCCTGATCGGCAGCTCCCAGTCCGTGGATGCCTCCTGGGCACAGGTCCAGAACGTTTATCAGCGCCGTGCAGACCTGATCCCGAACCTTGTCCAGACCGTTCAGGGTGCCGCCAACTTCGAGAAGTCCACCATCGTGCAGGTCACCGAGGCGCGCGCCTCCGTCGGCAGGGTCAATATCAACCAGAACCAGGCCCCCGCCGATGCCGCCCAGCTTGCCGAGTACCAGAAGGCGCAGGGCCAGCTCGGCACCGCCCTCTCCCGTCTCCTCGTGGTGGCCGAGAACTACCCCGATCTGAAGGCGAGCGCCAACTTCCGTGACCTCCAGGCCCAGCTCGAGGGGACCGAGAACCGCATCACGGTCGAGCGCGGCCGCTTCAACACCGCGGTGCAGGACTACAACACCAGGATCAAGAGCCTGCCCACCGTCTTCTTCGCCGGTTTCCTCGGTTTCCAGCCCAAGCCTTATTTCCAGGCGACCGCCGGTGCCGAGACCGCTCCCGCCGTGAAGTTCGACTTCAACGGCGCTCCCGCCGCGAAGTAACGCGCGGGAAGAGGCCTCATGATCGCGCGCCTTCTCCTGATGCTCCTGCTCCTTGCGGGCGGGGGCATGTCCAAGGCGTCGGCAGAGGAAACGCTTCCTCCCGCACCGCGGCAGTATGTGACCGATGAGGCCGGGGTGATTTCTCCCGGCCTGCTGGCACAACTCAACCAGCGGCTTGATGGCTTTGAGAGGCAGACCTCCAACCAGATCGTGGTGGCGGTTTACCCCAAGCTCCCCGAGGGTGCCTCGCTTGAGGATTACGCCCAAAGGCTCTATTCCGCCTGGAAGATCGGGACCAAAAAGAACTCCAACGGCGTGCTGATGCTGGTCTTTGTCCAGGATCGTAAGGTGAGGATCCAGACGGGTTACGGATTGGAAGCCTCGATGCCGGACGCCCTCTGCAGCAGGATCATCCGGGAAAAGATGGCTCCCGCATTCCGTTCCGGGAACTATGGTGCTGGGCTCTCGGCAGGGATCACCGCCGTCATGCAGGCTACCAAGGGGGAGTACATGGGCACGGGTCGCGCCAAGGGCAAGCCGATGACCATCCTTGATTTCCTTTTCTCGCCGCTCGGGTTTTTCCTTCTGATCATGGCCGTCCTGATCATCTCGGCCCTGAGGCGGCGTGCCGACGGCATCGATCCCGCGGCCGCGGCAGCCACCGGATTTTTCCTCGGCGGGGGAGGTTGGGGAGGCGGCTCCGGAGGCAACGGTGATTCCGGTGGCTTTTCGGGCGGAGGAGGCGACAGTGGCGGGGGCGGTTCCAGCGGAGATTGGTGAAGCCATGAAAAATCCCTTTCTGAAATCAAGCAAGTGGGAGGAGTTTCGGCATCTGATCGGGGGCATCATCCTGCTCACGCTCATTTTTCTGGGATATGCCATCCCCACGGCCCTCACACTCACGCTGATGCTGGTTGTTTCATGGATGGCGATCATCTCCTTCACGGGATTCCGCACGGCTTTCATGATCTCCGGGGGCAGTTTCCTGATTCGCTTTGGCCTTCTTGCAATCGGACATGGAAAATTGGTGGGGGGTGTCTCCACCGGGTGGATGGAGTCGCTGGAAATATCGCTGGAAACCTGCGTGCTCATTTCGATGATTTTCGGAGCCGTGGTCTGGGTGAGGAAGATCCTCCGCTCCAGGCAGGCCGGATTCGACGAGGTGCTCGGTGCGGTCAATCTCTACATCTGGATCGCCATCATCTACGCCTGCCTCTACACCCTTATTTCACGGAGTGCGCCGGGTTCCTTTCATCTGGATCAGCAGTTGCTTTCGGGCTCCGACATGGCGGACATGAAGCGCAACTTCAACGAACTCTTCTATTTCAGCTTCGTCACCCAGACGACGCTCGGTTACGGCGACATCGTCCCTCTGGGCCATCTCGCACGCTCCCTTGCGATCTCACAGGCCATCATCGGGCAATTCTACGTCGCGGTGGTCCTGACCTACATCCTCAATCTCTGGATCCGCGATCTCGGAAAGCATGTGGACAAGATCCCGGAGAGCTCCGTGCACGGGAAACAGGAGCACTCAAGCACCACTTCACGTCCCGAATAAGAAGGCTTGGCCTTTGGCTCCCGATTCGGTAACCATCTTCCCCCCTTTCCCGAAACACCCCGGAACACTCCATTAACCACGTCCATCCCATGACCAAGATTCCCGCTCCCTACCATCAGAACGGCCCCAGCCCCTGGCATGATGTCTCCGCAGGGGACAAGACCGCCGAGGGAATCGTCCGGTGCCTCGTCGAGATCCCCATGGGAAGCTCCAACAAGTACGAGATCGACAAGGAGACCGGGCTTCTCTGCCTCGACCGCGTCCTTCACTCAGCCGTCTATTACCCCGCCAACTACGGCTTCATTCCCCAGACCCTGGCCGATGACGGCGATCCCCTCGACATCCTCGTGCTCGGTGCGGGCCCGGTCTATCCCCTGACCATCGTCAAGGCGCGTGCCATCGGCCTCATGCTCATGAAGGACCAGGACGAGCTCGATCACAAGGTCATCGCCGTTCCTGTCGGGGACCCCGAGTACCGCAACTGCAACGACGTCCACGACCTTCCTCCCCACCGTCTCGCCGTCCTCCGCCGCTTCTTCGAGGACTACAAGATCCTTGAGCACAAGACCGTCGTCGTGGACGACATCCTCCCCGCCAAGGAGGCGCTCCCCGTCATCGCCGAGTCGATCGCGACTTACAAGAAGTGGCGCGCCGGGGAGAAGGTGATCCTCAACCAACAGGCGTAAAATCCGATTCGAGGGTCGAGAGTCGACCGTCGAGGGCTAAATGCCGGTTTTGGTGACGCCAAGCTGACAGCTTGGTTCGAACCTTGTTGTTGCTAGCGTTTCGTAGTTTTTGCCAAAGACTTTCAGGGATCTGTCAAGCTTTGTATGCGGACGCTTCGGATCAATGATCGATGCTGAGCCAGGCGCTTTTAATGCCTAATAGAATAGAGCCTGAACCCAAACTAGCCTCGCTGAGCCACAGTAACACCCGCTGAACAGCATCGGGATGGAGAACGAGGAGCGCGAGTGAGGCCGTAGCAAGACCTACGGCAAGCGAGCAGCGACGAAGTTATCCGCCCGAGGCTGTCAGCGGTCGCATTCGCCGAAGACCATGTCGATTGATCCCAAGATCGTGACGACATCGCCGACCATGTGGCCGGGAAGGAGCTTCGGGACGATGCTCAGGTTGACGAACGACGGGGCGCGGATGTGCAGGCGGTTGGGAACGCCGCCCCCCTTGCTCTGGATGTAGAAGCCGAGTTCCCCCTTGGGGTTCTCCGCGCCGAAATAGACCTCGCCGGCGGGGGCGTCGATGCCCTCGGTGGTGATGATGAAGTGGTGGATGAGTTGCTCCATCTTCTGGAGGACCTCCTCCTTCTCGGGGAGGCGGCTCTTGCCGTCGACGATGTTGATCGGGCCGTCGGGGATGGTGTCGATGGCCTGGCGCAGGATCCTGAGGCTCTGGCGCATCTCCTCGATGCGGACAAGGTAGCGGTCGTAGCAGTCGCCGACCGTGCCGACCGGGATGTCGAAATCGTACTTCTCGTAGTCGAGGTAGGGGTGGGCCTTGCGGACGTCGTACTCGATGCCGGAACCGCGGAGCATCGGTCCCGTCAGGCCGTAAGCGATGGCATCCTCCTTCGAGATGACGCCGACGTTGCGCGTCCGGTCGACGAAGATCGGGTTGCGGGTCAGCAGGTTGGTGATCTCGTTGAGGGCGACCGGAAAGGAGTCGAGGAAGGCGCGCAGCTGGGCGGGGAACTTCTCGGGAAGATCGCGCACCTGGCCGCCGACGCGGGTGTAGCTCGTCGTGAAACGGGCTCCGGTGAGCAGCTCGCAGAGGTTGTAGATCTTCTCGCGCTCGGTGAAGGTGTAGAGGAAGACGGAGATGGCCCCGATGTCCATGGAGCTGGCTCCGAGGCCGAGGAGGTGGGCGGAGATGCGCGCCAACTCGCAGCAGATGACGCGGATCGCCTTGCCGCGAGGCGGGAGTTCCCGGC
>JACCDT010787301.1_pt1 | contig 12664 bp, 10 predicted proteins | sample 7446291 | NCBI WGS metagenome assembly JACCDT01 (sample SAMN15323446, study PRJNA562643) | freshwater metagenome | isolation source: river surface water | place: USA:Blue River Watershed | collected 2017-08-17
CAAGCGACAAGTCAAGCGACAAGTCAGGCGACAAGTCAAGCGACAAGTCAAGCGACAAGTCAAGCGACAAGTCAAGCGACAAGTCAAGCGACAAGTCAAGCTACTATTGAGACTCCTAGTCAGGCTAACCAAGCGCCCCCGATGGGCGACGTTACAATTGTAACGGATGTCAGTGAAGTTACTAATGTCCCGATCGAAGACACAGACTACATCACAAAATCCGAAGTCGATAATCAGATTGTTATGTGGGTTGAATGTGTTACTGAAAGTGTGCTCAAGGTAGGTGAAGACACAACCGCTGCCGTGAAGAAGTTAGTAGATACTGCAAAGGCCGAAGTAGTCACTGAACTTGCTAGTCTTACGGCTGAGTGTCTTAAGCTTGAAACAGTAGCGCGTGATTTGATGTTGCTACCTGGAGTCGCCGATGAGATTAAGCGCATTAAGGCCGAACGCGCCGAAAAAGCGCGTCAAGAAGCTGATGAGCGCGCTGCGAAATGGCGCCGTGAGTCAGTTGAGCGTGCTGCAAAATGGCAAGGGGCCGGGTATGAACCCTCACTGCCGGACGAAGTAGCATATCCACATGAGATCAGTCTCGTTGATCCATATTCAGGCATTCGATATACCCTTGCGGAACCAGGATATGGTAAACGAGTGTTCTCATGGTCTGGCGAAGCAACTACCGTTTCAGGCGTCATGTGCGCATATGATGATGAAAATCCAAATGAGTATATTGTGTCGATGGAAAATTGCGCGATTGAAAGATTCTCGAAAAGCCGATATGTTATTGAAATGATCGGCGAGCACTGGTTTATCTTTGACACTCACCATGGTAGCTACATTGCTGGCGATCATGTATATGGTAATCACTCGAATGACATTCGCCATTCGAAGATCATAACCACTGAATTTGATGAATGCAGCCGTGAATTTGAGAAGGTGTTGCTTGGCCAGTCAGACACGATTGTCAATTTTAAGGCATGGCGACAGAACGGTACTACGCATATGCCGCCTGGTACTACGGTGTTAGTTGTTAATCTGAAAACCAATAGATCTTATTTGCTGCGCATGCAATTTGGCGATGATGGCACCAAAGGAAAGGTCATCGACGTTGCATTCATATCGCTAAATGAGAACCTGGTTTGGCTTGCCGCACAGGATCTTAATTCGGCCATTCGGCTTAGAGTCGACGAGCAGTACACTCGTTGTATGATGTTTGGCCTACGCGTTCAAAATATCGCGTGCACTTTCAAAATCGTGAATGGTTATACATACGTGCGCTAAACATCAGGGTTTATTTTTTTGTTGACCGCTACTATGTAACATACAGCGAACACGACAACTACGAACACCAATAATATCCAGAAATTAAAATGGGCGACAGCCTGTTCATTGTATGATGCGGGCAGTAGTGCGCTAGAGGGTAATGGGTCAAGCGGTGTCATGGCCATCCTTAAACTCAGGCAGGGGTATATTATTATTTATTTTATTTACTTGTGTGGTATATTATAACACCTATCTCAATGGACGCCTGGATTGGTTGGTTGATCGCCTTTGTGATTCTGCTTATTGCCTTTGTCGCGCAGGTTGGCACTACTATCGGCATCGTCGCCGCCAACACTTGGTTGTTCGACCACGTGTCGTCTGTACTTGGTAAAGGCCTCGGCGGCGGCCTTACGGTTGCCATGGCGATTGCCGCCCTGCCTGTGCTCTACTGCGGTGTCGCGGCATGGCGTCAGCGATCTGTGCAGGCGCAGGGTATGGCGCCGATTAAGATTGGCGCTCCCGTTATGGGCTTGTAAGGTGAGCCCGCGCAGATGAGCGCCGGAAAAAACTAAAACTTGAAAAGTCAAATTACGCTTTTTTGACCAGGTATCCATCATTGAACATATTTGACGTGATCAACATGCCGTAGCCAAATGTCTCGCGCAGACCATGCAACCTGCCACCCTCGTAATTCTCTACGACCTTTGGCGACCCATCAGGATAGAACAACTTGCGCACGCCAACTGGCACATCGTCGTAATAAGCAGTAATCTCGAGACGTACACCTTCCTCACTGAAGACCTCATAAGGTCCATGTTTTTTGCCAGCTGAGTAATGCGATTGAATCGATGGCTTTCCATTTGCATGGTAGATTGTGCGCGGACCCTCAAGCTGGTTATTCAGGTATTGTTCAGAGAGTTCTAGCACACCATTCGGGCGGAATTCCCTGCGACTAGTGTACCCTGCCTCCGAGGTGACAATTGCAGAGTGGATTGCGCCGTCCTCAAAGTAACGAGTTATGTCACGCTGATGACCGTCGGCGTAAGTGCCGTAGCTTTTCAGATTGCCATTAGGATAGTGGGCGACAAATGGACCATGCAATTTACCATTTACATAGTAGGCATTAGTGTCGATGACTCCATTTGGATGGTATGAAATACATTCGCCATTGAGTACACCATGGTTGTATGTTTCATGGCCATTTGGCTCACCATTCTTAAATGATTTACTCACGCCATGTTTCTGACCGCGATACCAGTTGATCAGGTGAGTGATGTTACCATCAGGATCGCGACGTTCCTCGACTCCATGCATGAGTGTGCCGCGCAGGTCATCTTTTGACGGATGGATGTTAGGGTCATCCAACAGCGCACTATCAACAATGTGTGTAAATGTGTGTGCGACTGTTCCATTAGGATGGAAATCCGTAGTGATGTTTGACCCTTGTTGATATTCGACTGTGGTGTTAAATGTATGAAGGACCATACGTTTCAGAATACCCCCCTCGTAAGTCTTGGTAGTCTTAAGTAGTCGGCGCGGACCATAGTAGTTGAAGTCTCCTTCTTTGACATCATTGACGTAGAATCCTGACTTATGGAGCTTTCCATCGACGAATGTCTTACAGCATCCTTGGCGGAGCTCGGTTGCCTCGTCGATGATGGCGATTGTCTCTTTGATCTTATTGTCATCGCCAGGTTGCGCAATAGGCCCGAAATTGACTGGATCCATAGTCGTGGTGAGGATATATGAGGTATTTTTTACCCCCGGCGAATCGAGTCTTGGGTTATAGTAGCCTTCCATGCGACCACATGTCTTAAGTGTGTATCGAATCGTGACAGACTCCTCATTCATAGGGGTCGGCACCTGATGATCCTCCGGCTGCGGGCAGTCTTGAGACTGTTCACTTTCCGAACCAAACCCCAGTGCCTGGAACCGATCGACACAACCAGTCGGCGGTCTTACCCGCTCCAACTCGCAGTCTGGATCGCAGTTTGGATCACAGTCTGGATCGCAGTCTGACCACGAATCCTCAATAGTGGGGCGACTGCTTGCCGCGCTGTCAAGTAGGAGACTGTTGTTAACGCCCGCCGATGGGAAGTCATTGGTCCCCAGCATTTGCATCAGTTGAGACATGTCGATGGTCGCCATGGTGCTAATGAGCAATTTGAGTTGGTTAATTCAGTTTTTTAATCTAAAAACTGAAAGAAGGGGTATACTAATCACACCCAATGAACGCTCTAGACATTAAAGCTGCGATTGAGCCCATCCACCCCGAGTGGCGCCCGATTGTGCTGCGACCACTATTATCAGCCGCGCTTGCAGAAGTTGGCAAGTTAGCGGCGGTTGGCACTATTCATCCGCCGGCACCTCTCGTATTTCGCGCCTTCTGGGACCCGCCTGTGCACAATGTTGTACTTGTGGGACAAGATCCGTATCCAAATGATACCGCGTGTGGACTGTCATTTTCATCGTATAAGATGACACCTTCGTTACGGCCGATATGTGCACTGCTCGGCATACGAGATAGCGACTTGACAGCGTGGACTGACCGATGTCTGCTGTTAAACATGGCCCTGACGTGTGTTAAGTCGAACGATCATATTGCGGCTTGGAGTCCATATATGATAAATCTAGTTGGGGCGATTGACGATTTTAGACCGAACCTTGTTTGGATATTGCTAGGCACTAAAGCGCAAGTACTGGGCAAGTACATCAAGAAAGGTACCGTACTAAAGTGGGGTCATCCGTCGCCGCTGAATCCGTACAATCAGACTGACTGCCCACAATCGTTTAAATACTGTCCGTGTTTTGCGCAAGCCGAGCAGCTGATTACCGCGCGTGGTGATGTATTTAACTGGCGACTCGAGCCCCTTACCGTACCTGAAGTTGCACCTGAAGTTGAGCCTGACGCAGGCCCTATTGAATCTCCCACCAAACCGCTGTATATTTTCACAGACGGCGGATGCAGTGGCAACGGCAAGTCAACTGCACGAGCTGCATGGGCGTGGATATTGACTGATCTTACTGACATCATTGCATCTGACAGCGGTCGGCTAGTTGGAAAGGCCACTAATCAACGTGCTGAACTCACGGCTATAATCATGGCGCTTGAAGCACAACCTGGTAAGCGCCTCACAGTCATATCTGACTCAGAGTATTCTATTCTTACATTTACTAAGTGGCATAAATCATGGACGGCCAAGCGATGGGCCACCGTTGCTAATGTGGACCTTATTCGCCTCGGCCTGGCTGTTGTCGACGAGACCATCCACACGTTCAAGCATGTAAGGGGTCATCAGATTGAGCCGGCGGCTGGTACACAAGCCCACCGCGAATGGTACTACAATGATCTAGTCGATAAAATGTGCTCTAAACTATTGAACAGTTGAATATAGGCGCTCATGGCATTATCACGCATTACTAGATTTCCAACGTCAGTTTGGCGGGATGATCCGATTCCGCCGCTGACGACTGAGCTTATTCTTTCTGTTTTTGGGCGATTTGCGGCGAGTGACAATCCTATCGAGTGCACAGGTGTACCTGTTAGGACAGACCGGTACTTCCGCAACAAAAAACATGTGCTACAAGAGTGCGGGCGAGGACATATGTTTGTGGGCCGATGTGAAACTTGTGCTAGTTCACGGCGCATAGTCATGAGGAATATATTCGCAGCGATAACAGGTTATGAGCTATACATGACGCCGATCGGATGGGGTAATCTGCGCATTAGAGTGTTTGTGCAGAGCTCGCGCAAACCATTTTACACAGAATCTATGTTAGGATCGTGTAATGTGCTCCAGTGTGGGATAACATCCAAGTATGAAAGGTGTCTTGTGGCTATCTTCGCGATGACTCGGCTACCAGTATGTGCGCACTGGGTATGTATTACTAGCAAAGATGTTGTCAGCGATAAGGATGTTGCCGGTAGTGAGTGTGCTACTAGTGTAAGTGTACCCCATGACCAAGAACATGAAGTCGAACATACATTTACAGACTCGGTTTCGCCGGCCGATGTTGGAGTCTATAAAATTTAGTAGGTCCAATAGTCGCTGTCCTTTTTTTGAGATACGATATATATAAGGACGTCGACCATGATTCTGACAGTGTTATTTATCGGGTTCGGGGCCGTTGCGACAGCGACGACTATTATCTGGCCGCAGATATTGAAGACGGCCAAAGTCAGGCGCATGATTGCGATTGAGCCGCGTGATCTGCCGATGGATGTTATTCGTGATCTAACCGACGACGTACACCATATTAAACTGGCACTTACCCGGCGCAACTTCAAGAAAACGATGGCCGGGCTCGACGCGGAACGGATTGACCTTTGCATTGATGTGTCAATTGGCGTTAATTCTGTAGCAGTGATGACTTGGTGTACAGCGCGTGGTATTCCATACATCTCGACTGCAGTAGAAGATTGGGAAGATGAGCCTACATGGTCAGGTGTGACGCGCGGTCCGGCGGCCGCTAAAGACATCATTGAGCGATCATTGGCGTTCAAGCAGGCTCAGATTAGGGCTAAATTCCCTCGCGGTGGACCAACCTTGCTGATAGACCACGGTATGAATCCAGGTCTCATCTCGCATTTCATCAAGCGCGGGCTTGAAGTTAACAAGCGTCACCTTATTCCAGACGTCGACTTAGGCATCGAAAAAATGCCAGACGACGCCGTGAATGGACCTTACTACGCCGCGATTGCGAAGGCGCTGGGAGTTGAGACTATTCACTGCGCCGAGATTGATACGCAGGAGCCAGTCAAGCCGAGGCCAGCCGATGTCTTCATTAACACATGGTCTCCCAAAGGATTTTATGAAGAGGCCACTGATCCGGTGCAGATAGGTTGGGGCTCGCATGAACAGCCTATTCCAGGTATGATCAGGTGGCGCGGTATGGCATTTCTGCCTCGACGCGGTATGGACATACAAGTTAAGACATATTTAGGCTTGAAATCTGATAAGACTGATAAAAAACCAAAGATACCTTACTGGATCGATGGACGCCTTATTCCACATAGTGAGAATTCAACCATTCCTGATTACTTGACTCTCGGCGCGTACAGGCCATCGATGTACTATGTTTACAAACCATCGCCTATCTGCGAAGGTGCATTTGCGGAAATTGCCGCGCATGAATATAAGTTCCAGCCGCGATGGCATGTGCTGCGTGCCGGCGAGATAAAAGGTGGTTCAGACCGCATTACTGCCACTTTTATATGTCGTGAGCGCTTGATTGCATATGGATTGACACTAGCGGATGCAGATGTAAAAAAAATCACACATGTTGCCAATGCTACTACTGTTCAGGTAGCTTGGGGTGTGTGCGCAGGCATTGATTGGCTGCTTGCGAATCCTGGTCGCGGGGCTACATGGCCTGAGAGTGTTAATACCGATCGTGTATTTGAATTAGTCGCGCCACTTATTGGCGGTGATATTATCGATGATCGTAATGCTGATAAGCATCCTAGTTCACTACTCACTATGATCAACCATTAACCTAACTACTAGTACTCCAATCATCCTCACCTACTGCGCGGACTACAGTATGTGGGTTTCTCAAATCTTGAGCAAGTAGAATAGACTGAGAAAGAGAAAAGAGCATATAGAGGAGTATAGGTCAGAGGTGAGAAGAGAGGAACAAGGTATAGAGGAGATGCCTGAGAAGAGACTAGGCGTCGTTGAGCTTGTTAATATATGCATGATACGTGATTCAATTTTTTACTATGAAAAAATAAAAGTAGTCAATGTTGATTTTACTCAACGTTGACCTCGCCCTTTGTCCATCGGAGCTCGTGAATTCGCAGGCTGTACTTGCGGCCAAGTCGCTGAGCGCGTCCGACACTCTGCGCCTGACTGATCGCCGACGCGAAGGTATGCATGAACACAAGGTCCGACACGAACAAGTTCACACCTGCGCGGTAAGTAGCAGTATCAACGATAATAAACGCCTCGTCGCTGGCCAGAAACGCCTCAATAATGCTGATGGACTCGCTCAAATGCTCGGGCAGGAGTACAATAGGGCGGTGACCGTATCGGCTAAGTTGTTTGGCCACTCGCTTGCATGCCTCTGTGCCGTTGGCCATGACGGCAATGTGGATAGGACCCTGGTGTGGCACAATCGGACCTGTGCCCTCGATAATACCACCGTATTTCTTGTCAGTAGGCTTCAGATGATCAGTTACACCAGCCGCCAGTTTGCGCAGGTATTCGATCTTGCCATCCTCATCAGGTTTGTAGTCTGAAGCCGTAACGGACTCAGCCGGTTGCTCAAACTCGCACTCTTGCTCGATACCGACCATGGATCCGAGTTTCTTATTCGCATCGGATGAAAGCACGATCAACATTTCATTCACGCTACGATGAACCGCATGACAGCCTGGCACGCGGCACTGTAAAGTTGAACTGTAAGCTCGTTTCTCCTGAGTGATACGCAAACATTTCTCGCACATCATGTTCTTGCAACAGATAGTCATGATACGGTTTTCACCGTATTTTTCCTTGCACGAACCGCAGTTTTCAGAATTGGCATCTTCGCGCAAGCTATTGAATGCATTTTCATATTCGGCGATTTCCTTTGAGAATTCGGCGATTAGCGCATTGATCGCCTTTTCCTGTAGGGGGGTATTGACAATTTGGATGTCGATGTTGTTATTCGAGAATGTTGTGTTAATCAGGCATGTCAACTTCCAGACATAAACAGCCTGATGTTTAGCCTTGATATCCTTGTCAACTGCTTCGTTGCCTGTCAGCTTTGCTCCAGCGCATGCGACAACATGAATGTTGTACAGATCTTTGATCTTGTCCATCAGCGGAACAACCACGGTAACTGGCGGTGTAGTACCGGGCACAACACTCGTGTGATCCATATTGACGACACGCTTAAAATTGATCATGTTCATACCAGTGTGTAATGCGTACGTCAGGGGCTGGCACTTACACAAGATAAGGAGAATGTTAAGCAGGTTGATGTACTTCTTCTTGAGTTTTGCGTCATCGTAGCCTGTGCTGAGCACACTTTCAAGCAGGTCCTTGCTGTTGGTGGCCGTAATACCGAGTTTGCGAGCAGCGGTAATGAACGATCCCGAAGCAACACACTCAACGAAATCCTGATTGCGCAACCCTGAGTTGCCATTAAAGTTCTTGCTAAACAGGTCTAGCAATCGACTGGCATCATCGGGATTTTCAAAGTCAGCCGTATACACAGTATACGGCACAAGCTGAGCTTCCTTAATGAGCTCATTAGGATTAATGACAGACGGACCATACTCGACATTGTCAAGTGAATGTGAGCTTTGCTCGGTCATGCCTTTGCAGAGCAATCGCTTGTCATTGAAGACTTCGCGCATAAATGGCGACATCGCAATGATTTGCTGTGTGGCAGTCATACTACGTGCGGCGACTGGCTCAGAGCCGAACTTGCCCTTGCCGATAAATGTACCTGAAAGCACAATGTGATAACTGGCGATCAATGCTCGGCTGGACTTCAACTCTTCATGACGAGTGTCAACATCATCGTACACGGCCGAAGTCGGCACAATACCAGCTTCAAACATTATTCCCGTCATAATTGCCGTCAGATCGTAGTCTGGTGCAACTCGCGCCGTGTTTTCCTTTCTGTCAAACCTCCGATTTGTCCAGAGGACAAAGTCGGGCGCATAACACGGTGTTACGTCAGATTGGAATTGATCTGGCGCAGCCTTCTTCTCGACACCTGCGCGGACTCTAGTACACGTGTTGATGAACTCGACGAGTGTCTGGTCGAACCCGGTGATGATTTTGCATACAACCTTCTTGCCAAAGACCTTCTCGATCAACGCTGTCCACTGCTTAGGATATTGGCAGACAATTGCGTGCGTTCCAGTGCCGCGGAAGGTTTTCGCTTTCGATTCAAACTTATGCATCACACTGTTGTTCTGCAGTCGAGCAGGCAAGCCCGAACAGAAATTCTCAGTCAACTTAAGAGTCAACAAGGCCATGACAGTCTTACCTGAACCCTGCTTGGCGAAGAACGCCAATAAGTCGCAGTTTACATTTTCGGTGCGGCTGTTAAGCACGATGAGTACAGCATTCGCAACAGCCATGAGCTGATGAGGATACTCAACAAGATCCACTTGCATCGCATTAAAGATGCCGGGCGGAAGGGTAACACTCTCGGCCGTAAGACCTCCTGGCGAATCGATGATAGTCGTAAACTCTCTGCTCATAAAATGTCTGATGGTTTCAGCCGAGCAGCTAGGATACAGGTCGCAGAGATACATGCAAAGTTGTCCAACATAAGGGTTAGAGAACTTCTTAAACAGCGGACTGTCCTTGTTGACGACTTCCTCATGCTGGACGACGTCGAGCGAATCGGGAATATCATCAAGGCAAGCTTGTTCAGGCTGGGCAACAACGTCCATCGAGTCCATGTGTGGAGCTACACGAGTAAGGCTAGAGTATGTGGCCTAGCGTGAGGGTATAGACGGGTATAAAATTCAATTATTTTTTCACACGGGTGACAGTCGCTTGAGCTGATATTTTGCCTTCAGAAGGGTTACAAATGAACGATTGGTAAGCAACGGCATACCGCGCGTGGCATTGGCCCGCGCTATAGCCAGGTATGCATCGTCGAAAGTCCAACCTAGGTCGATCAAGTGCCACATAATAAGGGTCGCACTACGATTGACGCCGGCCATACAGTGTATCAGATACGGTCCTGGGTTATCCTTTATAAATCTAGCGCCTGTTGCAAAAAGTCGAATGTACGATTCGATTGCGTCGGAGCTGACGTCCTCATCCGCCATAAATATGTCGAGTTTAGCGACACCAGGCGGTGCCTCATAAGGTCGACCTGATAAGTTAACGATTGTCTTGAACCGCCCTCCGACTATATACGCCGTTGCAAGTGAGCCTATGTATACGGAATCCGTCACAGGTGCGCCCATATCCGCAAATAGTGATGAGCCGGCTGATGGAAAACCAATGTGTGCCAACATTGAGTATAAATAATAAAGCATGAATTTAGAATAACGCTTATATATAATTTAAGAATGTATCTATTATTGCTTGTTATAATTATTCTACTAGCGTGTGTGATGATGCGTCCAACCGGCGCTGTAACTTTAGGTTCAATCTCTAATGCGAATTTAGTGCCGAATGCGTCGTTTATGCGCAAGGAGACTGTTGTGAGCACAGTACAACCCTCATTACCGCGCTCGTCGATGCGGTCAACTGCCTATCCACTATCACGCTATCCGCATACGGTCACACGGCGCAGAGTAATGGATGACACCGGCGACGTAATCCCTGTCCGAGTCGCCCGCACCGCCAAAAAAGTATCATGGGCACCAACAAGGCTAGAGCGTGTCGTAACGCCAACTACTATAATTGACACAGTCGGTTCAGTGTAAGTTCGCGGACATAACCGATCTATTCATCACTGCCGGAAAACACAAACCAAATTGTGACGCCGATCAGCACTAACACGATAAAGGCTACCATTATGATCATAATAATAGTCGCCGAGTTCGATAGCGCCTTCGCCATAGAGTCAGCGACGCCTGTAACCGTGTCTGATACACCAGACACAACCTCTCCGACAGGGGTTACAACTCGCTGTTGAGACAGTTGATCAGCAGTAGACTTGATCTTGTTAAACACTCCACTGCGTTCCAGCACATCTGTAGTGGCGGCGGCAAAGACTTTGCTACCTTGAGAAATGTCGATGACATTGCCGGTTGCTGAGCCAGCGACGACGATGGAAGTTCGCTGACCTTGGACGATCTGGTTATAGCTCTCCTGAATATTGCTCAACGTGATATTGTTGCGAATCGAGTTACTGATATTTGTCTGTGCATCGTTGACTACACTTTGCAGATTAATGGGTACAGTCTGCTGCTTGGCGATGTTCTGGACTGCTGCGATAAGCTGATTCTGTAGATCATTCTGAACATTTGTTGACAGCGCGCATTTGAAGTCTACGTCTGTTGACTGCGAGACCGAAATTTGATTGCCGACCAAGTCGCCGCCAACGAACATGTTGAAATTCTGGCGTTGATTTACCAGATTGTTGCATTTTTGCGCGATCTGCGACGAGATAGCAGTAACTTGCTCCGACAGTTGGTTAACAATCGTCTTAGATGATGTACTGCCCATTGTGACCGTTATAAACTCTGCGACGAGATTAATTTGCGCGAATTAATCATCCGACATGACAAACACTACGACTACGGCGGCAAGAATAATAATCGCCAGTAGGACGATCACAAAAATCCAAAACCAAGTAGACGATGGTTGTGTCACGGGTTTCACTACCCCACCCGCTGACCCGCCCGTTGACCCGCCCGTTGACCCGCCAAGTGTCGCCCATGCAGTCTGCATCGGATAACCGCCACCTATCGCGGCTGGTGGTTGGTAAGTAGGTTGCACGGTGCCCGGCTGGCCACCTACGGTGCCATAACCGCCAAATGTATTGTTACTCACACCTCCCTGACCAGCGATAGTTGTATGTTGAGAACCTGGCCCTCCAGTTGAGCCACCTGTTGACCCGCCTGTTGACCCGCCTGTTGAGCCGCCAGTGTTAACAGGCGTAGGCGACGATGCACCGCAAGATTGGGTAAAGTTAAACTGATTTAGCATAATCTTGCCGCCGGCTGCAATGTTGTTGATCTGAGTACACTCAATTGACGTGATAGGCGGGCAGTTTGCCAACATGCCAGCTGTCTTATAACCGCTATTCATACATTGCAAGTCCAAGCAAGTGGGGTTGGCGACAAGGCCCTTGATGGGCGAGTTGATGCAACTACAGAATAAGTTGCCGGCTGGAGCTGTTTTGCAGTAGTTAAGCGCTTCAGTGTCACACTTACCAGGGTTATCGCGACACCATGTTTGACATTCAAGTCCATCCATGCGTGTACTGCAGTAACTGCGCATATTGGCTATGCACAAGTTACCCCCTGGTTGATAAGCGCCGCAATATGCACTTTGTAGTCCTCCCTTACAACAGTCAAGAGTCAGTTCAGGTGAGGCCGCCGCGACTACCATGATAGACTTTGTACGATCCTCAAAGTCAGTCCCTGGATCATTATCAGCTGGAACGTTCTTGAGGTCCTGAATCGAAAGAGCCGATGCGCCAGCTGTAAGTGTCACATAATTGCCAGTCTGGTCTCGGCCATCCCATAAGGTGACCTTTGTAAATGGCGGGATTCTGATTCCGGACAACACATCTTCTGGAAATCCAATGTTTGCCACATTGTATGTTACACCGCGCTCATAAACGGGGATCGTAACCATAACCCCATTCTGGCCGTATGACCAATCACGCCGCTCGAACAGCATTACATGAGTGGGTGTTAAGGTATTGTCAACAATTTGAACCATTTATATGTTTTCACTTAAATAATTTGTGCGCTGGTATTATACTA
>JACCDT011911500.1_pt1 | contig 12663 bp, 9 predicted proteins | sample 7446291 | NCBI WGS metagenome assembly JACCDT01 (sample SAMN15323446, study PRJNA562643) | freshwater metagenome | isolation source: river surface water | place: USA:Blue River Watershed | collected 2017-08-17
AAAATAAAAACTCAATTAATTATAATTTTATTATTTGGAATTAAAATAAAAACTCAATTAATTATAATTTTATTATTTGGAATTAAAATAAAAACTCAATTAATTATAATTTTATTATTTGGAATTAAAATAAAAACTCAATTAATTATTATTTTATTATTTAGAATTAAAATAAAATCCAGAAAATAAAAACCCAATTTATTATTATTTTATTATTTGGAATTGAATTAAAAACCCAATTAATTATTATTTTATTATTTGGAATTAAAATAAAATCCCCCTATTAAGTATAATTAAAAAAAATTGATAAACAAACAAGTTATATATAAATTTCCATAATATTAATGTCTATTATGTTAGAAAATCCATTTTTAAACAATAAAACCCCAATTAATTATCATGATGATAATTCGGGAGAAAGTGTTGAACTTAACCAAGAAAATATTGGAAAATATTTTTCTTATGTTTATATTCTTGTAAAAAAGAATAATGAACCAGTTCCAGTTGATTTTTATTCATGGCAACTTGAACAAGAAACATTTAATAAAGTTTCATCAAATCTTTTAATTCATAAAACATCAGTTAAAGTTCTTAAAAATAAACATCATTTTGATAGTATAACAATAATGAATGCGGAACAACTTGCACCATATAATATATTTAATTATAGTTTAGGAAATAAAAATATTGTTTTGCCAATTTTTAATATATCGTATCAAAACCTTATTAAATATTTAGAACAATATGACACTACAAACACACTTGAAAATATTTATAAAATAAAAGTACTTAATAAGTATTTTGGAGTTGATGATTCCAATTATAAATCCAATGAATATTTGTGTTCAATGATATCAAATTTAGAAGAATCAACTTATTGGACTCAATATTATAATTGTTTATTAAATTTTTCTCATAAGTTTAAAGATCGTAATTTTGTTTTTCAGTCAAATAGAATTGAAAATAAAGTTGTAGCAAATTTAGTAAAAGAACTTTTTGAGAAAAAGCAAACGGGAAAGTCAGAAAATGAAAATTATATTGAGGAATTATCTTTAGCAAGTAAAAAAGATGAATTTACTGATGTTGCTTCCATTATTGAAAAAAAAGGATATAGATTATATCGTATGGGCGCACAATCTGAATTTACACGAGATGATATTGTACAATTATTTCAAACACTAAATGAAAAACAAAAATTTATCCTGTTTTCTAACCTTATTGTTAGTAAAAAACATGCACATTTGGTGTTAAATAATGAACGTGTATTAAATATGATGAATTCAACTATTAAAACACATGCACCATTATTTAGATACTTAATGTCATACGCATGGTTAAAGTTTTATTTTGAAGAATGTATTAAAAAGTCATTTGTAAAAACAACTGATGATTTTATTTTTGATATTAACACAGCTTCAAAATTACCAGTTTTTCCATTTTCTCATTGTAACCCAAAAGAAAATCCTTATATGCCTATTTTAGTTGCAGATGCTGAACTTAAACCAGATGAAAATGTGTGCGGTATTCCAGATTATATAACTAATGATAAAACTTTATTAAATGGTGGTATTTGTAATTTTGATGAATTTAAAATTCGTATGAATATTTTTTGTACTGGTAATCCAAATTTTAATATTTTTGAAGGGTTTGATTTTGCTAAACATAAGGTTGGTATTACTGGCAGTATTATTACAGCTTGTATTCAAAAATCACACCCTTTAATGTCTCGATTTGCCGGATGTGATACCCAAACTGAAAGGTTTAATAACTATTTTAATGAATATTATGCAAAATCTGATATTGATGTAATGTTTATTGCAAAAGATAATTTTACATTTATTGATAATGTACATCAATTTCATAATCAAATTGTACTAAATGTGTGTAAGTTTAATTCTCCTTATGCAGATCCAGAACATATTAAACTTAAATTAAATAAAATTGGTTATCTTTTTGTTTCTGAAGATTTTATTAACGAACAAATTAATTTTGATGATAAAACCATTACTAATAAAGTGAAGTATGTGATGGATAATATTAATAATGAATTAGTACGGGACAAGTTTAGACCTTATTGGGAACAACTTAAATATGATAAAGTTAATGAAATAATAAAAGACTTTGCGCCTGATGAAGTTGCAAATTTAAAAGCAAGATATCCTGAAATTTTTAATAATGAAAATGTTGATTTTAGAATTTATATTAATCGCAAAAAGTACAATAAAACATCAACTGACGATATTGTTGATACCGAGGAAGATGACGAGACTGATGCAGTTATACCTGATAAAACACGTAAAGATATTGACTTGGTATTTACTTATAAATTTAAAATTGAATCACCTCATTTAAACCATAGTTTTGAACTTTTTTCAGTAAGATATGATGATTTTTTCTCAATTGTAGCTCGATTCCATTTACCATGTGTTCGTGGTTATTATAATGGCTCTAATGTGTATTTAACACCAAGTTGTATTAGTGCACATATGACCTATATGAATATTGACTATAAATATGTTTGTGGAACCAAAGACCCATTGGAAATTATTAATAAAAATCGTGTGAGAGGATTTGGTACTTGGTTAAATTCAACTGAACGAAAACTATTCACTCAATATTCACGAAATGTCCCGTACTGGAATAACTTGTATTCAATTGATTCTAAAACATCAGATACAGATGCTAGTAAACAAATGTTTGGTACATTACCTTTAAATCATAAAATGTTTCGTCCCAGGTTATATAATATGGAAGACTATGTTGATTGTGTGTATGTTGATACATCAAATCGTTATAATGATTCTTCTTTACCAGCTACAATAATGGAACAATTAAACAAGTCAAAAGATGATAAAGATAAATCAATTTCTAAAAATTTATATCAAGATAGATTTGGTTCAACTATCATTAAAGAAATTGATTATAATAGTTTACATTCAATTGATGCTAATGGTTATATTATTCCTCTTAAAAAGTGGGTTATTCCTATGACTTGGGAATTAGCATATGGGAACAAGCAAAATTTACAAGCAGATACAATGAAAAACTTTACTTCAAATTCTAATTTAGAGGAAAGTAAAATTAAGAAAATTTTAAGTAAAATAAAACCTAGTACTGTTGATGTTAAACTAGGTTATCCTTCTGCTTAAATACATATATTGAATTTTTTTATTAAATAAATTAAATAAACAAAAAAACTGAAAATTTATTTAATTTAATTATTATCTCTAGATATTTAATGGATATTGACACTGTAAGCAGAAACGAGGTTAGTAAACAAATAAGTAAACTCCTTAGTGATAAAATAGCAAAAGATATTGAATTAAGTATTTATAATTTTTCAAAAGAATATGCGGAAACAAATGATACTCCATATCTTATTCAATCAATTTATGATACAAAAAGTGAAGAAATTTTATGCCAACTTAATAATAAAGAGTCACAATACTTAGTACAAGCTTTAAAAGAAAAAAAAATTGATGGAAAAAAAGTAGCTTTTATGAAACCTGAAGAATTAAATCCTGAAAAATACGAAAATATTATTAAAAAACGCGAAATGGAAGAATACAAGAAAAACAACACAGCTGGTTCAAGTGTATTTACTTGTGTTAAATGTAAAAAATCCAGATGTCAAGTAACACAAAAACAAACAAGAGCCGGTGATGAACCTCCAACAACTTTTGTAACTTGTTTAGAATGTGGTCATACATTTAAATTTAATTAATTGCTAGGTAATATATTTTTTTATAAAAAAATTGTCATGTAATATATTTTTTTATAAAAAAATTGAATTTTAAAATTATTATTCGAATTAGCTAATTGCTTTTAATGTCTCAAACTAATAGTGCCCTAATGAATATAATTACCCAATTTACCAAGCAGTTTGTTGATAAAATCAGTGAGCTTGAAAATACAAATAATCAACTTAGACTTCAGTTGGAAAAATCTTCAACTGTAAATAAAGCAGATTTTGATAAGCTAAATGAACGCCATAATGAACTAAAAGCATCATATGTTGAAATTGAAAGGGAAAATAATAAATTGAGGCAAGATATGGAACAACTAATTGCTCAACAACATTCACTTGAAACAGATATTTCCAAATATTTTAACCAAGTCTTTAGCACACTAGGTAATAATCAAACTCCATTAAAGCCCAAGCCTTTAGCATCAAATACATCTAATACACCTAATACACCTAATACATCAAATAATTCCAATCATACACAATTTAATGCTCGAGTACCAAGCCAAACTCCTGCATATCGTAATTCTAAGTCATCTGCGCATTTTTTAAATTCTGAATATGAATCTGATTCAGAACTGTCAGAGTCTGATGACGAGCAACTAGATTTTGTACCAAGAAAGCTTAGATTTGCTCCTAATTACTCTGGAAATTTAAATAAAGATCAAAATTTAAATAAATCTTTTATGCAAAATAAACCAGAAAACATGGAAGGACAAAACAAACTTAATTTGTCAGATATTTTGCATCAAGATGACCCAGATAATGATAATTACGAATCAATTTTAAAACAAATTATTACTGAAGGATTAATGAATGGACTTGATAACTTAAATCGTGGTTCAAATGAAAAAACCCAAAATTCTAATAATTCTAACACCTCAAGCAAAATTCCAACAAAAACAACTGAAAACACACAAGTTCATAATCCATTTGCGTTTATGTTTGGGCCTCAAAATACCAACACACAACAAGCTAATACTACAAAACCTACCAGCGAAGAAGCACAAATGGTTCAAAAAATTATTGAATCAATTTTAAATCCTCAAACTAAGTAAACTAATATTATGGATTTTTTAATGGTTAATTTATTTATAAAAACTAAAATAAAAATCTAATTTTATTTAATTGTAATGAGTAATATACTTGAACAAGTTGATAAATATTATATTTATGCAGTAAGTAGTAAAAAGGCAATTTTATTAGCAAGTTCTGATGAAAAAACAAAGTTAAGAGAATTAGCTCTTAAAAAATTAGAATTAGGAGAAAAAATAAATAAAACAAAAGCCGAAAAATATAATGGAGTTTATTTATTTAGAATTAAATTAATGAAAGTACCAAAAAAAGATTTAACTGCAGAATCTAACTCTAAAATTAAAATGATTGGTGGACCAATTGTTGCTATTGTTGAACGTATTCAAATTAATATTGGGAATAATGGAGATAATATAAAATTAAAAAGTATTGATAATGAAAATGTAACAAATAAAATTTATTTTAGTCCAGTTTATTTAAAAAAATATTCAACAATTAAAACAGAATCAATTAATAAAATAGCATTTGATTTTGCACATAAAAAGTTTAATTCTGGGCTTTTTGCAGTTAACACGTTAAATAATTAATATTATTGGAATCCTGTTTAGAATTTATTATTGTTAATTTACTAATTTATTTTTTCTAATTTGGTTTAATAGTTTAATAATGTATAATTTTAATAATTTACCAAAACAAGTACAAAAAAAAATTTTAACAGAAACTGATTATGAACTTAGTTTTATTAAAATTAACCAAAAAAGTTCATTACAGTCAAGTCAAAAAATATTAGATAAAACAACAAGTGTCACAACTTCAGGAACAACATTTGGTTCTTTAACTGAAGTTTTAAATGCTAAAGTTGACGCAATAATGCATAAACCTGCCATACGCACACAATCAGTTTATATAATAAATGATAACCCAATAAATAACTCATGGAGAACAAGATCCAATAAAATTAATATTGATGGTATATTATTATTAGAAAATAACGATCAATATGTACTTGTTAATAAAGAAGCACTTTATGAAGAAAAACTTAAAGCAGATAATATTAACTTTATTAAAAAAGAATCAATTATTGTGTCGGTAATTCAACCTGTTCCAGGCGGATTAAATCAATTATTTAGTAAAATTAACGAACCAATAGATATTTTGTTTTCAAATGAACTTGGTGATACATGTTTTATTTTACAAAATCCTTTAAACAATGACAAAGTTATTCAACAAATTAAAACTTTTATTTAATTTTTTCTAAACATGTTTAATGGCTACAATTAATTTACTTAGTAAAAGCTCCCGAGATAAAATATTAAAATCAAATATTATTGCTGATGAATCAGGCGTTGGTTTAAAAGTAACAGAACAAGAAGCTCAAAAAACACTTGATATTTCAACATCAAATATTATTGTAGAAATAAATAATGTATATGCTGATAAAATAAAAATTGCCCAAAAAAAAGCACCATTGGGTATAAGGTTTGTTTATATTTTTCAAGATAGTTTTTTAAGGGCAACAGCAAGAACTCGCGATTTTAAAATAAATGTTGAAGGATATGCTATTGCACCTGGAGGATATTTGTATTTTATGCTAGATAATGGGATTTTATTTGAAGATATTTTAATTAAAGAACAAATTCAATTCGAAAAAACCAGAGCTATTGTAATTGGTGTTATTTATCCAATTCCAGGCGGATTTAATAAAATTTTAAATGTGATTACACCTAATATCCAATATGTTTTTCAATCAGAAATTGGTGAGTTAATTATAATACCAGTTGCTGACGAAACAGTTGAACCTAGTTTAGAAGCTATAAGAAAACTTATGGGATTGTAAAAATTGATAATAATATAATATAATAATATTTGATTATTATTAATGAAAGAATTTATTTTAACAAATACTTTACGAACAGAATTTGCAGGCTCAAAACTTGCAAAAACATTTATTACTTCAGGAAACTTAAACTTACAAACTAATAAAAAAATAAAAGTAAGTAATACATTAGGATATTTTGATGAATCAGTTGATAAATATACAAAGTCCTATGTAAAAGAAAAACTAATTGAGTTTTTATCTGAGGAAGATTGGTCACACCCAGGCAGTAAAACATCATTTAATACAATTCAACTGCTTAATAAATATGGAGTTATTAAAAAATATTATTTAAAAGACCCAACAAAAAAACACAAAGCTTATTTAAAACTTGATAATAATAACAAATTTTATATACGCAACCAAGACCAATTTCATTATGCACTTGTAAGCGAACTTCACGGTTGGTTTGATAAAGCAAAACGCCACGATATAATTGCTGATATGTTTTATTATAATGATGGTTTGGTTTTTGTTAATAATGATAAAATTTCAATTGAAAATACAGAAAAAACATCAAGCGGTGTTTTACGTACTGATATGGCTTTTTATGTTCGTGGATATAAAATTGTTGTTGAATATTTGGAAAATCATCACGACCAAGATAAATTATTATCTCATGAGTTTGATCGCGTGCGTGCGTTAAGATTATTAGGCGATACTAATACCCAGTCTTATGAAATATCTCACGTTGCTTTCTTTTGGCAAAAACAAATGTTTAATCCATTTGTTAAACGTTATACATTTAATACACCATATTTTTATAATTGGGTTAATCATATTGGCCAAGTTATTTTGGACCATTGGTTAATGGCAGACGAAGATGCATATTGTATAAATAAATTAACTCAAATTACTGGAAATGCATCATTATCTGAACAAATTTATTACGCGCATAATAATCCTAATGTACCTGTTATCAGTTTGAGTGTGTTAAAAAAATTATTTGCATGGGGTACACATCCCAATCCAAAAGTTAAAATGGAAGATAAATGGTATGGGGAATTTGTTGATAGAATTAAACGAATTCAAGGTGAAATATTTGCCCGACAAACATTAAACCAAAAATCTATTAATGTATTTGATTCAGTTTTTGATGATTTGGATTCTGATTATGAAACTGATTCTACATCTGATTCTAATTCAAATAATAAAAAGCCAATTTTATACGATTCAAAAATAAAATCAGAATTGGCTGATGACCAAATTTTATACTATATGGTAAAATCCGATGATATTTATCTTACACATTTTGGCCTTCATGTTTATATTGATATGGGACCTGAATATTTAGCTAATATGTATGAATACTTTACTATTAGAAAGTTTTATAATGATATTACATCTGGGTTAATTGATGCAATTAAAGAAATTAGAAAGTTAAAGGAATCTTACCATAAAAATCAAATTTATGGTCTTTAAACATTTAACTTAATTTCTCCAATAAATTAAATGAATAAGAAATCTTTAACTGATTCCACTGAATCTAAATCAATAGAAGATACATATGTTAAATTATCACCAATTGAACATGTACTTAAAAAACCCGGTATGTATGTTGGTGATTTAGATTTTCGTAATGAAAAACAATTTATTTATAATATAAAAACAAATAAAATTGAACAAAAACAAATTTCCTGGTCTCCAGGGCTATATAAAATTGTTGATGAACTTGTTGTTAATGCTTATGACCAATCTATCAGGGATTCAACATTAAAATTTATATCCGTTGATATTAATTCCAATTCATTTAGTATATTTAATGACGGTACAGGTATTGATGTTATTATACATCCAACTCATAAAATTTATATACCTGAACTAATTTTTGCTAACCTGCTAACATCAACAAATTATGATGAATCAGCCCAAAGAATTACCGGTGGAACTCATGGGTTAGGAGCAAAATTATCTGGAATTTTTTCAAAAAAATTTACTTTAGAAGTTTGGGATGAGAAAAGAAAATTACATTATACACAAATATTTTCCAATAATTTAAACAAAATATCAAAACCGGAAATTAAAAAATATTTTGGAAAATTTAGTTTAAACCATACTAAACCAAACCCAGAACTTAGTTTTACAGGGGGAGTTAAAATAACAATTGAACCTGATTTTCCTCGATTTAAAACAAATGAATTTTCCCCCGATATGCTTGGGCTTTTATCCCGGCGTGTTGTTGATTTAATTGGGTTAGTTCGAACTAATATTCAAATTCAACTAAATGGACAAACACTGGGAAAAACTGGAGATTTTGAATCTTATTTAAATTTATACAGTTCTGAACAAGCATGGATTATTTCTCATTGTGTAAAAAATCCATTATGGTCATTTGCTATTAGATTTAATGATGGAAAATTTATTGAACCTGGAACTCATCTATCTTGGGTTAACGGTATTTTTACTAATCGTGGAGGAAAGCATGTGGAACATATTATTGAATTACTTGTAGAAAAATTTACTAAATTAATAGGACCTGAATTTAACAAAAAATTACTAAATGATTGGGTTACTATTGGCTTAAAAGCATCGGTTGTTAATCCAACATTTAATTCCCAAACCAAAGAAGAATTAAATACCCCAGTTACTAAATTTGGCTCACTTGGTTCTGTTCCAATGGACTGTATAATACCTGATAGTTTTTGGTCCCAAGTTAAAAATTCCCCTTTATTAGACCAGTTAAAACAAGTTTTAGCACTGACAAATCAGCGAATTTTATCCAAGTTAGATGGAACAAAAAAATTAAAAATTAAAAACTTGCCTAAATTAGAAGATGCGAACTTTGCCGGAACAAAAAAATCAACTGAATGTGTGTTAATATTAACTGAAGGTGATTCAGCAAAAGCAACTGCAATATCAGGAATTTCAGCAATTCCATCTGGTAGAAATTTTTATGGAGTTTATCCATTACGTGGTAAATTACTTAATGTTCGCGAAGCATCAACTGGACAGGTTAATGCAAACCAAGAAATTACTGATATTAAAAAAATTCTTGGATTAAAATCTGGAACCAGTTATAATAGTTCAAATATTAATGAACTACGATATGGTGCAGTTATGATAATGACTGATGCTGATGAAGATGGTTCCCATATTAAAGGTTTAATAATTAATTTTTTTGATTACTTTTTTCCAACTTTGTTAGAAATACCCGGATTTATGCGTATTTTAGTAACTCCGTTGGTTAAAGCAACTAAAGGTTCAACAGTAATCCCATTTGCTAATTTACGAGCTTATGGGGTTTGGAAAGAAAAAACTCCTGATGCCAACACATGGAAAATAAAATATTATAAAGGTTTAGGTACTTCAACAGCAAAAGAAGCCGGTGAATATTTTACTAATTTATCGACAAATACTATTAATGTTGTTGATAAGCATGGGAAACCAGGTTCAAATCCAGATATATTGCTTGCATTTGCTAAAGATCAGGTTACTGCCCGCAAAGTTTGGCTTAGCAATTACAACCCGGAAAATATTTTACAATTGGAACCACCAAGTACAATTACAATTAGCCAATTTGTTCATCAAGAACTAATTCACTTTTCCAATTATGATAATATTAGATCTATTCCATCAATTGCAGATGGTTTTAAGCCATCCCAACGTAAGGTTTTGTATGCATGTTTAAAACGAAATCTAACAACTGAGGCTAAAGTTGCACAATTAGCAGCAGCAGTTGCAGAAATTTCAGCTTATCACCATGGGGAACAATCACTAGTAGCCACTATCATTAATATGGCACAAAATTTTCCCGGAGCAAATAATTTAAATTTGTTGGTTCCACAAGGTCAATTTGGTACACGGTTAATGGGTGGCCACGACCATTCATCAGCGCGTTATATTTACACTATGTTAGAACCATGGGTAGGAAAAATATTTATTAAAGCTGATACTGAGTTATTAGAGTGGTTAAATGATGATGGATATCCAATTGAACCCAAATATTATTTACCGGTTATTCCATTAGTTCTTGTTAATGGTGCTGAAGGTATTGGTACTGGATTTTCAACTGGAATACCTGGGTTTAATCCGGCTGATATTATTGGGTGGTTACGTAACCGATTAGCAGGAAAACCAAATACTAAACAATTAGTCCCATGGTATCGTGGGTTTACTGGTTCAATTAGTAAATATGATGAATCAACCTGGGTTAGTACTGGAGTTTATACAATTGATTGGAAATCTCATCAGGTTATTATTTCAGAATTACCAGTAAGATTATGGACAAATGATTATAAAGCTTGGTTAGACCAATGGATATATGAAGACAAAACCAGTCCATTTAAATCATATATGAACTTAAGTTCAGATATTGCAGTACATTTCACATGTAAATTTGATGCGGAATTAACTGATAAAATTACCCAATTAGACAAAACAGTTGACCCAGATGGTATAACCCAATTAGCAAAATTATTACGTTTAAATAAAACAATTAAACAATCAAATATGAACTTGTACACAACTGATTATAAAATTAAAACATTTAAATCAGCTGAAGAAATTTTAGAAGTATTTTACCCGTGGAGATTGCAATTTTATAATGCACGTAGACAATTATTATTAAATAAATTACAAGAAGAAATAAAGTTTGTTTCAAACCAAATAAAATTTATTGAACTGGTTATTGCTGATAAAGGAAAAATATTTCAAATGGAACCAGCGCAAATTGATAAATATTTGGATACAAATAAAATCATTCGAGTTGATGGAACATTTAATTATTTAACCTCAATGACTTTTACTCAATTAACCAAAGCAAATGTGGAAAAACTTGAAACCAAATTAAAACAAACTAAACAAACTTTTAACCAAATTAATAAAAAAACTGGTAAAGATTTATGGGACGAAGATTTAGCTAATTTGGCTGAATTAGTTGGTTCAGGTTAAATAAAATTGGTTAATTATCAATTTTTTATAACCGATTCAAGCCAATTAATTAATTGAGTGAATGATTTACCACGAGCTGAACATTTAGTTTTAATTCCAATTGGTAGTTCCGAATAAGCAAACCCTTGAAATTGTACACAATCTTCTGGACAATCGGGAATAAACACAGTATCTAATTCAATCCATTGGGACCCATTAGATACACGTCTAGGTTGATTAGGTACAATACCACCAACATCATTTGCAAATACCATAAAATCAGTACCATTAGTTATAGCAATAACTGAAGTATTAATTGCTCGGGAACCAGCATGAAATTTACATATACCAGTATTACCAATGGAATCATGATAAAACCTAATTAATGCACCAGGAAAATTACCCATATTGGCAAAAGAATAACCGGTATCCTCACACATAACCCAGCAATTTGGATTTTTTAATTGGTCTGAAATATACTGATGCGCTTTTAAAATTTTATCTTGAACAACTTTTTTATTATCCATTGACTGAATTTCATCAATGTCCAAATTTACAGGCACAAAAGTAAATTTTCCAACACCAGGTATTTGTGATAATTGGATTATTTTTGCTTGATTTGAAGTTATAAAATATATTTGTTGTGAATCCATTAGTTATGTTAATTTGTCAAATACAAATAGTTTTTTTTGCAATTTTTATTAAAATAATAATAGTTTTTAATAAAAATTTAATTAGAAATTTTAATTACTTAATTTAATAAAACCCAATTGCCAATAGTCATTGGTGAAGCAATTGAATTTGTTGTATCTTTAAGTACATATACTTGACCATTTGAACCTGTACTGAAAATACCAGTTGATTGTGCTGAGCTAATATATACCATATCACCAAGTCTTGCATTTTCAGTAAAGGCAGAATTTGCAGTACTTGAATTAACAACAGTAAATTTAGGTATTACACCGAGAGCAATTTTTTCGCTTGTAACAGCATTATTAGCTAATTGTGCAGTATTAACGGCACTAGCAGCTATTTTATTTTCACTAATAGCACCAGCAGCTAATTGTGCAGTATTAACGGCACCAGCAGCTATTTTATTTTCACTAATAGCACCAGCAGCTAATTGTGCAGTATTAAC
>JACCDT010067522.1_pt1 | contig 12662 bp, 13 predicted proteins | sample 7446291 | NCBI WGS metagenome assembly JACCDT01 (sample SAMN15323446, study PRJNA562643) | freshwater metagenome | isolation source: river surface water | place: USA:Blue River Watershed | collected 2017-08-17
GCAAAAGAGTATGGTGCAGAAATTGCCCGACTTATTGATTGCAAGAGCGCACTAGTAGAAGAAGGGTTAGCCGCAATTGCATGTGGAGCCTTCCATATAACAACTGCCGGCAAGGTTTACTTTAATACCACGCCACTTGGTAGGGCGGTCACTGGAACATTATTGGTTAGAGCAATGCTTGAAGATAATGTCTTGATTTGGGGAGATGGATCAACTTATAAAGGTAATGACATTGAGCGTTTTTATAGATATGGCTTACTAGCCAACCCAAAACTTAAAATCTATAAACCTTGGCTAGATAAAGATTTTGTAAGTGAATTAGGTGGACGAAAAGAAATGTCAAAGTGGCTAGCCGATCATAAATTGCCGTATCGAGATTCAACAGAGAAGGCATACAGCACCGATGCCAATATCTTGGGTGCAACACATGAGGCTAAGTCACTTGAAAATTTAGATTCACATATTGAAATTGTTGAGCCAATTATGGGAGTTAAGTTTTGGGATCAGTCAGTAAAAATTGACTCTGAAGATGTAACTATAGAATTTTTACAAGGGCGCCCAGTATCAGTAAATGGTAAAACCATCAATGACTCCGTTGCGTTGATTAAAGAAGTGAATTTAATTGGTGGTCGTCACGGGCTTGGCATGAGTGATCAGATTGAGAATCGAATTATTGAAGCTAAAAGCCGTGGAATTTATGAGGCACCAGGAATGGCATTGCTATTCATCGCTTATGAAAGATTAGTGAGTGCTATTCATAATGAAGACACAATTGCAACTTATCGTGAGCAAGGGCGTAAGTTGGGAAGATTTTTATATGAAGGTCGTTGGTTTGATCCCCAAGCACTAATGCTTCGCCAATCACTTACTAGCTGGGTTGCATCAACTATAACTGGATCGGTCACAATTAGATTACGCAGGGGAGATGATTATTCAATCATTAATACCCAAGGTGCTAATCTTTCATACTCTCCCGAGAAGTTATCTATGGAAAAAACTTCGGATGCTGCCTTTGGACCAGAGGATCGAATTGGTCAATTAACAATGAGAAATCTAGATATTGAAGATACAAGAACTAAGTTAGATCTTTATGCCTCACAGGGTCAGCTTTCTTCATCTGAATTTAAACTGATTAAGGAAATAGACTAGGCGCCCGATAAAACTGCGCTTATTTAACAATTTGTAAGGCAATAATCTCTTGGTAGACTAAAGCTACATTTTCGGGGTCGGTGTAATTCCGAACCGGCAGTTAAAGTCTGCGACCCGCTTACATCCAGTTAGCGGTGGACTTGGTGAAACTCCAAGACCGACGGTTAAAGTCCGGATGAGAGAAGATGTATGTAAGTGGCGTGCTGTCATTGCGTCATTTTCTTTTGCGTACCCCGATTTCTATTCTGGGGGCGCTTTATGGATTACTCAGCTTTAATGGCACAAGCCGATGAGTTATCCCTGCTTGGTTTAGGAAAAACATCTCCAAATCCAATTGTTGGTGCACTAATTGTTGATGAATCAGGCTACGTAATAGCACAAGATTTTCACGATGGTGGCTTGCACGCCGAAGCTAAAGTAATAAAAAAAGTTGGCAAAATTCCAAAGGGTGCAACATTAATTACAACATTAGAACCTTGTAATCACCATGGAAAGACACCGCCATGCTCAGAATTAATAATTGATTCAGGAATTAGAAAAGTTGTCTACTCAGTTTCAGATCAAAATTTAGTTGCAAAAGGTGGCGCAGACCGCTTGAAAAGTGCCGGCATCGAGGTTGTTGGTGGCGTACTAAAAGAAAGAGTGAGTCATTCAAATAGGTTTTGGTTAAATAAAATAGTCAATCATCGCCCATACTTTATTTGGAAGATTGGAATGACCCTCGATGGAAAAATTTCAGCCCAAGATGGAAGTTCTAAGTGGATAACAAGTGAAGCCTCTCGAATGCAAGTTTCTAAATTAAGAGGGCAATCTGACTTAATTTTAATTGGCACAGGTACAGCATTAGCCGATAATCCTTCATTGAATTCAAAGGAAGAAAATGCCAATCAGCCCAAGAGATTAGTTATGGGCAATCGAGTTATACCCAATACTCATAACCTACATGATGGAACTGCCCCAACTTTCTTCTTGCAGAGTCATAAGATATCTGACCTCTTGGATTTACTTGAAAAACTTGAGGTAAACCAAGTTTTACTCGAATCTGGTGCAACATTGGGCACGTTTTTGGTTAAATCAGATGTAGTAGATGAGATTCATATCTATTTGAATCCATCTTTATTAGGCACTGGACAAAGTTTTATTGGTGACTTAGGCATAAATTCATTAGAAAATAGAATTAACTTCAAAATTTACAGCTCCGAAATAGTTGATACAGATCTAAAAATAATCTTAAGTAAGGATCAATAATGTTTACAGGATTAATACAAGAGGTTGGGGTTGTTAAAAACATTATTACTCAAAAAGACTCTGCCAAAATTGAGATAAATTGCAGCTCTTCTAAAGACGAATTAAAAGTTGGTGATTCAATCGCTGTAAATGGTGCATGCTTAACGGCAACTGAAGTCACAGATTTTGGCTTCACAGCAGATGTTATGACTAAAACTTTGGAGTTAACTGCTTTAGGGCAATTAAAGATAGGTGATTCATTGAACTTGGAATTGGCTATGAAATTCAGTGATCGTATAGGTGGACATTTAGTTCAAGGACATGTAGATGCGGCAGCTAAAATTGTCAGCATTGCCCCATCTAAAGAATGGACAAAATTACAGATAGTTCTTCCAGAACACCTACTCAAGTATGTTGTCGCTCAAGGTTCAATCTGTTTGGATGGTGTTTCACTAACTATAGGTGAAATTGAAACGAATTTGATAACAGTTTGGCTAATTCCTAAAACATTAGAAAAAACTAACTTATCTAGTAAAAAAGTGGGAGATTTATTAAATGTCGAAGTAGACCTATTAGCTAAGTATGTAGAAAGACAGTCAAATGGTGGTCGAAGCAATGACTAATAATTTGAGATTAGCTTTAGATGACTATCGCTCTGGTCGAATGATCATTGTTACCGATGATGAAAATCGGGAAAATGAAGCCGACCTTGTTTTTTCTGCTCAATTCGCTACTCAAGAAAAACTAGCATTCATGATTCGCCACACCTCAGGTGTTATCTGTGTGGCAATAACATCTGAAAGAGCAAGAACTCTTGATTTGCCTCAAATGATTTCAAATAATCAAGATCTCAAACGTACAGCTTTTACAGTTTCCGTTGATTATAAGTCTGAATTAACCACAGGAATTAGCGCAAAAGAGCGAGCAAATACCATCTTAGCAATTGCTAACAATAAAACTAAAGCAAATGATTTTGTCAGACCAGGACATATTTTTCCACTAGTAGCAGACAGAGCATTACTTAAGGGCAGATCTGGACATACCGAAGCTGCAGTTGCACTTAGTATATTGGCAGGCCAACAACCTGTTGGAGTTTTATCTGAATTAGTAAATGATGATGGCACCATGATGACTGGTAATAGTGTTTCTGAGTTTGCTGCAGCTAATAAGTTACAAATAATCAGCATTGCAGAGCTAACAAAGTATTTCATTGAAGCTAATCCAGTTATAGAGCAAGATGTTGTTAAGTATGAATGGAGTGATTTACCTAGAAAAAATAATACTTGGAAGATTGCAACAGATTTTGGCTCAAATGGTCAAACGCATGCAATTTTGTCATACGGAAAGATCCACTCAAAAGGAATGTTAGTTAGAGTACATTCTGAATGTTTAACAGGTGAAATATTTGGCTCTACCCGATGTGATTGCGGTGAGCAATTGAGTAAGGCTATGGATGAAATAGAGCGAGCTGGAAGTGGATTAATTATTTATTTAAGAGGTCATGAAGGACGTGGAATTGGACTTTCTGAAAAAATAAAAGCTTACAAATTACAAGATGAAGGGTTAGATACAGTAGAAGCTAATTTGGCACTTGGTCATGGCGCAGATATGCGCTCCTGGGAGGATGCAGCATTGATTTTGCGAAATCTTAATATTTCACAGATTAATTTATTAACAAATAATCCCGCAAAGATAGCAGCACTTGCCGGTCAATCCATAGAGGTAACCCAGGTACCATTAGTAATTCCTGAAAATTCCACAAACAAGAAATATTTGAATACAAAGAGAAGTAAACTAAATCATATTATGAAGGAAATATAATGACTGGATCATCCCCGAAGATTAAAGTTTTAGATGGATCAAGCCTGAATGCTTCAATAGTTACATCGAGTTGGCATTCTGAAATCTGCGATGCATTAGTAACGGGTGCAAAAAAAGCGTTAGCTGAAGCTGGATGTAAGAATGTTTCTGTACACAAAGTAGCTGGATCTTTTGAAATTCCGCTTGCTTCTCAGAAATTGTTAGATGCTGGCTCAGATTTAGTTGTTGCTGTTGGTTTAATTTTAAAAGGAGATACTCCACATTTTGATTATGTCTGCCAAGGCGTTACCAGTGGAATTATGCAAGTTTCTCTATCTAGGAATAAACCAATTGGATTTGGAGTGTTAATGTGCGAAAATTTGGATCAAGCATATGAACGTTCTGGGTTAACAGAAGGTCAGGAAAATAAGGGTTATGAAGCTGCCGTAGCAGCATTGAATTTGGCTATTGAGTATAAAAATATTTAAAAATTGGTTTACACCCTTTAGTTAAATGCCTTGAAGAACTTTAACTTTCTTGTAATCCATCTGGTGTTCCGTGAACTCCCTTTAAATCAGCACCTAATTTATAACCAATACCATCGCGTTCGAGAGGTCTTTTTGATTTATTCCAATTAGGTGGAACAACTCCCAGGACACCCTTTTGAAAATCATCAAATGCTTTTAAAACTTCTGACTTTGTGTTCATAACAAATGGACCCATCCAAGCTACTGGCTCTTTAATTGGTAGTCCACCAAGAATTAAAACATCAAGTTCTGGCGACTTAGATTCCTGAGTTTTATTTGCTGTTATGACAATTACGTCACCATCTCGATAAGTGACTAATTGACCTGTAGTAATCGAATGTTTTTCTTCTCCAACAGTTCCATTTCCATTTAGTACATAAGCCAAGGCATTGTAATTTTTATTCCAAGGAAGACGTAGCTCTGCTCCTGGTTGTAAGGTGGCATGTACCAATGTAATTGGTGTTTGCGTTGATCCCGGTCCCTTAAATCCATTAATTTCTCCGGCGATAACTCTAAGTAGTGCTCCACCATCCACTGAAGATAAAAGTGCTACATCAGATGCAACTAGGTGCTGATAAGCAGGAGGTGACCATTTTTTCGCTGCAGGTAAATTTACCCAAAGTTGAAATCCATGAAACAAGCCTCCACTTACAACCAAATGCTCTGGCGGGGTTTCAATGTGCAAAATTCCACTTCCAGCAGTCATCCATTGAGTATCACCATTAGAGATAGTTCCACCACCACCATGATTGTCGTAATGATCAAAAATTCCATCAATAATGTATGTGACAGTTTCAAATCCACGATGCGGGTGCCATGGAGTTCCTTTAGGTTCTCCAGGTGCGTATTCAACTTCTCCCATTTGATCAAGGTGAATAAAGGGATCTAAGTCAGCTAAATCAACACCAGCAAATGCTCGCCTTACCGGAAAACCCTCTCCTTCATGGCCTTGTGGTGCTGTTGTAATACTTTTAACTTTGCGGGGTCTAGCAGCTGGATCTGAGACTACGCGAGGCAGAATAGTTATATCTTTAACGGTAACTGCTGGCACTATCTCTCCAATGCTTTATAAAGTGAGTCAATCCTACAACTAATAAATCGACTCAAATATTCCTTAAAGTGATTTTAATGAACTAACAACTTTTGTAAGCGAATCTTTTGCATCTCCAAAGAGCAAAGTAGTTTTTGCTTCATAAAGAAGCTCATTTTCAATGCCAGCAAAACCCGGCCTCATTGATCTTTTTAGGAAAATGACATTACCGGCAAGAGAAACATCCAAGATAGGCATGCCATAGATCGGACAACCTGGAGTTGTTTTGGCTGCTGGATTAACTACGTCATTTGCGCCGACCACTAATACAACATCGGTCTGAGGAAAAGTTGGATTAATTTCCTCCATTTCTACAAGTTGCTCATATGGAACATTTGCTTCTGCAAGTAAAACATTCATATGACCGGGCATACGACCTGCAACTGGATGAATTCCGTAGGCAACTTCTACGCCTTTTGCAGCTAATAAATCTGCTAACTCTCTTACAGTATGTTGGGCTTGTGCAACAGCTAATCCAAAACCTGGAACAATTACAACGCGCTGAGCATAATTAAGAAGTATCGCAACATCTTCAGCAGAGCCTGACTTTACTGGTCGTACATCGGCTGTGCCGCTACTTTGCTGAGCAGTTGCAGTAAAGGCGCCAAATAAAGTTCCAAATAAGGATCTACCCATTGCCTCTGCCATTAATTTAGTAAGAATTGTTCCCGATGCTCCAACTAAAGTTCCTGCAATTATTAGTAGAGTTGTTTGAAGAACATAACCGGATGCAGCAACAGTTAATCCAGTAAATGCATTTAGTAGTGAGATAACAATTGGAACATCTGCTCCACCTACTGGCAGAACAAATAAAACTCCAAATATTAAAGAAAGCAATCCATTGACTAAAAGCGGAGTAGTTCCACCACTTGCAATCACCCAACCCCCACTGACCAATACACCAATTAGGGTTAATGCAATTATTTGCCTACCGAATGGGAAAATTACTGGTCGAGTTGTCATTAGTTCTTGAAGCTTTAGGAATGTAACTATTGAGCCAGAAAAAGAGACGCAACCAACAATCACAGTGAAGACGGTTGCAATCACAACTGCGGTTGTGGCATCACTTCCTAGCTTTAAGTATTCAACTATTGCAACTAGAGCTGCCGCTCCACCACCAACTCCATTAAATAATGCGACTAATTGAGGCATTTGAGTCATTTGAACTTTTCTAGCAGCTGGTACACCAACTAAAACACCAAACCCAATTGCAGCCAATATCAAAGTTTGATTATTTAATGCCCTGCCTTCATTGGCATAAAAGAAAACTATTACGGTTGCAATTGTGGCACCTAGAGCGCCAATTAAATTGCCCTTCCTCGCTGATTTGGGAGAAGACAATCCTTTTAATGCGAGAATAAAACAAATACCAGCAGCTAAGCCAATTAAGTCATAGAGGTTGCGACTCATTTGTCTTCACCTGCGTCTTTTTTCTGCCTAGGCTTGCCCTTAAACATCTGCAACATTCGATCGGTTACAACAAATCCACCAACCATATTTATAGTCGCAAGAATTACGGCAGCGATAGCCAGTGAGATTTCAAGAGTTGTTTTAGCATGATCTGCAACCACAATTGCGCCGACCAGAATAACTCCATGAATAGCATTAGCACCACTCATCAAAGGAGTGTGCAAAGTTGTCGAAACTTTAGAGACAACCTCAAACCCAACAAATACTGACAGCAGAAATATTGCAAGAAGGGCGATCTCATTACTCATTAATTCACTTACCACTATTTGCCCTTCTCTCTTCTAACTCCGTTGTGAGTCAATGTGGCCGAATCTATGATCTCATCAGAAAAATCTGGAACTATTTCTCCTGTAACTTTTCCATCAACACTTTTATTCATAAGTAATAGTAGGTTTACTACATTTCGTGAAAACAACATTGAAGCATGGTAAGCCAGCTGGCTAGGCACATCTTTACCGCCCCAAATTTTTACACCATTACTTGTGGTAATAATCTGTCCTGCAACTGAACCTTCAACATTACCGCCACTTTCGGATGCAAGATCGACCACAACGGAACCAGGTGCCATATGAGAAACCATCTGCGCAGTTACTAATCTTGGAGCTGTTCTACCTGGCACTGCAGCTGTTGTAATTAAAACATCGGCGGCTGCGATATATGGAGTAAGTAAATCTCTTTGCTTTGCAGCACGCTCTTCAGTCATCTCCCTGGCATAGCCACCAGCACCTTCAAGAGCTTCTAATTCCAACGATATAAATTTTGCACCCATGGACTTAACTTCATCTGCTGAAGAAGGGCGAACATCGTAAGCTGAAACCACAGCTCCTAAGCGCTTTGCAGTTGCAATTGCTTGCAATCCGGCAACGCCAGCACCTAACACAATTACCTTAGCTGGTGTCACTGTGCCAGCTGCGGTCATTAGTAACGGGAAAAATTTAGGTGATAGTTCAGCTGCAATAAGAGAAGCCTTATAACCAGCACACAGCGCTTGTGAGGTTAATGCATCCATTGATTGCGCCCTTGAAATTCTTGGTACTAATTCAAGAGATAATGATGTAATTGAGTTGCTTACTGCAGCTTCAATTGAATCAGATGCAGTTACCGGGGATAAAAAAGATATTGTTAATGCGCCCTTTTTTAAGCTTTTTATTTGTGAAGGGGTAAGTGGTTGAACCGATAAAATAACATCACTATTTGAAAGTACATCTCCTGATTTAATCTCTGCACCAGCGTCGATAAATTGTTTATCTGAATACTCAGCTGCAACTCCAGCCCCAGACTCAATTACCACCTCGTGTCCTGACTTTATTAACTTAGAAATAATGTCTGGGACTAAAGCAACCCGTTTTTCACCAGGTTTAATTTCCTTAGGTACGGCAATACGCATTCGCCTACCTTACCTAACCATCACTTTAAATATTACCTTTTAGATCGCCCTTGGTGAGGTGATAAAGCAGAGCTTGAATCGTAGTTCTACGGTGAAAAGCTTGGCGCCAAACTACTGACCTTGGCCCATCAATAACTTCAGCCGAAACCTCTTCTCCTCTATGCGCTGGTAGGCAATGCATAAAAATACAATCTGTTGCCGTAAGCGACATTAATTCTGGAGTTACCATAAATGGTTTTAGGGCTGACAACTTCTCGGCTCTATCAGATTCAGAATCACCCATAGACATCCAAACATCTGTATAGATAACACTTGCCCCAGTTGCAGCCACTCTTACATCAGCTAGAACCTCTATTTTAGCTCCAGACTTTTTAGCAATTTTGTTGGCATGCTCAACAATTGCAGTTTTTGGAGCCCACTTTCCTGCAGGGGTAGCAACAACAGTATGTGCTCCCATAGTTGCTCCCATAATCAACCATGCATTTGCTACGTTGTTTCCATCGCCCACATAAACAAATTTTCTATTCATTATATCTTTGCCAAAATTTTCTCTAATTGTCAGCCAGTCTGCTAATAACTGAGTTGGATGATCATCATCTGTTAACGCATTTATAACTGGTACTGATGCATATTTACCAAGTTCATCTACATCAGATTGCGCAAAAGTTCTCACGATAAGCGCACTGCAAAAACCAGAGATTATTTTTGCAGTATCGGAAATGGTTTCTCCTCTACCAATTTGCAATTCATCACCACGTAAAAACACAGGAGTACCACCTAAATGGGCAACTGCTGTTTCTGAAGCTAGACGTGTTCGGGTTGAAGATTTTGTCATATAAATTGCAACTGTTTTTTTTGCTAAAGCCTTTTTAGAGCGTAATGGATTTTTTGCAAACTTGGCAGCAGTATCAAGCAAGAGCTCAATATCTGCCTTAGATAAGTCGGCAGTGCGTAGAAGATCCTTTAAATTGGTGCTCACTGGTAAATGGTAGGCGATATTTTTAGATTAGGATTTGCCTATGGGTTTTCTTGATGATTTACGCGGTAAATCTAGTAAATCAGGGGTGCTAGAGGATGAAAGATTGGCATCGACTGACGAAGGTGATCATGAGCGATTTTCACATTATGTTGATAAAAATAAGATCACTGAATCTGCCGTTACTGGAAAACCAGTACGAGCCCTTTGTGGCAAAAAGTGGATTCCAAATCGAGACCCTCAGAAATTTCCAATCTGCCCAACATGTAAAGAGATTCACGCTCGCTTAAAGTAAATTCTCAGAATAAAGCGATACTCTAAAATTCATGGGATCGCGTAAATTAGTAATAACTTTACTATCGGTAACTTTATTATTTTCATCCAGCATCCCTGCCTTCGCAGATAAACCACCTCGAAGAATTCTCTCTGGTTGGTTACCCGATTATTCACTGAGTAGAAATCTGCCAACAGTTGAGGGAAATTTAGATCTGATCAGAGATGTATCCCCCTTTTGGTATGGATTAACTGGTGAAACTTCTATAAAAGACAAATATGCGCTAGGTCGATATACAACGCCAAAGACGCAAGTCATAGCAAGGTTAAAAGCAAATAATATTTTGTTACTACCAACAATCACCGATGACAACGGGAAATTAGTACTAGCTAATATGTTGGCAAAGGAGAGTTCTCGTAACAATATTGTTCAGTCGCTGAAAGCTTTAGTATTAAGACATAATTACGATGGAATTGATTTAGATTTTGAAACCTTTTACACAAAAGATGGTAGGTCAAGTTGGCCTGCATTAAAGCCGAATTGGATTTTGTTTATTCAGCAACTTTCTAATGAGTTAAGAGCCCAAGGAAAACTCTTATCGGTTACAACTCCACCAGATTTTGCTAAAGAAACAAAGCGTGCTGGCAACTCTGTTTACTCATGGGCAGAGATTGGGCCATATATTGATCGATTAAGAATTATGGCTTATGACTTTTCTACCTCTTCTCCTGGACCTATTGGGCCAATTGCATGGACTGAAGATGCAGTTAAATATGCAGTAACTCAAATGCCTGCTTCAAAAGTTTTTCTTGGTATACCTGGGTATGGTCGAGATTGGGTAACTAAAGTTGAAGGTGTCTGTCCTAGTGCATTTGCATCATCTGTAGTAGTTGGAGCAAAAGCTGCAGTGGTAATGCGTGAGGCCTTAAATCTGGCTCGAAATAATAATGCTGTACCGGTATATAACGAAAAGCATGCAGAATCTACTTTTACATATAGAAAAACTTATATGGATCCTACAAACTCCTCTATTTTCTGCACAGCAAGTAGAACCGTTTGGTTTCCAGATGAGAGAAGTTATGCCATTAGAACAAATCTTGTAGGAAAATATCGTTTAGGTGGAATTGCAGTTTGGACTTTTGGTATGGAAAATGTAGCTGCGATGAGCGCAGTTCGTGAGATTGCTAAATCGATAGCACCTGATCAGGTTGTAGCGACAATCTCAACTGAAACAGAGCAAATAGCCTACGGATCAATTCTTAATCTTTCAGCAACCTTTAAATTGCCAGATAAGACTCCTGTTTCTGCACTAAATGTGAGGTTTGAAATCAAAAATAGTAATGATGCTAATTGGCGAAGTATTCCTGCGGGCACAACTGATGCGGCCGGATTAATTTCTATTCCCTTAGTTGTTGGTGAGAAAAGCTCAATTAGATTAGTTTCAGAAGGAAGCTGGGAACGCGATGAGGGTAGAACGGCAGAAAAAACAATCTCAGTTGTGCCAAAAATACTTTTACCGTTGCCAACCTCCATTAAAGCTGGGGCCACATACCCAGTTACTGGACAACTACTGCCAAGGATTGCTGGATTAAAACTTGCAGTGTTACAAGACGGTAAGCCCTTTGGAAGTGTTACTACTGATGTAAATGGAAATTTTAACCTCACAATTGCACCGGCCACTACTGGCGTACACACCTATCAGCTCTTGATTGATGCTGGTCCAAAAAACTCTGCCGCAAGTAGTGAACTCTTTACCGTTTTGGTTAGATAATTGGGGCATGAGTTCACAAACCCAAGTTGAAGAGGTTTTAGATTTAAGTAAATTTTTTGACCACCTTTGGGTAACAATTGTTTGGGATGATCCAGTAAATCTTATGAATTATGTGACCTATGTTTTTATCAAGTTATTTGGATTCTCGAAAGAAAAAGCTCACGAGCTAATGATGCAAGTGCATAATGAGGGCAAAGCGGTAGTGGCATCAGGTACTAGAGAAGAGATGGAAAGAGCGGTACAAAGATTGCATGAACACGGTTTATGGGCAACATTACAAAGAGAAGATCATGGGAGAGTTTAAAGGCTCTGCAGATACTGGTGATCTTTCAGTATCGCTTAGTAATGATGAGTTACATATTCTTATAAATCTAGTTGAGCAATTACTTGAATTACTTGGAGAACGAAATTTTGCTCACCACTATCAATCAGATGATCCATTTGCGCAGCTTATGGCAGCAAGTTTGGGTGACTTAGAATCACCAATTTCACAGCCAGAAGATCCTGTGCTTAGAAGACTTTTACCAAATGCCTACTCAGATGTTGAAAGTGCAGATGAGTTTAGAAAATACACTGAGCCAGCACTTAGAAAACTAAAGCAAGACCATCTGTTCTATCTTCGAGAACAACTAGTTTTTCCAGTAGATAATGAATTGCAACGAGCAGATATTGCCGTTACCGATCCTACCCAATGGTTGATCGCAATAAATGATCTCAGGCTAGCGCTGTCAGTTAGATTAAATATTGACCAATCTAGCTTTGAGAAATATGAGTTAATGCCAGATACAGAGCAGCAAAAGCCACTGTTTGCAGTTTATTTTTGGCTAGGTGGAATTCAAGAAAGCCTGATAAGCCATATATAAAATAAAAAAAGCGGGGTCAATTTCTTGACCCCGCTTAAATTAATTTAGACGATTAGTGATCGTCCTTCATTCCTTCAGCTACGGATTTCATCCTTGCAATCTTTAGGATTGTTAGACCAAATACGCAC
>JACCDT011211002.1_pt1 | contig 12650 bp, 18 predicted proteins | sample 7446291 | NCBI WGS metagenome assembly JACCDT01 (sample SAMN15323446, study PRJNA562643) | freshwater metagenome | isolation source: river surface water | place: USA:Blue River Watershed | collected 2017-08-17
CTGCTTTCGACAAGGCAAAGCTGGGCCACGGCCAATTGCAACAAGCCCATGAAGGAGTGTCCGAGTTCAAAGTTCCGGAACACTGGTCGGAAGAAGACAAAGCCGCGTTCGACGTCCTTGATCCAAAGGCCAGGGCTTGGCTTGTAAATCGCCACCGGGCAATGGAAGGCGATTATACCAGAAAGACGCAAGAAGTTTCAAAGGAACGCAAGAAGCTGGAGAAATTAAGTTCCTTAGAACGCGTACTAGACGCTTATCGCCAGGACCTGCAAGAATCCGGCGTTGATGAGGCAGGAGCGGTCGCGGAATTATTCGACGCCTACAAGCAATTAAAAGCCGACCCGCAAGGAACATTGAAAGCGCTAGCAGACCGGTTTGGGGTGCGTCTTTCCGCTGAAAACGGGATAGGTGCGAAAAACACAGAAGTGCAAACCCAGCTTGACTGGATCAAGCAAACTTTACAGGCGCAGGCTCAACAGCAATGGAAGCAATCGTTGCAAAGAGGACGCAGAACCATTGATGATTTCCTGCAGCAAAAAAATGAAGCGGGGGAGTCTATATTCCCCGATTTCGAACAGTTATTGCCCGAAATAATATTGCTGGCGCGTTCCGACCTAATGGGCGGACGTCAGCCAGACCTAAAAGATTTATATGAACGCGCGTGCTGGTCAAACCCAAAAACCAGGGACAAACAACTTTCCGCCCAGCAAAAAGCGGCGGAAGCAGAGAAAAAGAAGCAAGCACGCCAAAAAGCCGAGGCCGCACGCAAGGCGGGAGCCAGCATCTATGGCTCACCTGCCGGGGACGGAGTTGTGCAAAAACCGGCTAGAACCCTTAGAGAAGAATTGGAAGCGGCCTTTCGCGGCGCGATATAGCTTCAATCATCTTTCTAAGGCTGTCTTAATCGGCTCGAACAGAGCTGGAAATTTTAACAAGCAATAGGAGTTTAAAATGCCAACTTCTCCAAATCTATCGGAGATGATCACTTCGACTTTGCGCAATCGTTCTAAAACGCTTGCCGACAACGTCAGTAAAAACAATGCGCTGTTGAGCAGATTGCGCGACAAAGGCAAAGTAAGGCCATTCGGCGGCGGCAGGTCCATCGTCGAAGAACTGGAATATGCCGAAAACACCACTTTCCGGCGTTATACCGGCTATGAGGTTCTGAATATTCAGCCAGCGGATGTTTTCACCGCAGCAGAATATGACATTCGTCAAGCCGCAGTGGTCGTCAGTATGTCCGGCCTTGAAATGCTGCAGAACAGCGGCGAAGAAGCGGTGATTCCGCTTTTGGAAAAAAGAATCGAGAACGCCGAACGGACGCTGATCAATAACATCAGCACCGATATCTATTCCGACGGTACGTCGGACAATGGCAAACAAATCGGTGGATTGCAGCTTTTGATTGCCGATGATCCAACATCGGGAACCGTCGGCGGAATTAGCCGCGCTTCTTGGTCATTCTGGAGAAATCAAAAGTTCGATTTTTCCGACAATGGCCTCGGCGCACCTTCCAGCAGCAACATTCAAACCGCGATGAACAGGCTTTATTTGGCTTGCTCGCGCGGGAACGATGCGCCGGATTTGGTTGTCGCCGACAATGCGATGTTTCGTCACTATTGGGAAAGCTTACAGGCGATTCAGCGCGTTACCTCGGAAAAAGAGGCGAATGCCGGATTCACCAGCCTGAAATACATGAATGCCGATGTTATGTTCGACGGCGGCATCGGCGGCGGAGCGCCCGCTAACCGGATGTATTTCCTGAACACCAACTACATCTATTTCCGTCCGCACAAGGACCGCAATTTCGTTCCTTTGGAGCCGGATAGATTCTCAATCAATCAAGACGCGATGGTCAAGCTTGTGGCTTTTGCCGGAAATTTGACTATGTCGAACGCGTCGGTGCAAGGCGTATTGCTGCCATAATCAACAGGAGAGAAACATGACATATATTATTGGAATCGATCCTTTGGACCGCGCGGCAAGCGCGCAGCACAAAGCGGGCAGCATCGGCATGGACGACAAAGGCATAGAGTACATCTATGTCGCGGCTGGCGGAACGGTCAATAACGGCGATTGCGTCGCGGTTGATTCGAACTTTGCGGCGCTTGCGCTAACCAAGGCTTTGGCAGATACCTTGCCAATCATCGGGTTCGCGCAAGCCGCTTTTGCCAGCGGCCAGTGGGGCTGGGTAGCGCGCCGTGGTGTTGGCATCAAAGGCAATGTCCTTGCCAACACAACGGTCAACGCGCCGCTATATACGACGGCGACGGCAGGACATTTGTCGCATGTATCCACATCGCAAACCATGATCCACGGCGTTTGCGCGACAACCACCAGCGGCAGCAATGGAATGCAAACCTTGCGTGCTGCGGCCAACCCATCGCCTATCAGGGGAACGGTTGGAGCTTAATTCTACCTTTGGAAAGGCGGCTTATGCCGCCTTTCCATTTTCACCGCTTAGGAAAAGGATAAGCCATGACGCTAATATTCGATCAGCCTTCGAAGAATGAAAAGGATATGCTTTTGCCTATGTTTTACAATAAGGCAATCCAGGACAATATTGCGAGTGAGAAAGAAGGCCGTCCTATATTCCGCGAAGTGCCTTATATACAAATTCACATTCCGGGAGACAAAAATACGATCATTGACCGCAAAGTCCGGCCAGAAGACAAGGCTCGCTGGCCCAATCAATGGCAAGCTTTTGAAAGCAACGCCCAGCAGCCGGTCAGCGGCACGCCTTTGGAGCAATGGACCGCTTTGTCGGTGGCACAAGTTGCCGAATTAAAGGCCATGCATATCCCAACAGTAGAGGTTCTGGCAGAGCTTTCCGAAGCCGGGTTGCAGCGCATCGGCATGGGAGCAAGAGAGCTCCAAGCCCGTGCGAAAGCTTATATCGAGGCGGCAAAGGGCAATGGTTCCGTCGAGAAAATCGCTGCCGAGAATGCCCGTCTGCAGGACAGGATCCAAGATTTGGCGGATCAGAACGGTAGGCTTGAAGAAATTGTAAAGCGCCTGCAGCAAGACATGACACAAACAAAACCGGTTAAGAAAAACAACCAGAAGAAATAATGAGGTTAAACATGGCACTACCAATAAACGGCAATTTCCTTCCCACCGTGCGCTTGGGAACTGCGCAAGAAGTGACTATTGGCGCCTCCAGTGCGCAGTCGGCGGCTATCGGAACTGCGGGTCACACTCCTAATAAGCTGCTGCGTCTTTGCGCAACGGTGGATTGCAGGCTGGCTTTCGGGGTCAATCCCACCGCCACGGCGACAGGCGCATTTCTGCCTGCTGATGCGATAGAATATATCGAGCTGTTTCCTGGCGATAAAGTTGCCGTCATCCAAGAGGCAAGCGGCGGGAAGCTCAGCATTGTGGAATGCATTATCTAATGTTGGTCAGAATCAACAGATTGCTGCAAATAAAATCAAGATCATCCGCGTCAGCGCCAATAAAGCATAATATGCAGACAATCGGCGCGCAAATTACAACCGCCGGCCAATACACCAACATGTTGATGATTGGCGATTCGATAACAAATCCAAATAACGGTGGAGCGCAAGGCAGCCTGGTAACCGCGATAATGCAGGAGTGGAGGCAGACCGATCATTGCGGCCTGACCTTGTGGCAAGGTGCGAATAACAGCGGCGTTTCTGCTGTTCTGGCCGGAACTAATTTCCAGCACACGCCGAGCAGGCGAGCAAGCGGCGTTCATTCTGGAGATCCTTGGGATAATCCCGGAGGCAACAATCCTGGTGATCCCGGAACTTTCTTCGGAGGAAATAAGCAATTCGGATTTGATACGATCCGAGACAGGATAACGACAGGGAACGTCAGTTCCGGCGCGCAGTTTGGCGGATTGTCTTTGGGAAATTTTTCCAGCAACGATTATCCGGCGAATGATGACTGGTTTAACAATGTCACTATCAAGTGCAATGCCGCATTTTTGCAAGAAGCGGAAGGATTGAATCAGGTCAATCTAAGGGCTGGAAGGAGGGATGCGTCAGGGAATTCAACAATTTTTCCTGGGACGCTCGCCGCACTGGATACAAACGGCTCCTCGGGACCGGCTTTACTGACGGCGGCAGATATCTCGATAGTAATAGACGGCACAGACCCGCCCTATGAATATCCGTATCTTCGATTTGATGTTGGCGCGAATGATGTTGCCAACAAAACAGCGGTCTGTGCGGCCGTAAGGTTTTATAAAACAGGAACCTTAACCGGGTTTGAAATCGGCAGTATTTGCGCCGGCGGATATGAAACGCAATCGCATCTAGACCCTGCGGATAGCAGCGTTGACTCCGAAGCCGCACCCTACACGAATGTTAAAGACAGCTTTTTGCAGGCGAATCTTGAAGTCAGGGGCTGGCCAAATGTGATTTGGATTATGCTCGGCGCCAATGACGGCAATAAGCCAATCAATGATGCTGCTTTGATTAGGACAAGACTAGAAAAAATCATCGAGCGATATGCTGCCGCTTATGCCGCATCGTCTCAAGCCCTTCCAAATTTTGTCTTGCAGTCGCCATATGCTTGCCCGAACGTCAGCATCGCGGCTGCGGATGCTATGGCGGAAATTATGTATGCAGTTGCAAAAGATGGAACATCCGGCCATGCTGCCCCATCGGGTTCAAGCCTGGCCTATGCGCCTATAGCATCTTCTAAAATCGGGTTTGTTAATACAAGACTGGCGTGCAGAAATTTCGGCCCGGTATCCAATGGATGGGATTCCGATGGGGTTTTAATCTCGACAGGAAGCGGCGGAACGTATTTGGTGGACAATATTCATCCAAGCAATACAGGTGCGCGCGCCATTATGGGCGATGTGATTTACGACACAATATTATAAAGGAACAAACATGCCAGATCCCTTAAAGACAGCGTTGCAATGGGCCGAAGACTTGATCGCCGATAAAATGAACGACGATAGCACCTGGGCAGGCTATGGACTTACCCCAGAACAGCTGATTTGGGTCAGGTCTAACCTTAGAATAACGCCCTGCGCCGAGGAAAATTAATGTTGGGCAATTTAGGCAGGCTAATGGACCCGAGGCCAGTCAGTAAGTTTGATTTCTTCCCGGTTCATTTTGACGGAACGAATGATTTTCTTTTGAAAACCGGAGGATTCGATGGCGCGGCGGACGGGTCGACAGGCCTTATCAGTTTCTGGTGCTATCCAAGCGAAAACGACGCTTATATCTATCAAGATTTGGATGGAAAAGTTTCAATATCCTATGCCGCTACGGGACAATTTGCATTTTTGTTTAGTGATTCGGCGGGAACGGCAAGTTTCAGCATGCAGACTGTTGGCGGGTACCCTGTAGAGAATTGGTATCACGTGCTGGCGGCTTGGAACACCAATTTTTCCATCGGCAATAAAGTCGCTAAAATTAGGGTGAATGACACATCCACCGTCGCGGTGGCCGATCCATCAGGGCCATTTAACATAAATTATGCGTCTGGCGCAAACATAAGAATAGGCGGTCCCTTATCGTCCCGGTATGAAGGATGTTTAGCGCAGTTATGGTTTGGGCAGAATCAATATTTAGACATAGACGTCGAAAGCAATAGGCGGAAATTTATCTCGGCTGCTTACAAGCCGGTATATTTAGGGGAAAGTGGCGAACTCCCGATAGGCGTTGCGCCGATATTGTATTTAAATTCCTTTCCTGAGAGCTATGGAATCAATAGCGGCATCGGCGGAAATTTGGATATCAACGGTACTTTTGCGCATTGCGGCGAAGCGCCGCCATTGGCTCTGCCGCCTTCCGGCGGCGGAGATGAAGGATAGGGAATAATCGACAACGCTCATGGATAGAAAATGACATTATTATCAATGATTCAAGACGCGGCAAGAGAAGTAGGTTTCGACGCACCAAGCTTTATCATTAGCAATCAAGATGCTACGGCGAGACAAATGCTTGCGCTAGCCAATCGAGAGGGAAAATTCCTTTCCACGCATCATAATTGGGCAATTTTGCAAAAGGAATATACTTTCCAGACTATAAGCGGGCAGGGTGCCTATGATCTGCCTGAGGATTTTGATCGTTTAATAGACGGCACGCTGTGGGATCGCAGTGCTTTGCGGGTATTACAAGGGCCGTTATCGCCCCAGCAATGGCAGATTTTAAAATCAGGCTTGCCGGCGTCAAGCGCGGCACGGACGAATTTTAGAATAAAAAACGGCGCATCTATGTCCAATAAATTCTTTGTCGATCCTGTTCCACTGGCTTCGGGCACGAATCTAGCGTTCGAGTATATATCATCACATTGGTGTAGCAGCAGCGACGGGCTGGCCGCTCGAGAAGAATGGGCCGATGACAGCGATGTATCTTTGATCAACGAAGATATTTTCACCTATGGAATTATTTGGCGGTTCTTGCGCGCCAAAGGTTTAGATTTTTCTTCTTATATTTCAGAATATCAAACACAGTTGGGCCAGCTTGTGGCGAGGGATGGGGGCATGCCGACTATTCAGCTTTCCCCTGAGCGCCGAGCAATCCTAGCGGCAGACAACTTGCCGGATACCGGATTAGGACAGTAAAATGGCGGTTAGGGCTTTACAAATTGTTTCCCCCGTTGGCGGGTGGAATACCAAGGACGCATTGGATCAAATGCCACCTGAGGACGCGGTTGTTCTGACCAATTGGTTTCCAACGGTTGGCAATGTTGAGACGCGCAAAGGGTATAAATCCTTTGCTAGCGGTATGCCTGGCCCGGTTGAAACTATTGCAGAATTCATATCTCAATCCGACAGGAAGTTTATCGCAGCTTCTGGCGGGTCGATTTACGACATTACCGCAGGCGGGGCCGTAGGCGTGGCTTTGGCAACGGGGTTTGGCAGCAACCGCTGGCATTTTGCACAGTTCGACGATCCTTCCGGCGGGCCGCGCTTGGCGCTGGTCAATGGCGAGGACGAGCCACAGCTGTATGACGGCAGCACGATTGCGCCATTGACAATATCGGGTACAGGTCTTACAGCAGCCAATCTTTTCGGTGTTGCGATATTCAAGAACCGGTCTTTTTTCTGGGAAAAGAATTCCCAGGATTTCTGGTACAGCGGCTTAAATGCGCTGGGCGGAACATTGACCAAATTTCCCTTGGGCCGGGTATCGGGCTTTGGAGGGAATCTTGTCTCTATTGCCACATGGACAGTTGATGGCGGCGACGGCGTAGACGATCTTGCCGTGTTCATAATGTCGTCAGGCGATGTGATCATTTATCAAGGCAGTGACCCGTCTAGCGCCAGTGACTGGGCTTTGGTCGGTATATTCCGGCTTGGCGCGCCTCTATCGGTAAGAGGAGTGATCAAAGTCGGATCTGATCTTGTGATAATGACCAAGGACGGATATGTCCCGCTATCGCGTGTGCTGAATGTCGGAAGAAGCATAAGCAGAAACGCCGTTTCCGATAAAATCAGCGGCGCGGTTAGGGAGGCCACAGGCCAATATGCCGATAATTATGGCTGGCAGGCCATTTTATATCCGCGCGGAAATTATGTGCTTTTTAATATACCTGTGTCGAGCAGCAGGTTTGACCAGCATGTTTTGAATACCCTTACTGGCTCGTGGACAAAATTCGAGGGAATGAACGGAATTTGCTGGGGCCTGTTTAACGACAGGCTGTATTTCGGCGTCACCGACGGACAGGTCTTTCTTGCCGACGAAGGCGTCAGCGATAACGGCAATCCGATCATTTTCTCGGCGCAAACGGCATGGAATTATCTGGGTTTAAGAGGCCAGATCAAGCGTTTCACGGCGATGAAGCCTGTTTTCGAAAGCGAAGAGTCTTTGAATGTTTCTCTGGCTCTTGCTTTTGACTTTGAAGTTCCATCCGCCGCTTATTCGGTATCTGCTTTTAGCGGGGCAGGTTCAGAATGGGACAGCAGCCCGTGGGATACAAGCTCTTGGGCGGGTGACCGAAAAATTATTCGCCCTTGGGTTTCGGCCGCTGGCATAGGCCTTACCGTCTCCGCGCGCGTGATCGCTGTTTTGTCGGAGCAATCTTGCAAATGGTACAGCCTTGAATATTTATTCGAGCCTGCCGGAATAATTTAAGCATTAGTTAAACAAGGAGAAACACATGCCCTGGAATGGTTCAGGCGTATTTAGCCGCGTGCGCAATTGGGTGGCGGATAAGAATAACGGCATCAAGATAGTAGCGTCCTTGCACGATCAAGAAGACGACAATTTAACAAGCGGCATACAGGCCTGCTTGACAAAGAATAATGAAAATAAGCCGTCATCGGATTTTCAACCAGGCAGCGATGCTGCCCATAACCTTGGCGGCTTTTCTTTGCGATGGTTAAGGGGATTTTTCAGTGGCAGTGTCCGCATATTTAATGGTGCCACGAATTATGTCGACCTTTCTTCTGCGGCACTTTCGGATATTAGAAATCAAGTTTTACCGGATAAAAGCGGCAATGTGGTTTTGGATACGACTGACAACGTTTTTACAGGGGAGAACAGCTATTCAAAAAGACCCGTATTGGGGCCAGTGGGCATTGCGGCAGGCGATGCTGGCGGAGTTTTGCTTAAGGAACTTGCCGCCAATGGCAGCGATGCTATTACTCTAAAAGGAGCCGACGATATCACGGCTTATACGCTTAGCTTGCCCGCTTCTCAAGGCGCAAGCGGTACAACGCTGACCAACGATGGGTCTGGGAATTTAACCTGGCAATCACCGGCTTCGATATTTGCGCCTATCGGCGTAAACAGCGGCGACGGAGGTAGGATTCAGCTGCAAGAGCTTGCTGCCAACGGCGCAGCCGTCATTCGCATAAAAGCCGCCGATAGCATCGGCGCCTCATTCGATTTGACGATGCCAGCGGCTTTGCCGGTTTCAAACGGCGCAGGGTTGAGTTTTTCAACTGACGGATCCGCCTCGTTCACGACATCGCCGGTCGCCACTCGGCAGACGGCGGATGAATCGGCGTTTATTTTCAACCTACTAAATTTAGGAGCATAACATGCCAATCACCACATCCGGCGGTTCTGGAACCGCGACAGGCACTTTTACCAACAGCGTTTCCACGGCAAACGGAATCGGCAGCGGCAATATCAGCGTATTTACTACGCCGAATACATCCAACGCGATTTTTGTTGTGAATATTCAGGTATCCGCGTCCACGGCCGCGACAAGTAATTTGTCAAAAGCAAAAATTAGCGTTCCTGGAGTCATGGGCTTTTCCGCCGATGGAACGGCTGGCCGTTCCCCGTCTTTAAATGTGGATGGAACGGAAGAACAGGGCGCCGTTTCCGGCACAATCAAGTGTGGGCCAAATACGTTGATCGCTTTGCCGGTAAATTGCAAGAACGGTGCCTCGGCCAGTGCGGCGACATTCGGTTACAGAGTGCAGTATGACTATCTTTCCGTAATTGTCAGCTAAGCACGGAATTAGGCGTGCCTTATCTTATCTTCGGGGCAGACCGGCAGGTAGCCGATTTTGTGGAAAATCAATTGGGACAGGATGTTAGTTTTTCAAAAGATTTTAGCGCGATCGGCGTCGGCAACGAACAAGGTTTGGTGGCGGGCGTCGTTTACAATAATTTCGAGGGCAGGGATATACAATCCAGTATAGCTTCGATATCCCCGAATTGGGCGAGCAGAGGGGTATTGTATGGGATTTTTGCTTACCCTTTTCTGCAATTGAAATGCGCGCGATTGTCGGCTTTGACGCGGAGCCAAAACGTAACATCGAATATTTTTTTAAGGAAAGCAGGGTTCCGTCAAGAAGGCTTGCTGAGAAATTGGTACGAAGATGACGACGCCATCGTGTATGGCATGCTTAAAAACGAATGTATTTGGATTAAAACAAAAAATAAAAAGTGAGGAATGTTATGGGAAAAAAATCACCAAAACCGCCAGCTCCGCCGGACCCTTTTGAGTCCGCGCAAGCACAGGCGCAAGTCAACCGCCTGAACCAGTTTTTTCCTGGCGGCGGCAGCCTTTTATACGGCCGCTATGGCAATGACGGCAGTTTCTTGCCGGATTATAATCATAACGCGGTGCAATTGATCGAAAGCCCATTCCAGTCCAGGAGCAGAGAGGTTAGCGAAGGACTTTCCTTACAGCTTGCGAATCTGTTGAGCAATAATTTCAGCCTTCCGTCGATGAAGACTGGTTTAGATTTTGCCAATATCAGCGCCATGCCAAGAATCGAAGATTTTTCGAATGACGCGAAAAGAATAGAAGACACGACATTCCAAAAAACGGCGGATTTGTTGCGGCCTGAATTCGAAAAATTCCGGCAGAAAAGATCACAGGATCTATCCAATCAAGGCATCCCCCTTGGCGCAGAAGCGTTCAATACCGAATTCGAGCAGTTGGACAAGCGGCAAAATGATGCCTTAAAACTAGCGGCACAGGACGCCGTTTCCGCAGGCCGGGCCGAACAGCAAAGGCTTTTTGCCAATGCTATGGCGGCAAGGCAGTCGCAGATCAACGACCAGTTGCAATCGATTGGGCTGAACAACAATGCAAGAAACAGCATGCTGCAAGAATTGGCCAGTCTTTTGGGCGGGCAGCAGTTTTCTCCCAACCAGTTCGGCGGTTCCATTCCCACAGCGCCGATAGATGTACTTGGCAGCATAAACAACAATTATATGGGCCAGCTGAACGCCTATAACAGCCAGGCGGGTCAGCAAAGGCAGCTTTTGCAGGGTCTTGGTGGATTTCTAAACCCCTTTAGTCTGTTTTAACAATCCAACAACGGCCATAGGTTTACCATGGATCCTTTTCGCGAGGCTTTTGCCAGCTTGATGCTTGCGATAATCGCCGCTTTTTTGGGCAGGCTCGCTAAACATGCTTTGCAAGTTCAAAGAGGAATCAGAAAGTTCTGGGGTGTGCCGCTGCTTTTAGAATTGCCGGTCGCTATCTTCATGGGTTTTGTCGGCGACGGAATTTCTGATTGGATGGATTTATCGCAACGTGCCAGCATCGGAATGATAGCAGCGCTATCCTATCTTGGGCCTGCTGTCGTAGAGCGAGTATTGATATCCAAGCTAACTAAGGATGGTCTGAAATGACATTGGTGGTGGATGATAGTTTTGCACGAGCAGTCAATATTGTTCTGATGCATGAAGGTGGGTTCGCAGATGTAGAAGGAGACAGGGGTGGAGCCACCAAGTATGGAATTTCCTTAAGGCTGCTCAAAAACTTGCCTGACGGAGATTTGGACGAGAATGGATTGGTGGACAGCAAGGATATTGAATCCCTGACCAGAGATCAGGCTATTGACTTTTATTTCCGCGAGTTCTGGAGCAAGTTTCAATACCATAAGCTTCACGATTGGCAACTAGCGGCAAAAATATTCGACCTTTCCGTAAATATGGGCCCTGCAAGGGCACACCGGCTGTTGCAACAAGCTTTACTGGCGGTTGGAAAAAAAGTCGATTGTGACGGAAAATTAGGTGTGCAGACAATCAAAACCGCGAATGCCGCGCCGCGCGACGCCTTGGTTTCGGCTTTGCGGTCCGAAGCTGCGGGATATTATCGCCAGATCGCGAAAATGAATCCGGATCAAGAAAAATTTTTAAATGGATGGCTTAGACGCGCTTATTCTTGAACGTTAAAAGCAATTATCAACGCAAGGAGTGTAATGAATGGATTGGTTATTTGAAAATATTGAATCAATAGCTTTTGTGGCAACATCGGTAATCACGGCCGCATCGGCCATCGCGGCACTGACCCCTACGCCGAAAGACGACGGGGTGATTAGTTTTCTGCGCAGGATCGTGGATTTCTTGGCGCTGAATATCGGCAATGCTAAAAAGAATTAATGGGGGAATTTATGCGGTTTTTTGATTTTGGATTTTTTGTTTTAATCGTGCTGCTTACTTTTTCCGGCTACTTGGCCAGCAAAGATCCTTTTGTGCCGCCATTTATCGGCAAGGCACATACCAACGAATAATGATGAATTGGATCTGGGGCGCTTTTTCTTTTGTAGCGGGAATTGCCGGCAAATGGGTGGCTTATGGGCTTACCTATTTTGCCGGCAAGCGCGCGGCAAGGGAAGCCGCCCGTAAACAGGCCTTGGAGTTGAATAGAAAATATGCGCAAGACGCTTTGTCGGCTTTGGATCGTGACCAGCTTGTTAAGCGGCTGCGCGACGGCGAGTTTTGACGGCATTTCGCCAAGCCAATTTTGCCCCCCGATAGCAAACTATGACGAACAAGAACAGGCCGCTTTGGCCGATGCCTTGTCAGGCGGGGCAAATTCACCCGTGATTAATAAATTTTTATCCGATTATGCGGTGCTGCGAAATCAATTGCGTTCTTGCCACAAAACATAGCAACAGAAAAAACCCAGTCCAAGGACTGGGTTTAAATTTTAGAGTAGGGTGTATTAGAAATTCAATATCGGCGCAATAAAAACTAGCCCTGTTCAACTAGCCATAATCAAAAATAGTATCTTTGAATTCCTATCTTTAATCTAGCCATACTTCATGACGCACTGCAAAATGACCGTGCAGCGCAATAATGTCTTTAAAAGAAAGATTAATTTTTTGTGGTGGAGGATTCTAAGGTTCCTGGTGCTGCCGAGAAGAATCGAACTTCCGACCCCACCCTTACCAAGGGTGTGCTCTACCCCTGAGCTACGGCAGCTAAACCGGGTTGAAAATAGCGCATGAACATGCCATGATC
>JACCDT011106378.1_pt1 | contig 12649 bp, 11 predicted proteins | sample 7446291 | NCBI WGS metagenome assembly JACCDT01 (sample SAMN15323446, study PRJNA562643) | freshwater metagenome | isolation source: river surface water | place: USA:Blue River Watershed | collected 2017-08-17
CTTTGTTGCATCCGCACCTGCCGTGAGGCACGACCGTTGTGCTCTCAAAAATACTTGGGCACTAACTCCCAAAGTCTTTGATTCTTGTGCTATCTTTTGTGCTTCACCTCTAGTTAATAACCCACCAAATTCTTGTTGGAATGCGTTTATAGCATCAACGGTGTCTTGGAAGGATAATATTGGACCACCAGAGAAGAATGAAGTGACTCTATTGGTTAATGCGGCAGCTCCAACGTTTATAGCTGTTCCAAGTGTTGTTCCCAACTCTTGTTGTAATTGATATAATTTATCTCGTAATTTTATTAATGCTTCACCAACTTCTGTAAACTTTTCTGCTATGAAGTCAAGTTTTAATTTTGTGATTTCATTTTCTTTTGCTGCCATACTATCGGATAATTTACCTGCTTTACTTTGCAATCCTGCTATTTCTTTAGGTAAATTACTTAATGCATCTTCGTTTTCTCGTATAGTTTCTTGCAAATTACTAATTTCCTGTTCTAATCCAGAAGTACTATATTCCAACTCGGTAATATTTCTATTATAGTAGTTAAGACTATCCGTTAGACTTAATGTTTTGTCTGTTAATTGATTTACATTTTGTTGGGCATCTTGTATTACTGTATCATACATTCCCAACGCACCCGTCAATTCTCGTTGACGTTGCGATAATTGTTTTTCAAGTTCAGTTACACCTTGCCCTGCTTCTATACGACGATTAACTTCTATAGCATATTGTTCTTGTACACGTTGTAATTCCGATTCTGTTGCACCTCTACCAGCTTGTTTTGCAGCTAGTAATTCTTTTGCTACACTTAATTCTTCTTCTTTTACACCCAATTCGGCTCGTATAGCATCTTGTTGCATTCTTAATAATTGTAATTGAATTGTATCTTCGGTTAGAATAGCTTGCTTCATCTTTAAATCAAAATTTAATTGACCTTTCTGCTGTTGACGAAATGCAAGTTCTTGTTGAGCCGATACTATTCTATCTTGTGTTAATTTTAATAAAATTGCTTCGTTTGCAATTTCTGTTTGTTTTTGTGCAATTTGAGACTGTAATTGTTTTGCTTGTAAAATAATTTTTGGCAGTAGTAATTTTTGCTGAGCAGCAGCTTTTTGATACTGCCCAGATAAACTACTGAGATTATCTATCAGTTTTGCGTTTTCTTCTCGTTCTCTACGTGAACCAGCCGATTCTTCGGGACGAGCAAATTCTTCTGCCATTACCTATCTCATCTACGAGGTGATTTAGTAGCCTTTTCTATTTCTGCATTTTGTTTTTCTACTGCGTCATTCATTTCCTTCAAATAAAAGCTTCGCAAGAATACGGGCATATTATATAAATCTTCAAAGTTGAAACCACCCTTTCCATAGTACACCATAGAAAAGATGACTTTATGCATGTTTAACTTATACTCTTGCGTCAGGCCAAAAAAAGTTCACGCCTATGGTAAACGGTAATACTGTTCTTTCACTGCAACTTTCACATACAAATACCGATTCAAAATTGATATCTGGTGTGACCGACTTATAGAATTCACGGAACGCTCTGGTGTCCGCTACTAACATATTGTCTACTGTTTCACGGATAAGTTTTTGGTCAGGAGAACCGTCAACTTCAACGATAATATGTCTAAGTCTGGTTGTTGCTTCTTGTTCGATATTCAATTTGAGCTTTTTCAGACCATCCAATTCTCGTTGAATATCCTTTTCAATCTTACGAGTTAATAATCTAACTTTGAGTGTCTTTTTACTAACAGGTAATGTAAATGTTAAATCGTTGGCCGAAATCTCTTTTGTTTCCAATTGTGACAAGTCTACATCATGCTCTGCTGTAGTATCGCATTTTGGACAGGTAACGTTTACAGGATAATCTTTACCATAACCAAGAATACGTGATGCGACCATCACTGCATTTAAATCACCTAGAAGGAAATCTTCGTGAGTAACACCTTTGGTAACAATTAAACTATCCATTAATTTATCTAATACAACACCCTTCTGAATAAGATTGGTTGAGGTTAAGATATCTTCTTCCTTTGCGGTCATATACTTCAATTCGACCTTACCTTCACGCAACGGATGTCCTTCTGGGTAATGCTTTCCACCACTTGGAAGGTCAACAAATTCAGTAGGAAATGTAACATTTGACATAAAATAACTCCTTTGGTTGTAAATACTTGTATATAAATATCAATCTTCTATATTTTCATCGGTAAAATGGGTATTATATGCAGAACTAATTCTGCGGACAAATTCTCTAAAAAATGATTTATTACTGTCAGGAGTGACCAATTCCCCATCTACCACTAAATCGGCCACCTTCTGTTTCTCCTTCAAAATATCCCGCATGTATTCGTCTATGGTATCCTCACATAACATATAATAGGCTTGGACTTGGTTCGTTTGACCGATACGATGGGTTCTATCTTCTGCCTGTTCGTGATTTGCGGGTACCCAATCGCAGTTGAGGAAAACAACTGTATCTATGACTTTCTGTAGTCCGTCAATACCCATACCTGCTGCCAATAAACTAAAGCATCCGATTTTGGCTTCACCGCTCGTCAATCTATCAATACTTTCTTGTCGTTGGTTTCTGTTCATATCACCCGTCAAGAGAGCTGCCTTGTTACCATAATGTTCGGTCAAGAAACGGAGGGGTTCCAAATAATTGCTGAATATGAGGATTGACCTATCGTTATCCAAGAATTCATCAATCATTTCCATCAATCGTGGCATCTTCTTCTGGATAAGGAACCCTTGGAGTTTTGGCATGTGAGTGACCGAAGGTTTCCCCGTCATTCGCCATTGACCAAATACATCTTTTAATAACTGTTGATATTCTTTCTTTTCATCCTTGGTCAATTCTACATATAAATCATTTCGTTGCTTCTTTGGTAGTTCCTTCAATACTTGGTCTTTTTTACGGCGAATGACCAAATCTTTTGTTCTGTCGTGAAGGTCTTGAAGATTACGAGGTGCATCACCTTTCCATCCACCATATCGTTCCACAAAGTGATAGAAATTATTAAATCGTTCTTTATCCAAGAAGTTCAATAGACTGAATGCTTCGATTGGACGAGACATTACTGGTGTTCCCGTCAAGAAAATAGAATACTTGGTTTTAATTCCAGGATACTTTCGTCGTTCTTTCCATGACCCCAAGATACTTTTTGCACGAATGGTTTGACGATTTTTGAGATAAGTTGCTTCATCACATACCAACAGGTCGAACTTTTGGTCACGAAGTGCTTTGTTAATCTTTGCCACGGCGTCATAATGCACGATGTGAAATTGATTATCTAATTCCCCATCGTAATGTTTACTATCCCAAATTGTCGATTTTTTACCTGTGAATTTTCTGATTTCACGTTGCCAATTGACCACCACCGATAATGGGCAGACAATAAGGGTTTTGAGATTGTGGTGTTGTGCATATCCAATTGCTTGTGCTGTCTTACCTAATCCAGGTGCATCAGCAATTAAACATCTACCACCTGCTCTATCCACAAACTGTACCCCGACTTTCTGGTATGGGTAGAGACTGAGTTTCATTCCCTTGATATCAAAGTCAGTATCTTCTTGAATACGAATTTCGTCAAGGTCTTGCCGACGAGATTTCAACTCCTCAACTTTATCCAATACCTTTTGGTCACACTTGATATTTGAGAATAATTTAAAGACTTTGGGCAGATGCACTACTGGGAATTCCCAGTGCTTTTCTTCACCATTCCATTTACGACCATCAATCTCGTACTTGAACTTTGCCAACATTACCTTATCGTATGGCATAATGATAGCAGCGGTCTTATTATCAACCAACAATACCTCGACTTTATCTGTTGATGGTTGTGGTAAATCTTTATATGAGAAAGAAATGTTGTTAGTTCGTGGAAGGTCAAGTTCACTAATATCTTCCCCAAGTAGTGTCTTTGCTGCGGCAATCCGCCACGGTTCGGGTAATCCTTCTTGACCAGACATCCATTCCAAATACGAAGGAACACTCCTTGCAACGTGTGCTAAGGAGTGCCCTTTGAATCTTCCCCAAGTGAAGATTACATATTCTGCTGATTTATGAATTTCCATCCGTAGAGACTCGAACGTACTTCATACTTTCCATATCCAATCTCCAACCTTGTTGTGGGAGTAATCCCATCATAGTCATTAATTCAATATTTGCATCTTGTAGTTCTTGCATTGACTTTTGTTGATATTCACGGATTCGTGTATTGTGTAATTCAACAAGTTGACGAATTGCTAACGGAACTGGAACTTCTTTGATTTCTTCTGTCATATTATACCTTACGCTTAAAGAGTTGTGCCATATCATCTTGACGATGAATCAATTTACCCGCAGGTTCCCATTCTTGGTCAAGACCAGTAACCTTCATAATATTTTCAATTGAACCATATTGCTGTGTCCAATCGCATGTTAAGTTAATAAGTAGGAGGTCTGTCTTTTCATAGAGTTGCTTACGTACTTGTTCTGCCATTGCACGGGTGGTTTCAAGAAGTCTACCTGGCATTAGGAGTACGAGACTATATGCATCTTCCTTCCACGTAGTGAGGTCGAAAATACTACCCATCGTAAAGACACCCCAATGAATCGTGGTTGCAGCTGACATACAACGTTGACGGTCCATTTCTACACCATGCGGTAATAAATCAACTCTGTCACCAACTACTCGTCCAAGAAGAATACCGTTACCACAACCAAGGTCAAGTACATTACCACCAGGAACATATTTCATATCACCAATTGCATCAAGAATGACTTGGTGGAAGTGATCCATTGCTTCCCTATTACTGAATCCGTTTTCTTCCCAAATAGAAGTATCTTCAAGAGACTTAGCAAAGGAAACTGTTTTGGTAACTGGTTTTACTTTTATTTTCTTCATATTATACGGGTATGTGATACCTGACATACCATCTACTGGATAGTCATCACTATGCTTTTGGACTACATACTTCCACGGAGTCATATCAGTACGTGAGGATACTTTATTAATTGGTGTACGGATTTCTGCAATACCGTGGAGAGCAGACCATTCAACAGGCCAGGATAACAATTCATATATCCAGTTTATTTCTTGCTCATATCCAAGTTTACGACCAAGTTCTGCCATCTTCATACCAAGTGCTTCGGTTGCCTTACAATCAAATGAGCATGGAAGATGTGAAACCAATCGAACACCTTGCCATCTCCACATAATATTAGCTTCCGGTGGAGTATCTGCCTTGATATGAATAGTACGATGTGTTTCATCGTCATCATTTAATTCCATATTGTCTGCTGCCATCGTCCACGTAGAATCAACAAATCCTTGACCAACCCAATATTTCATAAAGTGATTGGTACAGCAGGTTGGATATCCCAATAAACGACCAGCTTCACGGTCACGAATTTCTGGTTCTGCTTGCCAAATATTAAACCATTCTTCCGCTAAGCGTTCCGATTTAGTAAATACTACACGGACATTATAATCTTTACCATTTTGGTATGGTACAGAAGTAGACGAATATGGTGGAGTTTTACCTTCTTTCGCAATAGGAACTACAAGTACTCCGTACTTTTTATATTCTTCCGTAAGTTCTGTCAATTGCCACGGTGTAACTATGTCAAGCGATGATGGACGTATATCGTGTACGACCGACATACGTTCTATATGTCTCCATGCAGAATTAATAGAATTGATAATAGGTTCATACTTATTTCTATTCTCAATACTGGTCCACTGCACACGAGTCCAGTCTGGTAAGACGTGCTTTATTCTCTGCATAACCCCTTCGTTGTTTAGATTAAACCTTCAACTTACTCTTTTCTTCAGCAATAATTTGTTGTAAGAAACTCTTCCAAGAATTACCAGACTTTTCCTGCTCTTCGGTAATAGTTAGTGAGGTTGGACCAAACTTTGCTTCGTATGCCTTAGCATAACGACCGGTTTCATCATAATGATCTGCGTGTCCACCGGACATATCAAATTCTTCTTGTTGACCACCGATAATTTGTGAGCTAGTTGTTACTGGTACTGATTCCTGTTTCTGTGTTGATTCGGAAGTTACTTCACGAAATTCTAGTGGAATTTCTTTTAATACTCCCGTTTCAAGTAGTTCTTGCACCACTGCAAATTTTTGACTATATGCACCCGATGCATCTACGTGGTCTGCGTGTAATCCCTTAATCATTTACGTATCCTCTTATGTAATAAATTGTTATGGTCTAATCCCGTATTTCTTTTCGTACTCTATTGCGTATTGTCCTGTTTCATCTACGTGGTCCGCGTGTGGTAGACCACCTTGTATTTGATTTCGTAAGTAATGCTCAATATAATTTTCTATATCAAACTTACCGTCGAGGTATTGTTTAATCATATTTAATCTAATCTCTGCCCCTCTACTATATCCATACATTAATACATCTTCATACTTTTTTAAGTCAGGACTAAGGGATAAAGGTGTTTCACCTTTTTTCAACATTAATTTTTCAAAAATATTAAATGCAACTTTCCAATTCATGCAGGTATCTGTTCGGTTTCTCCAATCCATATTAATACCTGTACCAGGACAATGTGCTTTACACATAATAAAGAATCTACATCCTTGGCATCCACCGTGTTCTTGGGGAGTATTGTATAATGCCATCTGACGTTCAAATCCGTCAATATCTGCTTTAATCCAATTAATACCTTCTTTATTACCACGACCACAGTTTGCTTTGTTACCCTGAGAATCTATACCTTGTACTGCGTGAGTGGTGTATGGGTCACAAGATAAAAACGTACACGTTGCATCATTATCTTGTGCACGTAACATATCTTCAACGTCACGGAAAATGTCAAAGTTAAATGGGCGCTTTCCAGGAACATTCAATTCGCTAATTTCGAAGTTCCACATATCAAGTAGGAATTCAATATTCTGTTCCGGTGTTAATGCTAGCGATTCACCAACAGAACTGTGGTCAATTTCCAAAGGATGTAAACGGGCTCCAGGAACACCCCACGATTGTAGTTCTTTTATCCACGACTTAAATCGTTCACGATATTTTGGTAATCCGTTCTTTTTATGAATAGTGATAATCATACCTACGGAGATACCACTTTTCAAGCACTTTCTGATTGCCTCAAATGATTTCTTAGTAGCTTCTCTGGTCTTTTCTAATGATCCTGCCCAACGAGTATCGTTCATTTCATCGGGTCCGTCCAGAGATACACCAACGTGAACATTGTATTTCTTAAACATTTCAATGTGACGATCTGTGATTAAAACACCATTTGTTTGGATACCGTTAGCTTTATACCTATCGTATCCCCACTTAAAAATAGTTTCTAAATCTTCTATATCAGTTAATAATGGTTCACCACCGAAGAGAGAAAAGTTTCCACCTTCCTTTTCCAATCCCTCCAACATTTTCTCAACTGAATATGTTTTATGTCTGAAATTTCCCGCGTCACGCATAGGATGTTCGTAACAATACGGGCAACTTAAATTACATACTACTCCAACTGGTTCTAATTCAATAGTCATATAACCTCGTGATTAATAAATCATTTTATAATATACATTATAATCAACTGCTTGTCAAGCCCTAATTATGGACCAACAAATACAGGTTGGTCACTATGTGGTGTGGTATTGTCCGTATGGGATGCATTGATTGTGGTGTTTGTGAACGGTGTGGTGTTGTCCGTATGGGATGCATTGATTGTGGTGTTTGTGAACGGTGTGGTGTTGTCCGTATGGGCCGCCGTGATATCCGTATGTGATGCGTTGATTGTGGTATCGGTATGTGCCGCACCAATATCCGTATGAGATGCTGTGATATCTGTATGTGACGCATTAATTGTTGTGTCGGTGTGTGCTGCTCCAATATCCGTATGAGATGCGTTGGTAGTATTATCTGTATGTGATGCGTTGATTGTTGTATTAGTAAATGGTGTGGTATTATCTGTGTGAGATGCGTTAATGGTGGTGTTAGTAAATGGTGTGGTATTATCTGTGTGAGATGCACCAATATCCGTGTGGGATGCTCCGATATCTGTGTGAGATGCGTTGGTAGTACTATTAGAGAATGCAATATTAGCAAATGGTGTGGTACTATTTCCAAATGCGATATTATTGAATGGTGTAGTACTGTTAGAGAAGCCAATATTCGTGTGTGATGCTCCGATATCCGTATGTGCTGCACCAATATTTGTATGTGCTGCGCCGATATTCGTATGTGCTGCACCGATATTGGTAAATGCGATATTACTGAATCCTACATTACTAAATGGTGTTGTACTATTACTAAATCCAATGTTAGTGTGTGCTGCACCAACATTACTGTGTGCAACATTGCTATGTGCGATATTGCTGTGTCCTATGTTACTATGTGCGATATTGGTAAAATTGGTGGTACTATTACTAAATGGTGTAGTACTATTATTAAATGGCGTAGTGCTATTAGAAAACCCAATATTACTATGTGCAATATTGGTATGTGACCCTGGAGAATTTGAATATGCCATATGGATTATCTCAAAAGATTAACTACAATACTATCTTGGTATTATAGTTTTGATTCCTAATTTAATTACAGCGTTTGAAATTGGTTGTAGTCTGTATAAACTGCCATCTCTGACCCAATTTCGTTCATTTGTTTCATCATATTGTGCAGCCGGTAAGTATGCCAAAGCTTCTGCAAATGTTGCTTTCGATATAGCGTTACCATCATGGTCAAAGTAGCTGATGCAAAATGTAAATTGGTCAGCATACTGATTGTACGATATCCAAAACTTTGCATCATATTGTAGTGTTCTAAAACTAGTTTGTTCATCGATACCACTTGCCGTGGTAAGTGATTCAAACATTTGAGGTAACTCACCAGAAATGTATGATGCAAATAAATTTTGTGTTTCTAGATGAGCTTTTAATTCTGCTACAGAATTCATATTATATCTCCACAAACGTAACTATTATGTACATGGTTCTCCTACATTACAACCGTATGTTGATGGTGCGCTACACAAACATCCATATTGTGCACATCCGTTATCACACATACCACCAACACATGCACAGTAGGTAAAATCACTATGCGGAGTGGTACTGTTACTAAATCCTACGTTACTAAATCCAATATTCGTGTGTGATGCTCCGATATCCGTATGTGCTGCACCAATATTTGTATGTGCTGCGCCGATATTGGTAAATCCAATGTTGCTAAACCCAATATTACTGAATCCAATATTACTGAATCCAATATTACTGAATGGTGTTGTACTATTATTAAACGAAATGTCTGTATGCGATGCACCCACATTACTGTGAGCGATGTTACTATGTCCGATATTAGTAAACGGGGTGGTACTATTACTAAATGGTGTAGTACTGTTTGAAAAATTTGTAGTACTATTATTAAATGGTATAGTAGTATTTGTAAATCCAATATTAGTATGTGCTGCTCCAATATTAGTATGTGCTATATTAGTGTGTGCTGCTGTAGCATTTGAGTGTGCTATATTGGTGTGTGCTGCATTAATTGTAGTATTGGTAAATGGTATGGTGGTATTTGTAAATGGTGTAGTATTATCTGTGTGGGCTGCACCAATGTCTGTGTGCGATGCGTTAGTAGTATTATCAGTATGTGATGCACCAATATCTGTATGTGATGCGTTGGTAGTATTGTCCGTATGTGCTGCGTTAATTGTTGTATTAGTAAATGGTGTGGTGTTGTCCGTATGGGATGCGTTGATTGTTGTATTTGTAAATGGTATGGTGGTATTTGTAAATGGTGTGGTATTATCTGTATGCGAAGCGTTAATTGTGGTGTTAGTGAAGGGTGTGGTGTTGTCTGTATGTGCTGCGGTGATATCTGTATGTGATGCGTTGGTAGTATTGTCAGTATGCGTTGCTGTGATATCTGTATGTGACGCATTGATTGTTGTGTCTGTGTGTGCTGCAGTGACATCTGTATGTCCACGGCGAGCATTTCCAACAGATGATATCCAGTTCCAAAATGTTGTCTGAACCCAGGCAGAACCGGCCTTTGCTCCCGCTGCTGCTCCTAAGTCGGTTGACGCAATCGTTCGGTCAACACCCGTAGCCGAGATATAATGGAAATCATTACCATCTACCCAGATTGACCCCGCCTTTGCTCCCGCAGGACTAGACCACGCCGTACCAGTATAATAGTACTCGTTTCCTGTTGCATCGATAAATCTAAAGGTTTCACCATCAACCCAAATACTACCAGGTACCTTTGGCATATATTAAAATCTCCACATAACGTCTACCTTCATATAAGTAGTATTTTTCATATCTTTACTTATAAAATAACACTAAACACAAGTGAATGTTCCTAAACAACCTACAGGTCTTGCTGCGCAAACAACGGAATATACATTACTATTGGGATTTACATAAAAATTTGACCCAGATGATGGTGTTCCTTGTACACAATTGACATATCCTGCGGGGCATTCTGCATCCACTCCTTGAACACCCTGTGGTCCTGTTGCTCCTTGTACACCAGTTATACCTTGAACTCCGGCTGCACCAGATGCGGCTGCTCCTGCGGAAATGCCAGTTACACCAATTATTCCAGTTGCTCCTTGTGGTCCTGTTGGTCCTGTTGAACCTGTGGTTGGTAATCCTATCGGTCCTGTTGGTCCTGTAATACCAACTAAATTTGTTAATCCTGTTGGTCCGGTGATACCAATTATACCTGTTGCACCCGTTATACCCACTACTCCAGTTGGTCCCGTTGCACCTGTTGCGCCTGTTGCACCGGTTGAACCTGAAATAATTGATGCGATACCTGTTACCCCAATAACTCCTGTTATTCCGATTACACCTGTTATACCGGTTGGTCCTGTTGGTCCTGTACTGCCCGTTGCTCCAGTCGGACCTGTAATTCCCGTAATTCCTATACTTCCTGATGGGCCTGTTGGTCCTGTTGGACCTGAGCTTGTTAATCCCGTAGGACCGGTTGCTCCTGTTGGTCCTGTTGACCCTGAACCGGCCGGTCCTACTGGTCCAGTTGGCCCAGTTGGTCCTTTGTCACCTTGTGGTCCTGTTGGTCCTGGTCCAAATGATGAGGTGAGTACGTTTACATTCACCGCGTATGTTGCGGTAAATGCTAAACTACTACTTAATGCAACACTTGCAGTGGTTGGTGTACCAAGTGGAAAAAATTGCGTCATATCGTATTATAGGTATGCGTTACTGTGAGCAGCTGCAATATTTGAATGTGGGGTTGTACTATTTGTAAATGGTGTGGTATTATCTGTATGTGATGCGTTAATTGTGGTGTTAGTAAACGGAGTCGTGTTGTCTGTATGTGCTGCGTTAATTGTTGTATTAGTAAATGGTGTGGTATTATCTGTGTGAGATGCGTTAATGGTGGTGTTAGTAAATGGTGTGGTACTATTACTAAACGGTGTGGTGTTATCTGTGTGTGCTGCGTTAATGGTACTATTACTAAACGGTGTAGTACTATTTGAGAATGCAATATTACTAAATGGTGTTGTACTATTAGAGAATGGTGTGGTACTATCTGTGTGTGCTGCCGTAATATCAGTATGTGCTGCACCAATATCACTGTGTGAAATATTTGTATGTGACGGACTTACATTACTATGTGCTATGTTAGTATGTGCTGCGGTGATATTTGTATGTGCTGGACTTATATTACTATGCGCTATATTAGTAAATGGTGTAGTGCTATTACTAAACGGTGTAGTACTATTACTAAACGGTGTAGTACTATTACTAAACGGTGTGGTGCTATTAGAAAATGGTACTGTACTATTAACGAAATTATCAAACGGAGCACATGGAGTACCATTTACGGAAGTGCAACTAGGTGCTCCTTCATAGAATATACATCCAGGACCTGCATCACCATCCAAACAATAATAACCCGTTAGTGCTATATTCGAATGAGATCCAGCAATATCCGTGTGGGACGGGGATGTATCTGAGTGCGATGCTCCGATATCCGTATGTGCCGCGGTAATATTTGTATGTGCTGCACCAATATTAGTAAATGCAATATTTGAGAATGGTGTAGTACTATTTGAGAATGGTGTAGTACTATTTGAGAATGCGATATTACTAAACGGTGTAGTACTATTTGAAAATGCAATATTACTAAATGGTGTTGTACTATTTGAGAATGGTGTGGTATTATCAGTATGCGCGGCAGTGATATTTGTATGTGCTGGACTTACATTACTATGTGCTATGTTAGTATGTGCTGCGGTGATATTTGTATGTGCTGCGTTGGTGGTATTATCTGTATGAGCTGCCCCAATATCTGTATGTGCTGCAGTGATATCTGTGTGGGATGCGTTAATTGTGGTATCGGTGTGTGCCGCACCAATATCAGTATGTGATGCGTTGGTAGTATTGTCGGTATGTGCTGCGGTAATATTAGTGTGTGATGCGTTGATTGTAGTGTCGGTATGTGCTGCGGTAATATCTGTATGACTTGCCGCCACATCACTATGTGAAACGGTGATATCAGAATGTGTTTGATTGCAAGACCCTGTAATAAAGAATGCCGATCGTCCCACAGCTCCCTGTGGGCCTGTTATTCCAATTACTCCAGTTGGTCCTGATATTCCTGTTATACCTGCTAAACCAAACGTATTTGGTCCAGAAGATC
>JACCDT010907389.1_pt1 | contig 12635 bp, 8 predicted proteins | sample 7446291 | NCBI WGS metagenome assembly JACCDT01 (sample SAMN15323446, study PRJNA562643) | freshwater metagenome | isolation source: river surface water | place: USA:Blue River Watershed | collected 2017-08-17
ATGGACGACAGCGGGCTGGCCACGACCGGCCGTGCGCTGGTGAGAATCGATCCGGCCAACGATGCCCCGCTGGCCGCCGGCGAACAGATTGCCAGCCGCGAAGACGAACCGCTGATCATCGACACCGCGCTGCTGCTCAAAAATGAGCTCGATATCGATATCGAGCGCGGCGAGGCACAGACGCTGACGATTGTCGCTGTGGATGCGGCCGTCGGCGGCAAGGTAACGCTTAACAACGGGTTAATCAGCTTCACACCGGACGCGAACCGTAGCGGACGAGCCAGCTTCGGCTACACCGTCAGCGACGGCGCCGGCGGCTTCGACCGGGCCACCGTCGAGATCGACCTGGCCGAAGTCAATGACTCACCCGTTGTGCCTTCACTGCACATCAATGCGCTCGAAGACACCGAACTGGTGTTACCGGCGTCAAAGCTGTTGAAGGACGCGTCCGACGTCGATGGTGAGGCTGCGGCACTGAAGTTAATGCACGTTGGCCGCGCAATCGGCGGCAGTGTGACGCTCGCCGATGGTCAGGTGCGATTCCGCCCGGAAGCAAATTTTTCCGGTACTGGCAGTTTCGACTTCATTGTGGCGGATGGGCACGGTGCCGAAACGACCGGCGTCGTCGCGATTGACGTCAATGGCGTCAACGACGCACCGGTGTTAATGCCGGGCAGCCGCATCGATCTGAGCGGGCTGGAAGACCAGGAATTCCGCATCGCCGAAAGTGCGCTGGTCAAGATGTACTGGGATGCGGAAGGCGACCCGATCCGGGTCGATCTGCAATCACTGAAGGCGCTGAACTCCGGCGACCTGATTCGCTTCGACGCCGGCAAGCGTGAACTGGTGCTGCAGGCGGCGCCGAATGCGAACGGCCTGCGGCAATTCAGCGTGGCAATGACGGACGGGAAACTCGCCAGCGTTCCGCAGACGCTTGCGCTGAACCTGCGGCCAGTGAATGATGCGCCCGTCGTGAATGCGGTCGGCTTCCAGATGCTCGAAGACGGCGGCGAAACCGAGCCGACCAAATCGGCCTGGACCTATGTATCGCACGAGCTGCTGCTGTCGGGCGCCAGCGACGCCGATGGCGACGTGCTGAAGATCGTTGCCGTGGCCAACGCGCGCACGACCGGTGTGGCCAAGCCGGAAGCCGTCGAGGTCGTCAATGATCCGGCGACCGGCCGCATCGGCCTGCGTGCGCCGCTGAATTACGTGGGCGCGGTCGAATTTGATTTTACGGTGGCAGATGCTGACGGCAGTGCAACGACACAGAAGGCCTATGGCAGCGTCGTGGCGGTGAATGATGCGCCTCATATGACCATCCGACAAATCGGCAAAACCGTCATGGTCGGACGCAACACGGGAGAAAATTCCACATGGCAGATCGATGCATGGGATCCGGAAGCAGGTCAAGACATCAAGCTGGCCATCGAACGTAATCCCCTTCGCGGCAATATCAAACTTGGCAAATCATCGAGCGCGTCCGACGGACGTGAAGGCATCTACACGACAGCCATTGTTTCTGCGTTTAGCGGCTACGGTAACGTAATAACAACCGAGTCCGCTTCATTCAGTGCCACAGATTCGACCGGAATGAAGTCCCTGATCAATCTCTCACTGAATGGACGCCACTTCAACGACCCCATCGTAATCGACTTCGGCCGCGACGGCTTTTCGTTTATCGATATCGCGCACAGCGCCGTACGTTTCGATATCGACGGCGAGTTGCGCCGGAGTGCATGGATCGGCGCCGGCGAAGGCATTCTCGCTTATGACGCCGATCGGGACGGATGCGTCGATGGGCTCGGCGAGATCGCCTTCGGCAGCCACATCGGCCAGCCGTTGCTGAGCGACTTGCAGGCATTACAGAACCTTGCCTTCGACCGCAATCAGGATGCCGTCTTCGATGCACAGGATCCGGCCTGGCAGCAGTTCGTCGTCTGGCGCGACCTCAACGGCAATGGCGTCAGCGATACCGGCGAACTGCAGAGGCTGGATGACGCCGGCATTCGCGGCCTGTACCTGAATGCGAACGTGCTCAACCGTGCAGAAGGCGCGAACGTGCGCGTGCGCGGCTATACGCGCGTGCTGATGAATGACGGTAGCCTGCTGCAAGCCGCCGATGTCTGGCTCGGACAGGAAGGTCCCGACACGGAATCCATGTCCGCTCCTGAGCCGTCGATGCAGCAGGCCACACAGCTCGGCACCGACCAGTTGGCCAACCTGCTAAAGCAGATTGCCGATGCGCCGCGCGAAGGCAACCGCGCGCCAATGGTCTATGGTTACCTGCCGACCCAGTTCGCCGACGCCGGCCAACCGTTCCGGCTTGAGCTGGCGCCGAATTTCTTCATCGATCTCGATACGCTCGACCCGGTGAAGATAGACGCGCGACTGGCCGACGGCTCCGCACTGCCCGCTTGGCTGCGCTGGGACCCGGTACGGCTGCGGCTCGATGGCCGGCCCACCGCCACCGACGAAGGTGCGCTGGATCTCGCCTTCATCGCAACAGACCGGCAAGGCGCCAGTGCACGCGCCACGTTCGCGCTGGTGATCGATGCATCGGCAACATCAATTTCACCGTCGGCGACCACGACGGGTCCGACGGATGCCGCGACACCGGTAGACGATGGCCTGCAGCCCATTGATCTGGCGATCAGCCGCCTGCTGTCGGCGATCGCGGCCGGCACGGCTGATACGTCGGCAGCGGGCAGCGTTGAGATCGCGGCCAGTGCGCCACCCATCGGTGGCATTGATTTGCTCGCGGGCTTCCGGCCTTCCGGAAGCAGCGCCCCGCCAGAGGCCGCATTCGGGCAGAGCCCGCTGGCGGCTGCGGACGGCGGGTTCGCATGGCATGCCACTGCCGCAGCGATTGCTACGGCCAGCGCACTGCCCTCGTGGGCCGCACCGGAAGCCGCATCACCATGGCGGCCGCAGAACGCACCTGCCGCCTTCGCCTGAGCCGAATCCGCGCACCCGATCGCGGTGCGCGGGATGTTTACCTATCACAGACTGATCGATGAAATTTTCGTTACCGACATCGTCCGCAAACACCGCGGGCGATGATGCTGACTGCGCCTCACAAAAAGGCGACACAAACACTAACCACACTAACCACGCCTGCCCGTCGGGCCTCGCCTGTCTTGTCACCATCGCCCGCGCACACGGCATCGCCGCCGACGCGGCGCAACTGCTGCATGAATTCGGCGATCCGGCCGCCGGATTTCCTGTTGCCTCGATTCTGCATGCGGCACGCCGGCTGGGGTTGGCTGCGGACTGCCGTCGCCCGCGCCCCGATCGTCTGCACAAAACCTCGGTGCCGGCGATCTTCGTGGACAAGCACGGCGGCTTTGGCCTGGTGGGCCGCGTCGAGAGCGGTGAACAGGCGACGCGTGTGCTGGTTCATCGTCCGGGCGAGCTGACGCCGGCATGGCTTTCTCTGGAGAGCTTCGTGCAGGCGTGGTCAGGCGAGCTGATCCTGTTTGCGTCGCGCGCATCGCTGGCAGGCGAGCTAGCGAGGTTCGACTTCAGCTGGTTCATTCCGGCCGTCGTCAAATACCGCCGGTTACTGACCGAAGTGCTGGTCGTCTCCGTCGTGCTGCAGCTGTTCGCCCTCGTGACGCCGATGTTCTTTCAGGTGGTCATGGACAAGGTGCTGGTGCACCGCGGCTTCAGCACGCTGGACGTGATCGCCATTGGCCTGCTGGCAGTCACGCTGTTTGAAGTCACGCTGGGCGGGCTGCGCAGCTATGTGTTCTCGCATACTTGCAGCCGCATCGATGTCGAGCTGGGCGCGCGCCTGTTCCGGCATTTGCTATCGCTGCCGCTGCCGTGGTTCGAGGCGCGGCGCGCCGGCGATTCGGTGGCGCGAATGCGCGAACTTGAGCGCATCCGCAGCTTCCTGACCGGGAATGGCATCACGCTCGTGCTCGACCTAGTGTTCTCGCTGGTCTTCATTGGCGTGATGCTGCTGTACAGCCCGTTGCTGACGCTGATCGTGGTGCTGTCGCTGCCCTGCTATCTGGCACTTACCCTCGTCGTTACGCCCGTGCTGCGCAAGCGGCTGGACGAGCAATTCCGGCGCGGCGCCGAGAACCAGGCCTTCCTGGTCGAGACGGTGACGTCCATCGATACCGTGAAGGCGATGGCGGTCGAGCCGCGCTGGTGCCGCAAATGGGAAGATCAGCTGGCCGGCTATGTGAAGGCGGCCTTCAGCGCCGGCACGGTGGGCAACTGGGCCAGCAGCGGCGTGTCGCTGGTGGGCAAGCTCGTCACGGTCTGCACGATGTGGTTCGGCGCCCGGCTGGTGATCGATGGCGACCTGAGCGTGGGCCAGCTGATCGCCTTCAACATGCTCGCCGGCCATGTCGCTGCGCCAGTGATGCGGCTGGCACAGATGTGGTCGGAATTTCAGCAGGTCGGCGTGTCAGTTGAGCGGCTGGGCGACATCCTGAATACCGGTAGTGAGGCCTCGTCCGGCGGCGTCTCGCTGCCGCAGGTAAAAGGACAGATCACGTTCGACCGGCTGTCGTTTCGCTACCGGCCTGATGGCAACGAGGTGCTCTCCGATATCGCGCTGACGATACGTGCGGGTGAAGTGGTTGGCATCGTCGGCCGCTCCGGATCTGGCAAAAGTACGCTGACCAAACTGCTGCAAAGGCTGCATGTGCCACAGCGCGGGCGCATCCTGGTGGATGGCATCGACATTGCGCTGGCCGATCCGGCATCGCTGCGCCGGCAGATCGGCGTGGTGCTGCAGGAAAGCCAGCTGTTCCGCGGCACGGTGCGGGACAACATCGCGCTGACCGATCCCGGCGCGCCGCTCGAACGGGTAATCCACGCGGCGCAGCTGGCCGGCGCGCATGGCTTCATCACCGAGCTGCCCGAAGGCTATGAGACGCAGGTCGGTGAGCATGGCACCGGGCTGTCTGGCGGGCAGAAGCAGCGCATCGCGATTGCGCGCGCCCTGATGCGCGACCCGAGAATTTTGATTTTCGATGAAGCCACCAGCGCGCTCGACTACGAGTCCGAGCGCGTCATCCAGATGAACATGGCAGCCATTGCCGCGAACCGTACCGTCGTGATCATCGCGCACCGTCTGTCGGCGGTGCGCCATGCGCACCGCATTTTGGTGCTCGAGCGCGGGCAACTGATCGAGCAAGGCTCGCATGATGAACTGGTCGCGCGCAATGACGGCATGTATGCGCGGCTCTACCGGATGCAGTCAGCATGAGGGCCGCGCTCATCTCACGCGCAGCACTGCGCGCCTCGGCCTGGGCGTCACTGGTCGGGCGACACTGGCAATGCCTGCGGCAAGCGTGGTCGGTGCGCAAGCAACTGGACGACGATGACTTCCGGCGCGACGAGGCGGAATTCCTCGCGGGTTCGCTCTTGCTGCAGAAATCGCCGCCATCACCATTGCCGCGGATCGCCATCGGCCTGCTGACGGGATTCTCTGTCCTGGCGCTGCTGTGGTCCGTCATTGGCAAAGTCGATGTGGTGGCGACCGCGACTGGCAAAATCGTGCCCAGCGGGCGCAGCAAACCAGTGCAGGCTATTGAGACCGCCAGCATCAAGAGCATTCATGTGCATGACGGCGATACGGTGCGCGCCGGCGACGTGCTGCTGCAGCTGGATGCGACGGTGCCAACCGCCGACGTGGAGCGTATCGACGGCGAACGGTTCACGGCGCAGCTACAGGCTTTGCGCGCGCGGGCACTGCTGGGCGCGCAGGTCAGCGGCACTCTGCCCGCGCTGTCCGCTCCGCACATTGCGCCGCCACGCGTCGCCGAGGCTTCACGGCAGGCCGAGGGCTTGTTTGCCGAGTATCGGGCGCGCCTGGCAAGGCTGGATGCCGACATCGAGCGGCGGGAATCCGAGCTGCGTTCCACGCAGGCGCAGATCCGCAAGCTGGAGCACACCTTGCCGCTGGCCAGCCAGCGGGCCGCCGACCTGAAGGAGTTAAGCGAAGGCGGCTTCGTTTCGCGCCATGCATGGATGGAAAAGGAGCAGATACGGCTGGAACAGACCGGCGAGCTGGCGACGCTGCAGAGCCGGACATCCGAGATCCGCGCATCACTGCGCGAGGCACATGAGCAGCGCAGCGGTCTGGTGGCGGAGACGCGCCGACAGATGCTCGACGCAGCGGCGGAAGGCGAGCAGAAAGCGGCCGCACTGACGCAAGAGCTGTTGAAGGCGCAGTCACGCAAACGGCTGATGAACATCGTCGCGCCGATCGACGGCACGGTGCAGCAGCTGGCGGTGAATACGATCGGCGGCGTGGTCACGCCAGCACAGGTGTTGATGCTGCTGGTGCCGGAGCGTCAGCCGGTGGAGGTCGATGCGGTGCTGGAAAACAAGGACGTCGGTTTCATCGCGCCGGGACAGCCGGTCGAGGTAAAGATCGAGACCTTCCCGTATACCCGCTACGGCACAGTACCGGCGACGATCGTACATGTGTCGCCGGATGCCGTCAGCGACGACAAGCGCGGCCTGACTTATCTCGCCAAGGTCCGGCTCGAGCGCGACAGTATCGACGTCGATGGGCGGGCAATGCCGCTGCTGCCCGGCATGGCCGTCGCTGCCGAGATCAAGATCGGCCGACGGCGTGTGATCGAGTATCTGTTGAGCCCGCTGCTGCAGCACACCAGCGAAAGCCTGCGCGAGCGATAAATCTCAGGCGGGTGCCTGCAGGCTGCCGACGCAATAAGCGGCGATGGCCTGCAGCACTTCTGGACTTTCGCCAACCGCATGAGACACCGACAGCTGCAGTTGCGGATGGCGTGCCCGCAATTCGTCGACCATTGGCGGCAAGTCACGCAGCACGTGACCGCCCTGGCCAAGAAAGACCGGCACCACGCTGATCTGCTGGCAGCCGTCGGCAGCCAGACGGTCCACCACCTCGGGCAAGCGCGGCTCCATCAGCTCCAGAAAAGCCAGTTCCACCTGTATGCCGCCGAGCTGCTGCTGCGCGATGGCCTGCAGCTTCTGAAAAGGCTGCGCCCAGCGCGGATCGCGCGCGCCGTGCGCAAACAGCACGAGCGCTTGTTTTTGATTCATCAGTGTCTCTCCACCCACCATAGCGCGGTAATCGCTGCCAACAAAAACACAATACTGGGCAATGCCGCCGTCGCCATCGGCGGCCAGGTATTCAACAGGCCGATATGCGAGAACAGATTGTTCAGCAAATGGAATCCCATACCGATCATGATGCCGATGAAGACCTTCAGCGACAGTCCGCCGCTGCGCGCATGCATGTACGCAAAGGGCAGTGCCAGCACCATCATGACGATCACGGCAACCGGATAGAACAGCTTGGTCCACAGCGCGATCTCGTACTGTTCGCTGCGCTGCTTGTTTTCCTTCAGGTGGCGGCTGAACAAAAGCAGGTCGAGCGTAGACATCCGCTTCGGGTCGGCCATCAGCACCGACAGAATCTCCGGCGTGATATCGGAGTGCAGGGTGCTGCTGCTGAAATTTTTTCGGGTGATCGTCTCAGGGCGCATGCGCTCCAGCGTGTCGGTCGGCGTCAACCGAATCTCGTCGACCGCGCTGAGCTTCCAGACGCCGGGCTCGACAAATTCGGCGCGGTCGGCAGCGATCCGTGCGCGCATGCGCATTTGCTGGTCGAACTCGAACACGTTCACGCCGCGCACTGCGCCGCCCGGCTCGATTTTGCTTGCGTTGATGAAGCGCGAACCAACCACCTTGCGGCTCGCCGGATCGCGGATCACGTCTTTCGCCCACAGGCCGGTGCGGAATTCTGCCGACAGCGACGAACCTTCAATACGGCGCTTGAACTGCTGACGAAAATCGTTCGACTTCGGCGCGATCAGCTCGCCCAGCACAAAGGTGATAATCGCCAGTACAACGGCAATGCGTGTCAGCAGCAGCAACGCGCGCCCCATCGACAGCGATGACGCGCGCATTACGGTGAACTCAGAGCGCGACGCCAACTGTGCCATCACGTAGATGGTGCCGATCAGCGCGGCAATCGGCATCAGCTCATACGCATATGACGGCAGGCCGGCGGCGACGAACACAAATGCATGCTCCAGCCGGTAAGGGCCGCGGCCGATCGAGCCGAGCTCGCCCATCAGATCGAAGAACGCGAACAGTGCGAGGAAGGCGATCAGCACGAACAGTACCGACCGGTAGATCTCGCCCGAGAAGTAACGGCGCAACGTCCTCATGCGGCGCTCCGGCGACGAAGCAGGAAGGTATGCCGCACCCGGGCCAGCAGCCGCGCCGGATGCCAGCGGCTGTTCGCATTGTCACGCCAGAAGAAGAGCAGTGTGATGAACAGCGCGGCAGTCAGGTGCAGCGGCCACCATGCGAGTCCGAACGGCAGCCGGCCGCTGGCCACTTGTGCCTGCAGGATGCCGGCGAGGTTGTTGTAAGTGACGGCCAGCAGAAGAGCAATCATCAGGTTTAACGTGCGTCCACGGCGCGGGTTGACGAAACCCAGAGGAATGGCGAGCAGCATCTGCAGCAGGCAGATCACCGGCACGGCGATACGCCATAACAGCTCGGCCTGGTTCGCGCGTGACGGTTCGGCCAACAAGTCCAGGGTCGGCTGTACCTTGGCCGACTTGTTGTCGCGCAGCTCGCGCGAACTGGGCGCGATGACCACCATGTAGCGCTGGAATTCGATGGTGCGCAGGTCACTGCTGCCGGGCGCGCCGTCATAGCGCCGGCCTTTCAGCAGTTCGAGCAGCTTGTCGCCGTTGGTATCGAAACGAATGGTCCCTTGCTGGGCGACGACGACGCTGTCACGGCGGCCGGCCTGGCGCACGAACACATTCTGGACATGGGCCGCGTCATCGGCCAGGCCTTCAACGAAAAAGATCTTGTCGCCGCCGGCGGATTCCTGGAACTTGCCGGGCGAGACGCGCGAGATGTCTTCGCGGTTGCGAAAACGCTCCTTGTATTCCGCATACGATCGATTGGCCCAGGGCGTCAGCCACAGTGACAGCAGCGCGGTGACGATGACGAGCGGAATGCCGACACGCAGCACCGGGACGATCCATCGGGTGAGCGAGAGCCCCGACGAAAACCACACCACCATTTCTGAATCCTGATAGCTGCGGGCGACCACCAGCAGCACAGACACGAAGGCGGTGAGAGAGATGATGACAGGGAGGTAGCCGAGCGAGGCAAAGCCCATCAGCACGGCCACGTCGGCCGATGCCACTTTGCCCGCAGCCGCATCGCCAAGGATGCGGATCAGCATGACCGTGAGCACAATGGTGAACAGGGCCGTGAAGACTGCGCCAACCGTGTTCAGCAACTCGCGGCGTATGGCGCGCTGAAAAATCATTCGGGGACTATAATCCGGGGGTTTATCTAGGAGCGGCCATGGACTTTAGCATAAAAGCTTTCAGCACAAAAAACGGAATCTCCCTGCACAAGACCGGCTGTGTCGTCGTCGGCGTGTATGACAACGGCAAGCTGACCGCCGAGGCAAAGTCGCTCGACGACAAGGGCGCGCTGACCGCTGCCGTAAAAAGCGGCGACCTCTCCGGCAAGCCGGGCAGCACGCTGCTGCTGCACCGGACTGACGGCGCGGCGCAGCGCGTACTGCTGGCCGGCCTCGGCACCGAAGGCGCCGTGACCGACCGCAACCTGATCGCCGCCGCACAGGCGGTCGCGCGCGTGCTGTCGACGCTGGGCTGCGCCGATGCGCTACTGGCGCTGCCGCTGGGCGTCGCCGGCGGCCGCGACGCCCATTGGGGACTGCGCACGCTGGTCGGCGCGCTGCGCGAAAGTATCTTCCGTAGCGACGGGCTCAAGAGCAAGAAGGACGAATCGAAGGCCGGCGTGAAGAAGGTCACGATCGCCGTCGACGAGGCCGGACTGACAGAGGCGAAGCGCGTGCTGCTGCAGAGCGTCGCGCTGGCGAATGGCGCGGACCTGGCCAAGACGCTCGGCAACCTGCCGCCGAACATTTGCACGCCGACCTATCTGGCGACCACGGCGAAGCAGATCGCAAAAGAATTCAAGCTCGGCGTCGAAGTGCTGGACCGCAAGCAGCTCGAGGCGCTGAAAATGGGCAGCTTCCTGTCCGTCACCAACGGCAGCGTACAGCCGCCGAAGTTCATCGTGCTCAAGCACCTCGGCGGCAAGGCGAAGGATGCGCCGGTGGTATTGGTCGGCAAAGGTATTACCTTTGATACCGGCGGCATCTCGCTGAAGCCCGGCTCCGGCATGGACGAGATGAAGTACGACATGTGCGGCGCCGCGTCGGTGCTGGGCACCTTCCGCGCGATCGCCGAGATGCAGCTGAAGCTGAACGTAATCGGCGTGATTCCGGCCTGCGAGAATATGCCGTCCGGCAGCGCGACCCGTCCGGGCGACATCGTCACATCGATGTCGGGCCAGACCATCGAGATCCTGAACACCGATGCCGAGGGACGCCTGATCCTGTGCGACGCGCTGACCTATGTCGAGCGCTTCAAGCCGGCGGCGGTGGTGGACATTGCGACGCTGACCGGTGCCTGCGTGACGGCGCTCGGCCATCACAACAGCGGCCTGTTCACGCGCCACGACGATGCCCATGACGCGCTCGCCAATGAGCTGCTGTCGGCCGGCAAGTCTGCGAATGACACCGCGTGGCGGATGCCGATCGAAGAGTCTTACCAGGAACAGCTGAAGTCGAACTTCGCCGACATCGCGAACATCGGCGGCCCGCCGGGCGGCTCGATCACGGCGGCCTGCTTCCTGGAGCGCTTCACCCGCAAATACACCTGGGCTCACCTGGATATCGCAGGTACCGCGTGGAAGAGCGGCGTGGCCAAGGGTGCCACGGGACGGCCGGTGCCGCTGCTGACCAGCTTCCTGATCGGACGCGCGGGCAAGTAAGGCAGGGCAGATCTGGCGCGCATGCTGCCCATGTTGCGCCTGATGTGATGAGGGGAGCGTAAGCTCCCCTTTTTATTGGCTTATTTCCTCGCGATGCGGATTACGACTCTCGTTGCCGCGGCACTTTCAGCGCACGCTTGAGCGTATGCGCTTCCGGCGCGGGGCTGCCGTCGGCATGCGTGCCGCGCGAGTAGGTGCGCTGCCAGCCCTGCTTGACGGTGGCCGGGTCCCAGTCGGACAACTTACGAATGAATTCTTCGCGCTTGTCGCGCCAATCCGTACAGCGTTGGAACAGCGCCGGATCGTCATGGATGTCGCGTATCTCGGGCTCGATCTCATCGAGTAGCCGATGCTGGGTAGGCACCACGAAGCCGAGCGGCTCACCCTTCTCGAAGCAGACCGTGCCGGGGCGGGTAAAACGCCAGTTCATGGTGAATGAAAACGGCAGCCAGTCGGTCTCAACCAATCCCTCGAGCGCCTGAATGCCATCCTTCGGGAAATTCGGCGCGCCGCGCACGATCATGCCCCAGCCCGGATCGGTCACGAAAACATAGCCAGGACGGATCGACAGCACGCCGCGCCCGAAGTGCGACGAGGCCACCGTGTCGAGATCGGCATAGCCGTCGAGCGCGCGTAGCGTGATGGCCGTCATCGCGTCACCGCCATCCCACGTCGCTTCGAAACTGCACGGCGACAGAAACTCCCAGCCGGAACAGTTTGCCACGGTCATGGGCAGACAGCGATACGCATGGCGCTCCTGGGTCTGCGCCATCCAGTCACGCTGAAATCTGCCCGGCACGACCTCAAGGCAGGGCGTTTGCACCTTGTACATCCGGAAGTTCGGCATGGACGAATCCTTGACATCACAGCGTTCAGATTGGCCAGAGCCATGCTCTGGAGCCCCCTGCTGGCACTACCGGCGGACTGGCCGCGATCAGGACGGAACACCCGTCATGCAACGCTACGCGCCGTCGAACAAAGCACGTCCGATGAAAGCGAGTCGTTCGTGTTCACTGACCAGCGCAAGCCCGCCATAAAAACTGCGCCGATGAAGTTCAGCGCGTGCCCCGGCGCGAGCGCACCAAGGCTGTATAAAAGATACTGCCCATCGGCCTCGGGTCGTCGCACAAGGGTGAAGCGTAACGCTGCCCGGCATCGTTTAACCCGTTTGGTGCATCGACGGTGAAACTAAACAACAGGCGGTGGGTGCTTTCGTTGGCAATCGCTGCCAGCATCGACAGTTCGTCCGACTGCGATGCCACGTTGATAAACAGGCCGGCCCACAACATCTCGCAGGAAGCACCAGAAAAATCGCAGCCCGGCACCGGATCTAGATGCCTTGAAGCGAAGGTCGATACACACCATACCTTCGCCGGCTTCAGCAACGTCGCGCAAAGCAGCGAAACGCGACCGGCGTCCAGCAACGCAGAGCCGCTCTCCTGACGAGCTGGCCAGTCTCTGAACCGGCCAACGGGAAGCGCGCCTGGATGGGCCCGGTTTGCTGAATTACTTCCGATTAGCTGGAATTCAGTATACGGTGACAATTTTTATAACTCAACAGAGCATCCGCAGTGCGGTCGGGTGCCGGCATCATGTCCTGTTTTCTTTCGGTTGGCCGTAGCGTGGGGCTGCTGGCGACCGACACGCTGACGGAAATTGCTCTCGCTGAGTATCCTCATTCAGCCCAGATAACGCGTATGAGACGAGCATTCGACGCGCATTGCCCATAGAATCCCGTAAATTCACTGACCCACTCAAACGATGCAAATAGCCACCTG
>JACCDT011793476.1_pt1 | contig 12620 bp, 13 predicted proteins | sample 7446291 | NCBI WGS metagenome assembly JACCDT01 (sample SAMN15323446, study PRJNA562643) | freshwater metagenome | isolation source: river surface water | place: USA:Blue River Watershed | collected 2017-08-17
CATTGACCAGGCCGGTGCTGACAAGGCCCAGCTCTTTCTCGTCAAGCTGGCTTTGCTGAACGCCAACGCCTTGGCCGACGAAAACCTGTTCCAGCAGCAGATCGCTGCTGCCATGCAAGACCTCTGAACCCACCCATTCCAAAGGAGACCCACCATGCTCGTTCAATCCGTTCACCACGTTGCCTACCGCTGCAAAGACGCCAAGGAAACCGTGGAGTGGTACCAAAAGCACCTGGACATGAAATTTGTTTTGGCCATTGCTGAAAACGAAGTGCCCTCCACCAAAGCGCCCGACCCTTACATGCACATTTTTTTGGATGCGGGCCACGGCAACATCCTGGCCTTCTTTGAACTGCCCAGCCAGCCTGAGATGGGACGCGACCAGAATACCCCCGCATGGGTGCAACATCTGGCGCTGAAAGTCGACTCCATGGAAACCTTGCTGGCAGCCAAAGACAAGCTGGTCGCAGGCGGTGTCGAAGTGCTGGGCCCCATTGACCACACCATCTTCAAGAGCATCTATTTCTTTGACCCCAGCGGCCACCGCCTGGAGCTGGCTGCCGATTGCGGCACACCCGAGATGATGCAAAAACTCGACGACGTGAAGTGGGACATGCTCGAAGAGTGGAGCAAAACCAAGCGCGCCCCCAAACACGCCGCGTGGATGCACGACGGCAGCATGGCCTCCTGAAAGCACACCCGATGACCCTGCTCAACGAAACCCACAACCCCGCGCTCAAAAGCTGGGTCGCCTCGGCCAACACGGCAGGCACCGACTTCCCGATCCAGAACCTGCCGTTTGCGGTGTTTCGCCGCAAGGGCACAACGGAAGCCTTCAGAGGCGGCGTGGCCATTGGTGACCAGATTCTGGATTTGGCAGCGGTGGCCAAGGCGGATGTGCTGAAAGCCGATGCCGCCGCCGCTGCGCAAGCGGGCGCGCAAGACAAACTCAACGCACTGATGGCCTTGGGCGCGACTCACTGGAGCGCCCTGCGTCTGGCCTTGTCGCGCGCCTTGCGTGAAGGCGCACCCGACCAAGCTGCGCTGCAAAGCTGTCTGGTACCGCAAGCGCAGGCCGAATATGGTGTGCCCGCCCGCATTGGCGACTACACCGACTTCTACACCTCGGTCTACCACGCCACCAACATCGGCAAACAGTTCCGCCCCGACAACCCGCTGCTGCCCAACTACAAATGGGTGCCCATCGGTTACCACGGCCGTGCGTCCAGCATCGGCATCTCGGGCCAGCAGTTCCCCCGCCCGGTCGGCCAGACCATGCCACCCGGTGCAACCGAGCCCTCGTTTGGCCCCTGCAAACGGCTGGACATCGAACTCGAATTGGGCATCTTCATCGGCAGTGGCAACGCTTTGGGCGATGCCGTGCCCATGAGTGAGGCCGAAGACCATGTGTTCGGCATCTGCCTGCTCAACGACTGGTCGGCGCGAGACATCCAGGGCTGGGAATACCAACCACTCGGCCCGTTTTTGTCGAAAAACTTTGCGTCCACCGTTTCGCCCTGGGTGGTCACGCTCGAAGCATTGGCCCCCTACCGCGTGGCCTTCACCCGACCCGAGGGCGACCCGCAGCCCATGGCCTATCTGGACTCCGAAGCCAACCGCAGCGGCGGTGCGTTCGACATTCAATTGCAAGTGGGCCTGCAAACCGCACAGATGCGCGCAGCCGGTCAAGCCGACGCCAGCATCTGCCGCACCAGCTACCGCCACGCCTACTGGACCGTGGCGCAAATGGTCACGCACCACACGGTGAACGGCTGCAACCTGCAGCCGGGCGATCTGTTCGGCAGCGGCACCTTGTCAGGCCCTACGCTGGACCAGGCCGCGGCCCTGATTGAGCTGACCACCGGCGGAAAGAACCCGATTGCCCTGCCCAACGGTGAACAACGGACCTGGTTGGAAGACGGCGACAGCGTAGTGCTGCGCGGCTGGTGCGAAAAAGCAGGCGTTGCGCGCATTGGCTTTGGTGAATGCGTGGGCACAGTGTTGCCCGCACGGGAACCGTTGTCACGTCCAGCCTGATCAGGCGCCCATGCCTTCGGTCATGCATGGATACTCGCATGCGCGGGTATGACAGACCTGTGTCGCCCCCGACTTGATCAAGGGTCCCGGCCTTCGGTGGTACGTGGATGCCCGCATGCGCGGGCATGACAAACTTTTGTCACCCCCGACTTGATCGGGGGTCCATGCCTTCCATCACCAGGTGTCAATGGCCAAGGTGCCATGGACAGGGCGGATCTGTCCAGCCTCCAAACCCGCCACCAACCAATCACGCGTGGTCGCCGGGTCGATGACCGCATCGATCTCCAGGGTGGCCGCCATGTTGATCGCGCTGCCGTTGTCGTATTGCTGCGCCAGCAGTTGCTCAAACAAGGCCTGGCGCTCGGGGCCTTCGGGCACGGCTTCGAGTTCTTTGCGGTAACCCAGACGCACCGCACCTTCGAGGCCCATGCCACCAAACTCGCCCGTGGGCCAGGCCACGGTGCTCAGGGTTTCGTGAAAGCCACCCCCCGTCATGGCCATCGCGCCCAGGCCATAACCCTTGCGCAACACCACACTCAGCATTGGCACCCGCAGGTGCGCTGCCGCCACGAACAAGCGCGAGACATGGCGCACCTGCGCTGTGGCCTCGGTGTCGGGGCCGACCATGAAGCCGGGCGTATCCACCAGGCTGACGATCGGCAAGCCATGCGCATTGCACAGCTGCATGAAGCGGGCGGCTTTGTCCGCGGCATCGGCGTCGATGGCGCCGCCCAGGTGCAGCGGGTTGTTGGCCATGAGGCCCACCGGACGGCCCGCGATGCGCGCCAGCGCGGTGTGAATGCCCACGCCAAAACCGCTGCGCAGATACAGCAAGCTGTCTTCATCGGCGATGCCTTGCATGGCGGCGCGGGTGTCGTACACACGCAGACGGTTCTCGGGCACCACATGGCGCAAGACCTCGACTGGCGGTGCTTGCCATTCGGTTTGCGGCCCCTGAAAGCACGACAGGTAATGCCGCGCCGCACTCACCGCCTGTGCCTCGTCGTCGACCAGTATGTCGATCACGCCATTGTTGTGCTGCACGTCGCTCGGTCCAATTTGCCCGGGCTTGAACACCCCCAGCCCACCGCCTTCGACCATGGCCGGGCCACCCATGCCGATGTTGCTGTCCCGTGTGGCGATGATCACGTCACAGCACCCCAGCAAAGCCGCATTGCCCGCAAAGCAGCGCCCCGCCACCACGCCCACCACCGGCACCTGACCGTTGAGGCGTGCAAACGAGGCAAAAGTGGCCAGATTCAAGCCTGCGACGATCGCAACATCCACATCCCCCGGGCGCCCCCCGCCGCCTTCGGCGAACAGCACCACGGGCAGTTTGTTTTGCAAAGCCACGCCCAGCATGCGGTCGGTCTTCTGGTGGTTGCGCATGCCTTGCGTGCCCGCCAGCACCGTGAAGTCGTAGGCCATGACCACCACACGCTGGCCATTCACGCAGCCCATGCCGGTGACCATGCCGTCAGCTGGCGTGTTGCGCATCAGGTCGTCGGCGCTGCGGCGGCGGCTTTGCGCGGCCACGGCCAGGGCACCGTATTCCACAAACGAGCCCTCATCGCACAGGTCAGCGATGTTCTCGCGGGCAGTGCGCAGGCCTGTGGCATGTCGTTTGGCCACGGCCTCGGGGCGCTGCGCGTCTTGCGTGAAAGCCAGGCGGTCTTGCAGTTTCTTCAAGTCAGTCCGCTCGACGGATGCAGCAGCAGGGGCAGCTTGCACCGCAGACTTGGCTGGTACAAGCGCCGGACTGGTCACAGCCTCAGACAAAGGAGCCCATGACACCAGCGCCTCGCCTTCGCCCACGGTCTCACTCACCTGAAAGTAGCACTCCGCCAAGCGCCCGGCATGCGGTGCGCGGATTTCGTGCTCCATTTTCATGGCTTCCAGAATCACCAGCACGTCGCCCGCAGCCGCTGACTCACCCGGCTGAACCAACCACTGCACCACTTGCGCTTGAAGAGGGGATCGAATGTTTTGCATGCGACCATTGTGCGATGCTGCTCCGGGGACAGCTGGTCAAGTTCGGGACAATTTAAACTGGGATCTTCTCAAGGACCAACCAGCCCATGAACTTTGAACCCCTGATCGAGCTGACCCGCAACGGCGTGCAGGAATGCGTGCACATGGGTGCACTGGCGGTGACCAACACCGAAGGCCGTGTGCTGGCCCACGTGGGCAACCCACACTGGCTGTGCTTCACCCGATCGACCCTCAAGGCCATGCAAGCCTTGCCACTGGTGCAGACGGGCGGCGTGGCACATTTCGGTTTCACGCCGTCAGAGTTGGCCATGATGTGCGCCAGTCACAACGGTGAGGAGATGCACGTAGAGCAGGTGTCGTCCATCCTGCGCAAAAGCGGCAGCACCACGCGCCAGATGCGCTGCGGCTGCCATGTGCCTTACCGCTTCACGTTTTTTGACAAGCCCATGCCCGAAGGCTTTGCCTACGATGAGCGGCACCACAACTGCAGTGGCAAGCACAGCGGCTTTCTGGCGTATTGCGTGCAGCACGGCCTGCCCACCGATACCTATACCGAAGTCAACCATCCCTTGCAGCAAAGCATTCGCCAGGCCGTGGCGCACCTGGCCGGTTTGAGCGAAGAGGAACTGGCACTGGGCATCGACGGCTGCTCAGCCCCCAACTACGCCATGCCTTTGTCTCGGCTGGCGCGCAGCTATGCCCGTCTGGCCCAGCCCGAATCGGATGGCCTGTATGGCGAGAGCCTGGCACAGCTGGGCCAGGCCATGAGCGCGCACCCCGAGCTGGTGTCAGGCACCGGTCGTAACGATGCCGACTTCATGCGCGCAGGCCGGGGCGACTGGGTCACCAAAGTGGGGGCCGACGGCGTGCAGGTCGTGGCCAGCCGTTCGCGGGGCCAGGCCCTGGCGATCAAGATCATGGACGGCAACAAGGCCGCGCTGTTTGCCGCCACCATCGAGGCGCTGGACCAATTGGACTGGCTGGACGAAGCGCAGCGCGAAAACCTCAAACCCTGGCGTGCCCAAGTGCTGCTGAACGTGGCAGGGATGCCGGTGGGTGAGCGGCGCAGCGTGTTCAAGCTGCAGCCCGGCGAACACGCTTGAGGCGGGATATGCGCAGCGCTGCAGATTCGCCTCAGCGCTGACCAAAAATCGCCGTCCCCACCCGGACCATGGTGCTGCCTTCGACAATGGCTGCCGCCAGGTCGGCGCTCATGCCCATCGACAGCGTGTCCAGTGGCAGGCCTTGCGCTTGCAATTGCTCGAAAAGCTCTCTGGCCTGGCGGTGTACAGCGCGCATTTGGGCGTCGGTCTCGGCGGGTTCCGGGATGGTCATGAGCCCGCGCAGCTGCAAGCGAGGCAAAGCCGCCACGGCCTGCGCCAGCGCACTCAGATCTTGCGGGCTCACGCCCGATTTGTTGGCACCTCCGTCCACATTGACCTGGATGCACACCTGCAAGGGTGGCAAATCCTCGGGACGCTGTTCGGACAATCTCTGGGCAATTTTCAGACGGTCGATGCTGTGCACCCAGTCAAAATGCTCGGCCACCAAGCGGGTTTTGTTGCTTTGAATCGGGCCAATGCAGTGCCAGATCAGCGGCAAATCGCGCAGCGCCGTGATCTTGTCCACCGCTTCCTGGATGTAGTTTTCACCAAAGGCGATTTGCCCGGCGGCATGGGCCGCACGCACGGCATCCGCCCCCCAAGTCTTGGAAACCGCCAGCAATTGCACGCTGCCCGATGGGCGACCCGCTGCTTGGCAGGCCGACTGGATCTGCGCGTGCACCTGCGCCAGGTTCTGGGCGATTGAAGAGTTCATGGCCTGAGCGTACCAAAACCCGAGCGCATGCATGGTGCAAGCCCCCACGGTGACCGCACTCTGGCGCACATGCTGCTAAATTCTCAGCTTCTTCAAATCCACCGAGACTTCCATGAGCCAAATTGCCGCCAAAACCTACGAACCAACTCCCGCCCGCAAAGTGGCCTTCCTGGGCCTGGGCGTCATGGGCTACCCCATGGCCGGGCACTTGGCCCGCGCCGGGCACCACGTCACGGTCTACAACCGCAGCGCCGCCAAAGCCGCCGCATGGGTGGCCGAATGCCCTGGCAACGCCAGCGCCCCGACCCCGCGCGAAGCCGCTGCGGGAGCCGACATCGTGTTCGCCTGCGTGGGCAATGACGACGATCTGCGCAGTGTGGTGCTCGGAGCCGATGGCGCATTTGCCGGCATGAAACCCGGCGCGATTTTTGTGGACCACACCACCGCATCGGCCTCGGTGGCGCGCGAGTTGTCGGCCCAAGCGCAAAAGCTGGGCCTTCAGTTTATCGATGCACCTGTCTCAGGTGGCCAGGCCGGTGCGCAAAACGGCATGCTCACCGTGATGTGTGGCGGTGATGCGGCGGCGTTTGACGCCGTCAAGCCTGCGGCCATGGCGTTTTCGCGTGCGTTCACCCTGCTGGGCGAGTCGGGTGCCGGTCAGCTGGCCAAGATGGTCAACCAAATTTGTATCGCCGGGCTGGTGCAAGGCCTGTCTGAAGCCGTGGCGTTTGGTCAGCAAGCGGGCCTGGATATGCACCAGGTGCTGGATGTGATCGGCAAAGGCGCAGCACAAAGCTGGCAGTTGGACAACCGCGGCAAGACCATGGCCGACGACAAATTCGAGTTTGGTTTTGCGGTGGACTGGATGCGCAAGGACCTGGGCCTGGTGCTGGACGAAGCCAAGCGCAACGGCGCGCGCCTGCCCGTGACCGCGCTGGTGGATCAGTTCTACGCCGATGTGCAGAAGATGGGCGGTGGCCGCTGGGACACCTCCAGCCTCATCCGCCGTTTGCGCTGAATGCACATACGCTGAAATTGCGCCCCAAAACAAAGAGCGACCCGTGGGTCGCTCTTTTTCGTGGTGACGTCAACTCAGGACATCATCTCACTTGCCCAAGGTTGACTGACTCAAACGTTTGAGTTCTTCTTCCGAGATTTCATCGAACACGCGAACCACTTTGGCCACGCCGCCGATGCTGCGAACAATGTCGCTGGCACGTTTGGCTTCGCGGGCGGTCACACGGCCCATCAAATACACGATGCCACGTTCGGTCACCACTTTGATCGAGTTGACCTGCAGGTCTTTCGCATCAATGAAGGCCGCTTTGACCTGGCTGGTGATCACGGTGTCTTTGGAACGTTGGGTCAGGCTGCTGGCAGGACCGATGGCCAAGTCGTTCACCACAGACTGAACGTTTTCCTGGTTTTGAGCCAATTTCTCGGCCCGGTCTTTGTCCGCCTGTGTGCGAGCTTCGCCGCTGAGCAACACTTTGCGGTTGAAACTGGTGACATTCAGATGCACACGGTCTCCCAGCTCCTGGCGCACGGCGCTGGCGACTTTGAGCTCAATGCTCTCGTCTTCGACCTGCGCACCCGTGGTACGGCGGTCAGTGGCCACAATGCCGGTCATGACCGCACCACCCACGATCAAGGGCGCGCAGCCGGAAAGCGCCGTGATGCCGGTCGCCAACACAACACCGGACAAAAGCAGAGATTGAAGATTGCGTTTCATTTAGAGAGGCTCCTGTTCACCCAACAGCTGGGTGTCTATTCCATCACACAGACAGTGCAGCACCAAGTGCTGCACTTCACGAATCCGTGCCGCACGGTCATGCGGCACACACACATGCACATCGGTTTCGCGCAACTGCCTGGCCAGCACACCACCCTGGTGCCCTGTCAAGGCCAGCACCACCATGTCCCGATCATGAGCCGCTTGCACGGACTGGGCCAAGGCTGGCTCTGTGCCGTCCACACTGATGAGCACCAGCACATCACCGGTCTGCCCCAAGGCCAGCACCTGCCGGGCCAACGTTTGACCATCGTCCCAGCGAGTGGCCATCAAAGCATCTGAAGACAAGGTGATCGCCGCCAAACCCGGACGCTCGCGCTCGAACCCACCCACCAGCAAATTCACCAGGTATTGGGCCAGCGCGGCCGAAGTCCCCATGCCCCCCGCCAGCACTTTGCCGCCACCCGTGACACAAGCCAGAACGGCCTGCACGGCCGCGTCCACAGGTTTGGCCAGCGTTTCGGCCACCTGGTAGTGCAAATCTGCACTGACGATGAAATGTTGTTGGATTCGGAGATCTAGCATGCGCAGGGGATGATAACCCCGAGGACAGGGGTATTCCCCGGGAAAATCCTCTGAAATCCACGGATATTTCTGACTGCGGATGTCTTGTCGCCCACGGCTTAAGCTGCATCAAACGCTGCCTGCAGCCATTGGAGCCCATCGGCCTCAATGGTCACCACATCAAAGCGCACGGGCGGTAAGCGGGCCCAACGCAAAAAGTAATGCTGTGCAGCAAAAATGATGCGCCTTTGTTTTTGAAACCCGACGCTGGCAGCCGCCCCGCCATGGTCGCTGCGGCTGCGTTGGCGGACCTCGACAAACACCACCGTACCGTCCTTAGCCTGCATGATCAGGTCAATTTCGCCACCCCCGCGGCCAGGCGTCCGATAATTACGTTGCAGTAAACGCAAGCCGCGTGCCTGCAAATAGGTCAGCGCTTCGTCTTCGCCCGCATCGCCCCGGGCTTTGGTGGTCTGGCCAACCGACTCTTTCTTGAGGAATTGCATTGATCCCGTCTCCCTTGTCTGCCTCATTTGCCAAAGCCCTGGAGGCTGCGCACGACGCGGCCGGATCGCAGAACCATCCGGCCAGCACACTGTATGTCGTGGCAACCCCGATTGGCAACCTCGCCGACATCAGCCTGCGCGCCTTGTATGTGCTGGCCGGTGTCGATGTGGTGGCCTGTGAAGACACCCGCCACACCCAGCAAATGCTGCGTGCCTATGGGCTGGAGCGGCCCGGCTCGCAGTTACTGGCTGTGCACCAACACAACGAAGCACAAGCAGCCCAAACCGTGATGGATCACCTGGCTCAGGGAGAGCGGGTGGCCTACGTGAGCGATGCCGGCACCCCAGCCATCAGCGACCCGGGGGCGCGGCTGGTCGCCGCCGTCAGGCAAGCGGGTTACCGCGTACTGCCCTTGCCAGGGGCCAGCAGCGTGACCACGGCACTCAGTGCCTCGGGCATGACAGGTGAACACGGTTTTGTGTTTGCGGGCTTTTTGCCCAGCAAGTCCGGCGAGCGCCAGCAAGCCGTAGAAACGCTGGCCAACGAAAGTCGGGCCGTGGTGCTGCTGGAAGCTCCGCATCGCATTGAAGCCCTGGCGCAAGCGCTGTCGGCCTTGGGCGAGCGCCGGGTAACCGTGGGCCGAGAATTGACCAAGCAGTTTGAGCAAATTGAAACCGTGAGTGCACACGACTTGCCCGCCTGGCTGGCCGAGAAACCAGAGCGCCAGCGCGGCGAGTTTGTGCTGGTTCTGCACGACGCCCCGGTGGCCGAATCGACAAGCGAAGGCCTGCGCGTGCTGCAAGTGCTGTTGCCCGAGTTGCCCCTGAAAACCGCCGTCAAACTGGCGGCCGAGATCACCGGGGAATCCAAGAATGTGCTGTATGACAAGGCCTTGGCATTGAAGAAAGGCTGATCGCCCCGCCTTTGTCATGTCCGCGCATGCGGGCATCCATGCTCGCCGAAATCATGGACCCCGATCAAGTCGGGATGGCAAATTCCGGAGTGACAAAGTCCTGAGGGCCAAGTCCGCCCAAGTCAGTGCAGCAGCCCAAACAAACTCAGCGCTTGCGCAAACCCAGCCACATGACAGTGGCCACCACCACCAAGGCACCGACCAGCTGCATCAGCGCGATCGACTGCCCCAACACCGCCCAGGCCAGCACCAAGGCAAACACCGGCTCCACGTTCATGATGGCCGAGTTGCCCACCACGCCCAACTTAGGCAGCACGGTGAACATGATGGTGAAGGCAGTGCCGTACAAAAAAGTGAGTGCGCCCAGGCCCCACCAGCCCGCCATGGCGGTGGGCAAATGGAAGCCACTTTGGGTGCAGGCCACCACGGCGGCCAAAACCGCCACCGTGCCCAGGGTGGTGAAGGTGCGCAAGCGGCCGTCCACATCAGCCGCCTCATGCTGAGTGATGACCAGCGCCAGACCAAATGTGGCCGATGCAGCCAAGGCAAATGCCACACCTGCGCCAATTTGCCCCCAGTGCTCAGCCGCCCCAAGACCTGAGGCAGCCCCCAGCACATCCAGCGCCAACGCCAGACCGACCAACATCACCGGCATGGCCAGCAGCACAACGCGTTCGGGACGATGGCCGTACAAAACACGCGCCCAAAACGCGGTCAACAAAGGGTAGGTATTGAAGGCCAGCAAAGCCAGGGCCACCGGCAAGCGGGCCACCGACGAGTAGAGGCAGACGCTTTGCACCGCGATCAGCGCACCGATCAGCAAAAGGCTTTTGCGGTGACGAAGTGCGAGTTGAAAAGAGACTTTCTGTTGCCACAGGATCAAGGCGACCACCAAAGCAGTGACACTGCTGCGAAAAATAACGGCGGTCACCACATCCACCCCATGGTTGAAGGCGATGCGGGCTGCGACATGGTTGGCACCCATCATCAGCGCAATCAGCAACAGCGTGAGAAAGCCGGTCAGGGTTAACCGGTGCAAAGCGATGGGAGAGGAGGGGGAAGCTGAAGACGAGGACATGCGGGCAATTTAACCCTGCCCAAGCCCGAGAGATGACATCCAAGCGACTGGATGCGCAGGTTCAAGCCCCGGCGTAAGGGTTGTGGGCGCGTTTGTTTTTCAGCCGCTCTGCACGAGCCATGGATTCATGGATGTCGTCGCGTTCGATTTCCTGAACCGTCTTGACGTACAAAACGCCCAAAATCACCATCAAAACACCCAAAACAAACATTGAAACCCACATGGAAGCACCTCTTAATACCAAAGCATCTAAAATTGTTTGCCGCTTGAATTATCGAGGAAAAATACTGCTTAAGTTGTTAAAGATTGTTAGAAAAATGAATGCTCGGGCTCAGTTATCAAAACGGGGCTCGTAAAGCCCAAGCCCTTGGGCATGCAAGCGACTCAGCCCCAACAAGGCATCGGTCAAAGGCGTTGGCACCGCCGTGAGTTGCCCCAGCTCGCGTACGGCTGAAACCAAGGCGTCAAGTTCCACGGGTTTGCGGGCGGCCACATCCTGCAACATGGAGGTGCGAAATGCCCCCAATTTGCGTGTCACGGCATGGCGGTCTTCAGGTTGCTGGTCGATGGGAATACCGATCTGTGCCCCAATGGCCTTGGCTTCGAGCATGATGCCGGAGACAAATTGGCGAACCAAGGGGTCGTCCAAAATACGGTCGGTCGTCGCACCGGTGATGGCGCTGACCGGGTTGACGGTCATGTTGCCCCAGAGCTTGTACCAGATGTCTTTTTGAATTTGCGGCGACAAGGTGGCGTTGAATCCGGCTTGCTGCAGCAAAGCGTGTAGGGCCTGCACACGGGCTGAGGCCTGGCCCGAAGGTTCGCCCACGATCAGGCCATCGCCAAAATGGTGGCGGATCACACCGGGTGCATCCACCGAGCAGCTGGCGTGCACGACACAGCCCACAACATGCGGGGCCGGGATGGCGCGGGCGATGCTGCCCTCGGGGTCGACAGAGGCCAGGGCACGGTCCTGCACCGGCCCGCCAAAGCCCTGCAGGAACCACCAGGGCACACCGTTCATGGCCGTCAGCACCACCGTGTTCGGACCGATCAAGGGACCCACTTGCTGCGCGACCGAAGCCAGCGCCGGGGCTTTGACCGAGATCACCACCAGGTCCTGCACGCCCAGCGCGGCGGCGTCATTCGACGCCGTCACGGGCACGGTGTGCAGCTGCCCACCCTGGTGCAATTGCAGGCCGTTCTTTTGCAGCGCGGCCAGGGTGTCGCCCCGCGCCAGCACGCTCAGCTGTACGCCGGCACGCGCCAGGTGCACCCCCATCCAGCCGCCGATGGCACCTGCGCCGACGATGGCCACTTTGTGGAATGGCACGCCGATCATGCGCGCCACCCGCTGTCGATGCGGTCCATCTGGCGCACCAGCGCCTCAAAAACGTCTTGCCCAGCGCCGTGGTTGGGGTTGAACTGCAAGGCATCTCGCGTGCACTTGGCGGCAATGAGTTCAGGCACCGGGATCGGCGCGCCCATGCTTTGCGTGGCCAGCTGGATCTCGCAGGCCCGCTGCAACGTCCAGAGAATCGCAAACGTCTGCGGCAAGGTTTGCCCCCAGGACAAGAGGCCATGGTTGCGCAGGATCACGGCGGGTTTGTGGCCGATGCTCTGCAGCACACGCGGACCCTCTTCGGCATGGATAGTGATGCCCTCGAAGTCGTGGTACGCCACCATGTCGTGCAACTGGGCTGAGTAGAAATTGCTTTGCGACAGACCGTCTTTCAGGCACGCCACCGCCACCCCTGCCGTGGTGTGGGTGTGCATGACGCAGTGTGCGCCCTCGATGCCGCCGTGCAGCGTGGCATGCACCACAAAGCCCGCCGGGTTCACCTTGTAAGGCGAGCCGCCCAGCACATCGCCTTGCATGTTGATCTTGACCAGGTTGCTGGCGGTGACTTCGGAGTAATGCAAGCCAAAGGGATTGATCAGGAAATGCTTGTCGCCACCGCTCACGCTGTCGGGCAGTC
>JACCDT011308121.1_pt1 | contig 12618 bp, 16 predicted proteins | sample 7446291 | NCBI WGS metagenome assembly JACCDT01 (sample SAMN15323446, study PRJNA562643) | freshwater metagenome | isolation source: river surface water | place: USA:Blue River Watershed | collected 2017-08-17
CCAGGTCCATTTGCCGCATCTATCGCAACTGACTTTGCTACACATTTACCTGCCTGCTTTCTCTAGTTGTTTTTTTGCTGGTGAATTACTCCAGAGATGGTAGCCACCATCCAGATTTATCGGTTCGAAACCTAAGTTCTTGAGCAGAAGCGTTGCCGTGTGAGCACGCTGCCCAACCTGACAGGTGACTAAAACTTTACTTGTCTTAATCTCTGAAAATCGATCTCTAATTTCATCTACTGGGATATTGATAAATCCAGGAATCATGCCTTTTGCGCATTCGCCAGGAGTGCGAACATCCAGCAAAGTGAATTCATCATTTCGAAAATCATCAATCTCATGCCACTGCGCCGTTTTTACTAATCCGGAAACAATGTTTTCTGCAACATAGCCAAGCATGTTCACTGGATCTTTAGCGCTGCCAAATGGTGGAGCGTAAGCAAGCTCAAGGTCAGCCAGCTCCGGAGCAGTTATGCCAGCTCGGATTGCGGTGGATATAACGTCAATACGCTTATCTACGCCATCTTTTCCAACTCCCTGCGCTCCGTAAATCTCACCCGTTTTAGGGTTGATTAGTAACTTCAAAGCTAATGTCTCGGCCCCCGGGTAATAGCCAGCATGAGAACCGGGATGGGTGTGAATAGCACGATGCTCAATATTTGCCGCCTTCAAACGTTTTTCATTCCAACCCGTTGATGCAACCGCCAAATCAAAGACTTTTACAATTGCAGTGCCAATAGTCTTTACCGGGCGAACATTTCTGCCATTAATGTGATCTGCAATTACGCGACCATGACGATTCGCAATGTTGGCCAATGGAACTAATGTTGCGCTTTCATCTAACGCATCTTTCTTCTCAGCAGCATCACCTAGGGCGTATATATGTGGGTTGCTGGTCAAATTGTTTCCATCAACCACAATCCCGCCGCGAGATCCGATCTCCAATCCAGCACCTTTTGCTAGTGAGACATCAGGTCGAACTCCGATGGCAAGAATGACTAGTCCCGCAGGAATTTCACTACCATCACTTAAAGTTATTGAGCCATCTTCAATTTTGCTTGCCGATACGCCAAGTCGAACATCTACCCCGTTAGTAGACATTTCATCCGCCACCAGTAAAGCCATCTCTGGGTCTAGCGGAGCCAAGAGTTGTGGTGTTGCTTCAATGATTGCAGTTTTTATCCCTCGGTGGACCAAATTCTCGGCCATTTCAACTCCGATAAAGCCTCCGCCAATTACTGCTGCCGTAGCTGGCCTGGCCTCAACCGCTGCAAAAATTCTCTTCGTATCCTCGACAGTTCGAAGGGTCATAGCTCTTTCGACACCTTCAATCGGAGGCACCACTGGTGTAGCACCCGGGCTTAAGACCAATTTGTCATATGCCAGGCTGTAAATTTCACCAGTTAAGGTATTGCGAACTGAAACACTCTTTGCGACTGGATCTATTGCGGTAACTTCACTATTAACCCTGACATCAAGATTAAAGCGCTTATGCAGGCTTTCTGGAGTCTGTAGTAAAAGATCTTGCTCTTTAGAAATGACCCCGCCGATGTAGTAAGGCAATCCACAGTTTGCATAAGAGACGAATCCGCTCTTTTCAACAACCACAATTTCATAGCTCTCATCCAATCGACGTAGTCGAGTTGCGGCGGACATGCCACCAGCAACACCGCCAATAATTACAATTCGTTTCATGCCGTTGGTGCGCCTGTTGCTGCTAACTCTGCAAATCCGCCTTTATTAAAGTTGAACAAATTGGCGAATCCAGCATCAGACATTTTCCCACTAGCAATGGTGGATCTGTTTCCACTTCTGCAGTAAATGGCGTAAGTAGCGGTTTTATCCAGTGCTGCAATTTGTGAGTCAAAATTTGATGAGCTGACATCAATATTTACGGCACCTTGCAGGTGCCCAGCAGCAAATTCTTCAGGAGTTCTTACATCTACGATGACAACACCTGGTTCTGAGATCTTGGCTATAAATTCACTAGCACCCATATTGGTTGCGCTGCCTGCGCTAGAGCAACCCGTCAAAAACAACATTGATGCAAAAATTCCCGCTAAAACCTTTTTCATTTCTCTCCTTATGCCAAGCTCAAGAAGAGCTTCTGCAACTTTTCTCTTTGTTCTGGTGTGTTTGTCTTTTTATCTAGAAGGCATTCCTGAAGACTTGATGCAATTAATGTGACTGCGGCTGTGTTCATTGCTTTACCAACAGCGGCCATTTGATGAACCACCTCTTCACAACTGCGCCCTTCTTCCAGCATCCTAATCACGCCGGCAATTTGGCCTTCGGCGCGCTTTACACGCTTCAAGATTTCAGTCATTTGTTCCTCATCTTGAAGAACAATGGAATTAGAACGCTTTGTCATACGACCTCCTTATGCTGGACAATAGCATACCCCCGGGGGTATGCTCAAACCAGGATTTAGAGAGGTTTATGAGATGTGTTCACAAGTTAGATGCCGGAAATGTGGGAAAGCCACTTGGTCAGGATGTGGTGAGCATATTGAACAGGCGTTGCGTGGGATTCCTAAATCAGAGAGATGTCAAGGTCATGCCAATGACCCAAAGGAACCTGGCTTATTTGCTCGACTCTTTAAAAGAAAATAAGAGTTAAAGCTAAATTAGCCGTTTGCAATCTCGTAAGACCAGAGATCCAGATCATCAAGATTTAATGGTGCAAATCCCTTAGCTTCAAGTGCAGCCGCCAACTGAGCGCGGTGTTCTGTGGCATGGTGAATGGCTTGCGAAAGAATAGTCGAGCGCCAGCGCTTCACTAGCTTTCCAGAGTAATTTTCAAACTCGAGTTGGATGTCATCTAATTTGGCACACTCCAACAACGCTGCGTCGACCTTTGCTGCCTGCTCTTTAATTCGTGGCAGATCTGAAAGCTGCTCAACATCTGCAATGCATGGATCTCCAGGTTGAGTTAAAACTGGAACTCCCGAGATTCTGTAGGCGTAGTGATCCCCTGAATCAACAATATGATGCAGGATCTCGGCAACATACCAATCCGGATTAGTCGCGTATGCCTTGAAAGCCTCAACAGGAAGGGCCTCTAGGTGCTCGATTGTGCGCTGGTTGGCCCAAGCCATGTGTTTTAGAAGTCGCTCTAACCCAATACTCATGCCACAAGCCTAATCAATTGCTAATCGATTTAGCGAGTGCGCTTTCGGCGTGATGAAGCACCTTTAAAACTGCGCTCATCATTTCCGAACTTGCGACGCTTTTTTCCACCTTGTCTGGCTGGTCCGCGGTGCTGCTTTTGAGCTGGAGCGGCCACTTTTTCCTCAACTAAAGGAATTCCGGAAGGCTCTTTTGCGCCGGTAATACTGACTAGCTTTTCATCCAAAGGCTTTATCGCCATTACCCATGGTTCAACACCCGCTCTTGTGGTTATGCCACCAATAGCGCGTTGCTCCTTGTGAGTTGCCAGAGTTACAACACGTCCTGTCTTACCTGCACGAGCAGTTCTTCCGGAGCGATGTAGATAATCCTTGTGATCAGCCGGAGCATCAAAATGAACTACTAGATCAATGCCATCAACGTGAATGCCTCGCGCCGCAACATCTGTAGCCACCAATACCGCTGACTCCTGCTCCTTAAAACGCGCCAAGGTGCGGGTGCGGACCGCTTGTGACTTACCGCCATGCAGAGTCCCAACTCTTACGCCTACGCTGGAGAGATTTGTTGCCAACTTATCTGCACCGCGCTTTGTGCGCACGAAGAAGATTGATTTTCCATCTCGAGAAGCGATTTGATTTGAGATATTTACCTTGTCATTGTGATTCAAAACAAAAACATAGTGATCTGCTCTTGCCTTCGTGCCTTCAATTTCCTTAACGGTGTGAGTCTTTGGCTCCTTCAGATACTGACGGACCAGACCATCTACTCCGCGATCTAAAGTCGCGGAGAACAAGAAGCGCTGTCCACCTTTTTTGGCTTGATTCAAAATCTGCTTAACAGCAGGAAGAAAGCCCATATCCGCCATTTGATCTGCTTCATCAAGCACGGCAATCTGCAAAGCATCTAGCTGCAACTCATCTTTTTCTAGCAAATCAATTAAACGACCAGGTGTTGCCACCAAAATAGAAACGCTCTTTTTTAGGGCGTTGACCTGCTTGCCGTACGGCATACCGCCAGCAATCACAACAGTCTCATGTCCAACCGCTCGAGCAAGTGGTGCTAGCACCTCATTAATCTGCTGGGCTAGTTCACGGGTTGGGGCCAAAACCAATGCGATAGGTTTTCTCGGCGCAGTTTTCTTTCCATAAATATTGTGAAGAAGCGCTAGACCAAATGCCAATGTCTTTCCTGATCCGGTTTGTCCACGACCCAAGATGTCATTGCCGGCAATCGCATCAGGGATAGTGGCCTCTTGAATTGGAAATGGATTTGTAATTCCCTGAGCATCAAGGGCGTTTACTAGTGCTGGATGAATGCCCAGCTCTCTAAAGGTTGTTAGTTTTTCTGCAGTAAGCAACGACATATAAATACGTACCAATCATCTAGACATGTATGTCTCGTGGTGACTTGACGTATTTACGAAAAGATAAGACTTACATATAAATCAGGCTAAGGCCCGATTTTCATTTTGTTGAGGCAACTGCCCCAATAAATAAAGGGTACCTGCCAGGCCGTAATTTCCCTAATCGAGCAAAAATCACTCGAAGAACAGGTGATAAAAACTAAATAGCGCGAAAGTTTGAAGAGTCCTTAATGACCAATTTTTGTTCTTGGAAGTTAGCTCGCACCCGTAAGGTCGCTTCCTTCTTTAGATCCGCTTTTGGAGCAACAACTACCGCTGGTGTTGTCACCGCGGGAGTAGGTGTAGGACCCATCATTGAAGCCATTGCTACTGCCATACATCCAACGCACATACCTAAAAGATATCCTGCCCCAGAGGCAAAGACAAGGATTTAACGCTTCAATAGGTCGAGTCCAGAGAGGAGTCAGGTTTGGATCCCTTGTTACTCGGCTACCTACTCGCAATCACCGCAGCATGCGCAACCTTGATTGGACTCTTCGTGGCCGCTTTCAGAGGAGATTTAAGTGAGCGGGTCCTGGCAATTTCACTGCTGTTGGTGGCAGGAGCCATGCTCACTGTAAGTCTCGGACAGATACTTCCTGCCAGCTTTTCAAATGCTGACTCCAATTGGCAAGTCTTCATGATCTTTTCCATTGGAGTCTTGCTCGTGTTAACTCTAGCTCGAGTCAATTTAAGTGCTGATGCCAGAGTGCGCACACTAGCAATCACAGTAATCGCGTTAGCTCTTCATAACCTTCCAGAAGGAGCTACAACAATTGGAGCCACGCTTGTTGATTCAGATACTGGGATCACAACCGCGATTGTGATTGCGCTACATAATATTCCCGAAGGAGTAGCGATTGCCATGATGGCAAAGTTTGCCAGATTGAAGCCTTTGGCGATTGCACTTCTTGTCATTGTCTCCGCCGCAGCTGAAATACTGGGTGCCTCAATCGTTTTTTCTATGGGAGGTCTGATCGACTCATCTTCGACATCGCTGCTTCTGGCTCTTGTCGCAGGAATAATGACAGCGATTAGCCTGAAGGAGTTAATTCCTCACTCTACAAAAATACTTTTATCGCTTCGCAAATAATGGCTCTAAAACCTATTGAAACCTTTAAAGAATAGGCTCAATCAACCACCGATGTTGTTGACTCCAGCATCAGCGCAGCGCTGAGCTATGGAGTCTGTAATCTCTTGAATCTGATTTCGAGAAGCCTCAGCTGTATTGGTTTGGCTCAGAGCATCAGTAAGTTTTGTTAAGTCTTCTGCTAAGCCAGTTGAAAGCAAAGCTTTAGCTGGCTCCCCTACCAAGTTATTTATTTGAGATACAAAGCCGGTGTCGATCAATCCAGACTGATAGGCAAGGTTGATGGATTCGATGGTGGAGTTCAGCGCTTTACATGCGGTTGCATCTGCCGCACTGCGAGCCAAATCAGTGGCTCCACAACCAGTAGCCAAAACTAGAACTGCGGGAAGAACCAACCAGTTTCTTATTCTCATAACTCGAATTATGGCTGGATTGAGTCTCCACGTCCCTTCGAGATGACCTTAAGTCAGATTTCCAAGTCAACTTTAAGCTTTGAAGACTCCGGCTGTTCTTCTGATGAAGTCAACGGTCAATCCGGGATAGTTCCACATGATTACGTGAGCGCAGTTCTCTACGACAATCCAATTTGCATGATTAGGGGCAACTGAGCGATTCTGAGCTATATCTTCAGGGATCATTAAGTCGTGATCGCCAAATACGATTGCCACAGAAACGTTTGGAGGAATTGAAGATTCAAACTTTCGATTGCGGACACCTCTCCACAAAGGCATGAAGCCAGTAGATCTGGCCATCGCAATTACAGAGTCTCTGCAACTTTCATAACTTAGCTCTCGCCACAAATGTGTAATCTTTCGATAACCGAGAGCCTTCAAGGGCGGTAAGTGGTAGGCAATCGGCATAAAAAACTGTGAAATCTTTGCCAGGATTCTGGCATCAATACTTGGAGGCAATTTGCTAGTCGGGCCTTGCAGCCACAAACCTGCGGGAGCAAGCGCTGTCACGCTCTTCACACGATCAGGAGCGACATTAGCCATCTCTAGCGCAATCCATCCACCTAGTGAATTACCAGCGGCATGCATTTGCGTAACGCCATGATCTCTTTCCATCATTTCAACTATGTCTCGAGCAAGAGATTGTGGATCTAACTCAGCATTCAGATCCAATGGAGCATCTCCATGTCCCGGTAGATCTATTGCATAAACTGAAAAATCTCGAATCAAATCCGGGATTAGTGTTTTCCAGATGGTTCCAGCTGAACCCAGACCATGTACAAGTACTAAGGTCGGCTTTTCAGCTTCAAAACCAAAAACTGTTGCGGTAGAACTCATCAAGCCATTTCATTTAGTGATCGCACTGCTAACTCACTTAGTAGAGCAGTTCCTCGATACAACACAGAGTCATCAAACATGGCTCTAGGTGAATGATTCACCTCAGATTTAGTGAACTCTTTATCTACTGATGCACCTAGGAACGCATATGAACCCGGAACCTCTTCAAGAACCCTTGAATAATCCTCAGCTCCAGCGATTGGGTGTGGCATATCCACATATCCTTCTGCGCCAAAGATTTCAGCCGCTACCTTGCCCAAGAACTGGGCTTGGTCGTTGTTATTTACTGTAACTGGATACTGTTCAACTAGTTTGACGTCAGCTTTAAGACCGTATCCCTCAGCGATTGAGTTACACAAACGAACCGCCTCAACTTGGATGCGAGATCTATTCTCTGGAGAGAAGGTTCGAATTGTTGCCTGAAACTCTGCAGTATCCGGGATTATGTTGGCTTTGGTTCCAGCATGAAATTGTCCAACGGTGATAACTACCGGATCAAAAGCGCTGAAGGATCTGGTAATCAATAATTGCAATGCGCTGACCATTTCAGCAGCTACTGGAATTGGATCCTTAGCGGTATGAGGTTGTGATCCATGTCCGCCCATTCCAATAACGGTCACATGTAACTCATCACTGGAGGCCATCATGGTGCCAGGCTTGGTAGTGAATACTCCTGCCGGAATTGCCGATGACATAACGTGAAGGCCATAAGTTGCATCAGCTTTACGACCGCTGGCAGTCAGAACACCTTCTTTAATCATGTGTCCTGCGCCATCAAAGCCTTCCTCGCCGGGTTGGAACATAAAGACCACATCACCATTCAATTGTGATTTGTTCTTAACCAGCAATTTAGCTGCGCCGTAAAGCATTGCGACGTGCAGGTCATGCCCACAGGCGTGCATCGCACCATCAATCTGACTCTTGTACGGAATGTCTGCCAATTCAGTCACTGGCAATGCATCCATATCTGCACGCAACAGCACAGTCTTTTCAGATTTGCTACCACGAAGCACCGCAGTTACGGAGCTAAGTGCTTTTCCAGTTGAAACTTCAAGGCCTAATCCATCAAGCGCATTCAAAATCTTTGCTTGAGTCTTTGGTAGCTCCAAACCAATTTCAGGCTCTTTATGAATCTCTCGTCGAAGGGCAGCTAAATCATTTTGGATTTCACTTGCTTCAGTTAGGAAATTACTCACTTCAGTCCCCTCGCTCGTTCAACTATGCAGGCGATCATAACTAGCCAGACAACCCAAAGTCTACGAATTGGTAGCTCCGTTCAAAGAGTTTCCTAAAAATTGTCTGTAATTGGTTAAATATGTAAAGTTGAATCCCTTATGAAGAAGTCTTCGGTAGTGCTTCTGCAACTCTCAAATTTTGCTTCAGGACTTGGCAACTCAATCGTGATGATTACCATTCCATGGTTAATTCTTGAGAGAACTGATTCGCCAGCCTTTGCTGGTCTGGTTGCGGCAGTATCGGCATTGCCTGCAATCATCGTCTCGCCTATAGGTGGTTGGCTGGTCGATCATTTGGGTCGCCGTGTCGTAAGTATCAGTGCTGATCTGCTCTCTTCACTTTCCGTTGCAGCCTTTCCAATTGCTGCAGCTACATTTGGGCTAACCAATACAACTATTTTGTTGATTGCCGTTATCGGTGCCGTATTTGATCCAGCTGGATACACAGCTCGAAAAACGTTGTTGGCGGATGTGGCAAAGAAATCAGATGTAGATCTAGATCGACTCAATGGAATTCACGAAGGTTTCATGGGTATCGCATGGATATTTGGTCCCGCAATTGGCGCAGGGTTGATCTCGACTGTGGGTTCAATTAACTCCTTTTGGGTCGCTGCCGCTCTGTTTATTCTTGCCGCAGTCTCAATTCTTTTTCTGCGAGTTGGTGATTTGGGAAGAGAGTCACGGGAGTTGGCCGATAAATCTGGAGAAGTGCTTGACTCTAGATTGCGACTTGGATTGATAACGCTCTGGGAAGACAAGTTGCTCAGGACCTTGAGCATCGCTCTCTTGATTCTTGCAGCTGTGTATCTACCAACAGAGGCAATTGTGCTTCCAACATATTTCGAAGGTGAAAACAATCCGAGCGGACTCGGGTTAGTCGTCTCTGCGCTCGCCGGAGGTTCTGCGTTAGGTTCCTTTGGATATGGATGGATTAGCAAACGAATTCAGAGGAGAACTCTGATTCGCTGCATAATGTTAGGAAGCGCAATCAGCGTAATTCCCATGGCATTTTTGCCACCGCTTCCATTCCTTATGGCAGCGGGTTTCTTTTTGGGATTGTCCTGGGGGCCTTACAACCCCCTTGTAAATACCTTGGTTCAACAGCGAATTCCGGCACACCTACATGGTCGCGTCTTCGGAATCCAAACAGCGGTCTTTTATGTTGCTCCACCCTTGGGAATGGTGTTAGCGGGTTTATCAGTCGAAAATCTTGGCGTGAACTCGACTTACGCAATTCTCGCAGGTATTTTGTCTATTACATCAGTACTAGTTCTACTAACCAAGTCTTTGCGATCAAAGTTCTAAGACCGAATGTAATACATAAACATTTAATCTATAGCAGCACTATCCCACTGCGACTTGGGTAATCAAACCTTTTGTGATTGAGACTGTGATTCGATTAATTCGGTAATCTTTAGTCAACGCGAAAAACTCCCCATCGCGTTCGCCAACCCGATAGCCCCAGGAATTGCTTTCAGCACAGAGCTTTGCACTTTCTTCTGTCATGCCCATCAATTGATTCGCTATTGATTGCTTTATTGCATCACTCTCATCGATTGGGACTGGACAGAGACGAGCCCCACTTCCGAATTCCAAAACCTCACCAGATGTCTCTTTAAATCCAACAGCAACAAGAGCAGAAGAGGCACGAGTAGCTTTTATCGAGATGCTGTAGACACCTGGTTCAGCCATTTTACTGATACGTGAAAGGTAAAAATAGTCTTGAGGAAGATATGGCTTCGAGAAACGAGTCCGTTCATTGACCTTAAGGAGCTCTACCACTCCACTTGGGGATGTGATTGTGACTATTGGTAATCGACTTCTCTTCATGTTACGCATCTGATTGGTGTCGGGGATTAGATATTGAATCGCCAATGAATCACCAGCAGTATGTTTAAATCGAACATGTCTAGTTGCTGATCGTGAGAGGTCAGCATAAACAGCATAGGAAACAGTGCCATCAAGAATTATGGGTGAACTATCCAACTCTTTCGCAACCGTGGTCAATCGAATTGGAATATGAGCACTTGCCGGCATAACTAAAAGTAGTGATGACGAAGCCATTGAGAGAGCTAGAAGAGAGACCATCCTGCGCCTAATCACCGAATGTTTGACTCCTCACTTGGCCATCTCTTAGCACTCCAAAGAGCGGGGTGCAGTCAGAAATATACCGATGACAACCTTAAGTACGCGAGCCGAAACCAAAAAAACTCAGTCCTGCTGTCATGCAGAAAAGTCACTCCATTATCTGGAGTAAGGCGAAGGTACATTTCTCACATGAGCGCCAGAGTTGCACTTGAAGATCTCAAGCGTTTTTCCAAGAAAGGCAGAGTGAGCGACCTCGCTCGCTTCTATAAGACGGCTCCGGGCGAATACGGCGAAGGAGATCTATTCCTCGGAGGATCGGTCCCCCAAACTAGATCTGTCGCAAAGAAACATCAGAAACTAGAACTCCAAGAAGTAGCGAAGCTTTTTGCCTCGCCATTTCACGAAGCGCGACTGTGCGCAGCCATCATTCTAAATATGCAGTTCAAGGCAGCCAAGAAAACACAGGAACGCAAGAGAATCTTTGATTTCTATCTCAGGCAAGTACGGACTGAAAGAGTTAACAACTGGGACATTGTTGATGTGTCGGCACCGTGGATGGGTGTTTATCTGACTGAGATTGAAGATCCAATGCCTTTGTTGATAAAGCTCTCTAGGTCAAAATCTCTCTGGCAAAGACGAGTTTCGATCATGCTCACATTTGCTTTAATTCGTGATGGAGATCTAGAGCCAACAATCACAATTTCAAAGTTGTTACTTAAGGACGATCAGGATCTAATTCACAAAGCAGTTGGCTGGATGCTTCGAGAGTTGGGCAAAAAAGATGTTATGTTGCTTAGAAAGTTTCTTACGGATCATTCTCATGAAATGCCTAGAACCATGCTTAGATATTCGATAGAGAGATTACCTGAACACGAACGTAAAAAATGGCTCGCTAAAGGTAAGTGAATCACAATATTAAGAAGTTTCAATGCATAGGTCGAACTTGAAGCCATTAGAATTCTGCCTGTGGAGCCAGTTATCGCGATTGAAGAATCACTTGGAGACGAGTTGGCTCAGCTACTTAAGGCTCACTGGCTTTTTTGCACATCTGCCAGTCCAATTGAGTTTGTATTCGCACTGGATGCATCAAAGTTATTCACCCCCGATATAACAGTTTTTGCTGCTCGCGTTTCGGGAGAGTTGGTAAGCGTGGGTGCAATCAGAAAACTAGATGCTGACCATGCTGAATTAAAATCTATGCACACATTGGCTAAATTCAGGGGAAATGGAATTAGTAAAGCAATTGTTGCTCACATAGAAGCTTTTGCCAAAGTTCAGGGATTCAAACGCATCAGCCTAGAAACGGGCACAACAGAACACTTCAAACCTGCACGTGGACTTTACAAAAGCTTGGGATATTTAGAGTGCAAAGCATTTGGTGAATATGTCCCAAATGAGTACAGCACCTTCATGACAAAATTGATTTGAAGAATAGTCGCCCTATAAGCCGGAGACGACATTTTTATGCGTATGTGCACGCTCAAAAAACACAATTGCCCCCAATTTTGCCCCCAAATATCTGTAAACTCTGAGAAAGTCGGCTATTTATTTACATTGTAACCAGCATTTCGCACAGCAATCTCAATCAATTCATCTGAAATATCAGAGCTTGACTCGATAACGGCAGTTGCTTTCTCAGCACTCGCAACCACAGCTTCTACACCTGGAATTGCCATGATCTCGGTATTCACACGGCCTTCACAGTGCCCACAGGTCATTCCCTTTATTGCAACTGTCTTTTCTGCCATTTCTTACTCCTTTAATTTCCAGAACCTGGTGCCAATACTATTCACTATTCCTGTGCCTGTTAGACAAAAGAAATTGCCTAAATTAGGAAATTTTCCTAAAACTCTTACCCTCATTTTTTGATGTGTAGATATCTGAACCCACAGTCACCAGCATCAACTCATCACTCGCGCTCAGAAGTCCTGGAGCGCCTTTAAATGTGATCAGCTTTGCCCACGTTTTGCCAGAATTTGTTGACTTATACAGTGAGCTACCACTTAACCCGTAGAGACCCGATTTGCGCCATTCAATCTGGGTCATTGTGAGAGTACCTTTAATTTTGGTTGTTGATTTAAAGGCATTTTGGGTAAGTAGCAATCCAGAATCCTTGATTGCAATCGCTACCCCTGATTTCTTGGGTGACACTGCAATATCTGTAAAGGTGTTTGTTCCTAGAGTTTTCCAAGTCACTCCAGAGTCTGCTGAATACATCAATTTTCCAGTTTGTGAATCCGCACCATAAAGCTCACTACCTAAGCCTTCCAGAAAATGGAAATTTACTTTTCCGCTTAACGAGACAGAGTTCCAGGTTAATCCGCCATCAAGGGATTTGATCACTCCGATTGGGTTTGGCATCTTGGAGCCAACGGCAGGGTGCCCG
>JACCDT011762084.1_pt1 | contig 12616 bp, 10 predicted proteins | sample 7446291 | NCBI WGS metagenome assembly JACCDT01 (sample SAMN15323446, study PRJNA562643) | freshwater metagenome | isolation source: river surface water | place: USA:Blue River Watershed | collected 2017-08-17
CAACCACATACGCAACATACGACTAATTTAGTGCCTATGCTATACATAGGTCGCCCAGCAACAGCTGCGGCATCAGGGGCACTTTCTGATTTATCCCCAACACTCTTAAAAATGATGGGCTTGCCACAGCCGGTTGAAATGACAGGTCATGCTTTAATTCAATTTAATGACACAAATGCTTAACTCAAAAAAATTAATTAAACACCTACTATTTATCAGTCTTGCACTTCCGCTGTTAAGCATCAGCTTAAATGGACATGCGGCCAACAAATCAGAAAATACCAAAGTAGAGAAATCAAAAAAAACCGAAAAAACACAGCATAAAAAGTCAGCGCCTAGAAAAATGGTGCCTGATGAAAAAAATGCAAAAAAAATATCCAATGAAAAACCAAAAGAAAGTTTATCTAACATCCATGAGCGTATAGAAAAACTCAAGAAAGATTTAGATCAAACTAAAGAAGCACATGCCGACGTCGCTGATGCGCTCAAAAAAAGTGAAAAGGCGATTAGTGAAACTAATCGAAAACTTTTTGAGATTAAACAAGATCATCAAAAATATAGCGAGACTCTACAAGCACTACAACAAAAAAAATCAAGTTTAGAAACCATGCTAGGTCAGCAACAAGCGCAACTCAGCAAACAGCTTTACCAACAATACGTCCATGGTGAAATGCAATATTTGCCGATTATTTTAGATGCCAAAAATCCGAGTGAGATTTCCAGACAACTACAATATTTGTCTTACGTTGGCCATGCGCGCAGTGATTTAATAGATTCCATGCAACATAATTTGAGCATGGTTACAAAGCTCAATGAGGAAACAGCAAGCACGCTTAAACAAGTCGCTGAATCAAAAAACCAACAAGAAGCTGCTAAGCAAAATTTAGAAAAAGAGAAAGAAAATAAAGCAAAAGTGTTAGAAACACTTTCGTCAAAAATCGATGCTCAGCGCAATGAAATTAATAAGCTAAAACGTGATGAAAAGAATCTATCAGATTTAGTTGAGAGACTAGCAAAAGCTGCACAAACAAAAGCTTCCCCTAAGAAATTAACATCATCAACGAGCAAATCAGATCAAACTTCAGTAGCTACCCGCACTGAAGAAAAAGTGTCTAGCCAACCAATCACCGTTGCTAAGAACGAAACACTTCCAAGTGCTGGGTTCGATGGCGGTGACTTTTCAGCACTTCGTGGCAAGCTACATCTGCCAGTCAGAGGAGAGGTTAGCAATCGCTTTGGTACAACGCGTGAAGACACTGGCGTCACCTGGAAAGGTTTGTTTATTCGCTCGGCAGAAGGTAGCGAAGTGAAATCCATTGCGAACGGAAAAATTGTATTTGCTGACTGGATGCGCGGCTTTGGTAATTTACTCATCATCGACCACGGAGATGGCTACATGAGCTTGTATGGTAATAACCAAGCACTACTCCGAAAAATGGGGGATACGGTTAAGTCTGGAGACACCATTGCTTCTGTAGGCAATAGCGGCGGGAATGAAACTGCTGGTTTGTATTATGAATTACGCAAACAAAGTAAACCATTTGATCCAATGAGCTGGAGTGTTGCTCGATAATTAAGCAAGCGCTTTTGCAACCTCACGCACTAGCGAAGGACCGCGATAAATTAGGCCGCTATAAACTTGTAACAAACTAGCACCAGCTTCAATTTTCTCAATAGCATCAGCGCCGCTCATAATTCCACCCACACCAATAATTGGCAATTCCCCAGCCAACTGATTGGAAAGATGACGAATTACTTGACTGGATTTATCTCGCACAGGTGCTCCTGATAAACCACCAGTCTCAGCGCCATTCTTCATACCTTCAACACCCTCACGCGACAGTGTTGTATTCGTTGCAATTACCGCATCGAATTGATGTGCCTTTAATAAATCTGCGATTTCAATAATCTGCTCATATTCTAGATCCGGTGCAATTTTTAGAGCAATCGGTACATACTTACGATGCTTTTGTGTCAATGCAGTTTGTTCCGCCTTTAAAGTTCCCAACAAAGCATCTAAGGCTTCTTTCTCTTGAAGCTGACGTAAATTTTTAGTGTTAGGCGAAGATATATTGACCGTAATGTAACTTGCGTAACGGTAAACTTTACGCATACAAATCAAATAATCATCAACAGCTCGCTCATTCGGCGTATCAAAATTCTTACCGATATTAATGCCAAGAATACCTCGATATTTCGAGGCTTTAACATTCTGAATAAGATGATCAACCCCGAGATTATTAAATCCAAAACGATTGATGATTCCTTGCGCTTCTTTCACTCTAAATAATCTAGGCTTTGGATTCCCAGGCTGTGGTCGCGGCGTCACAGTTCCGACTTCAATAAAGCCAAAACCTAATGCAGCCATGCCATCAATGAATGCGCCATTTTTATCCAATCCTGCAGCGAGTCCTACTGCATTAGGAAAAGTAAGCCCCATTACTTGACGAGGAATGCCATGCACAGGCTTATATAAGCTGCTGAGCAAACCAATCTGCTCAGCAAGCTTAAGGCTTTTAAGCGTTAAATCATGTGCATATTCAGCATCAAGCTGAAACAAAAATGGCTTTATGAGTGCGTAGGTATTCATTAAATTAATTCTAAATTGGACAGTTAATTACTTTAAATTTTCCGTCAATCAATCACACTCATGAACAATAATTTGCTCAGAAAGCCTTATCATTCTTTCAACCGGCGTCACCCAAACAATACCATCACCGACCTGCCCAGTATGACCAACCTCTACCAAAATTTGCAAAGCACCTTCAACCAAGTCGTCTGGCAAAACCATTTCCACTCGGACCTTAGGGCTATAATCAGTCAGCTCTTCAATAATCCCTTGGGAAGGCTTAGCGCAATGCGGTCCGCAACCTTCCACTTTAGAGATCGTCATACCTGGGAAGCTTTTAATATTTCTAAAAGCCGAGCGTACTTTAGCCAATCGGCTCGGCTGTATGACAGCTTTAATTTCTTTCATCATTTTAAAAACTTCCTCAAATTAGGCTTCAACTCTTTTTTCTTCGAATTTACGATACAAGGTTGGGACCACTACTAAAGTCAGCAAAGTAGATGTAATCAACCCACCAATAACAACGATTGCTAATGGACGCTGAATTTCAGAGCCTGGGCCAGTAGCAAACAGGAATGGAACCAGTCCTAACATAGCAACAGTAGCAGTCATCATCACAGGTCTAAATCTTTGCTGACAACCTTGCACAATCGCCTCCAACTGAGTCTTACCTTCATCACGTAAATGTCGAATGTAAGAAACAAGCACAACCCCGTTTAGTACAGCGATCCCCCACAATGCGATGAAACCAACTGAAGCGGGCACGGATAGGTATTCACCCGTAATAAATAAAGCAAAAATGCCGCCTATCGATGCAAAAGGTAGAACCAAGATAATGAGCGTTGCGTAACGTACTGAGTTAAACAATAAAAACAGTAAGAAAAATATCGCAGCGATTGTAATCGGGATAATGACAGACAAATGGTGTAATGCACGCTGCATATTCTGGAACTGACCACCATATTCCAAATAATACCCATCTGGCAGTTTGAGCTTCTTATCCAAGACCGTTTGCAATTCAGCAACGAAGCCACCCAAATCACGATCCTTCACATTAACGCCAACCACAATTCGACGCTTTGCAAGTTCTCGACTGATTTGTGCAGGACCATCTTTAACTTCAATCCGAGCAAGATCTTTAAGTTTTACACGACTACCATTAGGTGATGTTAATAAAATATCACCAATAGCTTCCACGTTATTACGAAAACTTTCAGGATAACGGACAGCAGCACTAAAGCGACGTTGACCTTCAAACACTTCTGTTGCGACCTTACCACCTATCGCAGTCTCAATGACATCATGCACATCAGCCGCATTAATACCCTGACGTGCAATTGCATGACGATCAATCGTAATATTGAGATACTGCTGTCCTGAAACCTTCTCAACCCGCATATCGACAGCACCTTGAATGCCACTTGCCAACCTTGAAATTTCATCAGCTTTGGCTTTAAGAATCGTCATATCTTCACCAAATACTTTTACCGCGACATCAGAACGCACACCACTTAACAACTCAGCTACGCGTGCTGCAATTGGTTGTGCCATTACGACTTGAACGCCTGGTAAAACTTTAAGTGCCTGCTGAATTTGAGCAGCAATATCATCTTGAGTCCAGCCTTTAGGCCATTCACTCCTTGGCTTCAAACTTACAATCGGCTGAGACTCATTCTGGCTTTGTGGGTCAGCAGGGCTCTCACCTCGACCGAGTGCTGAAACTACTGACTTTACACCAGGTAGTTTTGATATGATTTTTGCTGCCTCATTTTCCATCTTAATCGACTCATCGATTGAAATATTCGGCACCCGAATAATGTTTGGAACAATTGAACCTTCCTTCATTTCTGGAATGAAGGAAGTCCCCAACAAAGGTAAAATCAGCAGCGCTACAAGAAACACACCAATAGCCGTCATGATGGTTCTTTTTTCATTCAACAATGCCAGGTTCAGCAGCTTCAAGTATGGCTTCTTAATTGCTTGAATCATACGCGTGTCTTCACCACTACCGCCCTTAAGAATATAAGAACACATGACAGGGGAAAGCGTAAGAGAAAGAACTAGGGAAACGAACAATGCAATCGCAATCGTCATCGCAAGTGGGCCAAACATTTTGCCCTCCATGCCTTCAAGCGTCATCAATGGCAAGAACACTAAAATGATAATACCTACACCAAATAGTACTGGTGTCCCAACTTCTGTTGCGGCTTCCAGAACAACACGAATCTTACTTTCCCCAGCGCGATGCCCTAATTGGTGAAAGGCGTTTTCAACCACCACCACCGATCCATCCACCATCAAACCAATCGCAATTGCTAGCCCGCCCAATGACATTAAGTTGGCAGAGATTCCGAAATGGTTCATTGCCATAAAAGTAATCAGCGGAGTAAGAATTAAAGTACCTACAACAATCAAACTGGATCGTACGTCACCCAAAAATAAAAATAGGATAACAATCACTAAAATAATACCTTCAATTAACACCTTAACCACTGTATAGAGGGCCGCATCCACCAGCTCACTTCGATCATAGAAAGGTTTGATTTGTAATCCGCCTGGCAGAATCCCTTTCGCATTCACCTCATCTACACGAGCTTTAATGCGACTCACAACCTCTTTCGCATTACCACCCTTAATCATCATAACAATACCGCCAACAGATTCAGTATCACCATTTTTAAGAAGCGCGCCTACACGGACCTCACTACCCAATTTAACTTCTGCAACATCGCGCATGTATACCGGAACGCCATTACGTTCTTTAAGCACAATATTTTCAATGTCAGCCAAGCCCTGAATTAGGCCAACACCACGAATTAGATATTGCTCTGCATAATGAGGCAAAACCCCGCCGCCGCTATTTGCATTATTTCGAGCAAGCGCAGCATAAATATCATTTAACTTAAGACCGTAATAGTTCATACGATCCGGATTAACAAGAGCTTGATATTGCTTAACATATCCGCCTTGGGAATTTATTTCTGCAATACCTGGAATACTTCTTAACAGCGGTCTAACAACCCAGTCCTGAACAGCGCGTCTTTCAGTCAACTCTGCTTGAGTCAACGCCTTAGTTCCATCCGTTTTTTTATCTAAAGTGTATTGATAAATTTCACCCAAACCAGTTGATACAGGACCCAAAATTGGGGTCACTCCTTCAGGCATACGTTCAGCAACTTCCATCAGTCTTTCCATCACCAACTGACGAGCAAAATACACATCAGTTTTTTCTGTAAACACTAAGGTAATTAAAGACAAACCATTTTTATTTAATGATCGCATTTCGGTAAGCCCAGGCAAACCTGTCATGCCAATTTCAAGCGGCACTGTAATAAATCGCTCAACCTCTTCAGGGGACTTTCCTGCCGCTTGCGTTGCTATCAATACTTGAATGTTAGTCACGTCAGGAAATGCATCAACAGACAACTTCTTAACGGCAAAACCGCCAGCAACTAACAATGCTAGAGATAAAACAACAACAATCAAACGCTGCTTTAGCGCGCTCCTAATTATGGATTCAATCATGACTTACTCCAGCTCTTTACGCTTGCGTTCGTTATTTAAATGAAAAGCGCCTTCACTCACAATTGTTTCCCCTGAATCCAAGCCATTCTCAACTGCAACCATACCTTGGTAATCGTCGCCAATAGCGACCTCTCTCAGCCTATACTTATTTGCGGCAATTTTCACAAACACATAGTTCTTATCATTCTCACGCACTATGGCTTGTACCGGCACTGACAAATGAGAAACTGGTTTAGATTGAACTAACATTGAAACTAGCATTTCAGGTTTAATTTCATGATTAAAGTTTTTAATTTCACTACGCACTGTTACGGTTCGAGTTTGTGGATTGACAACATCTCCCACATAAATCAGTTTGCCTTTGATTGGTTTATCATTAAGTGCAGGCACTTCAATATCGACCTCTTGCCCAAGCTCAATTAAATCAATCTGGCGTTCAGGCACTTCTGCAACTGCCATAACACGAGATAAATCAGCTACGACGAACAATTCATCCGCAGGTTGCACCACCTGCCCCACATTAATTTTTCGACTAATCACAGTGCCAGCCAAACGTGCAGTTACATTACTAAAAGTATCCATTTGAACTGAATGAGAGAGTTTAGATATGCTTGCATTCGACATACCCAAAACAAGCAATTGATTACGCGCAGCAATTAAATCAGCCTTAGCACCGCTCAATTCAGCCTCACGTCGTTGTAATTCAGCAGCGCTAATCACATCAGCCTCTAACAATACTTTTGCTCGATCAACTGCTTTACTTTGCAAACTAATTTGTTGAAGCGCTTTTATATAAGCCAATTGATTCTGAGCAAGCTCAGTACTGTTGACTGTCGCTAGAACTTGACCTTGTTTCACCAACTGACCAAGCACTGCAGAAATCTCAGTAATACGCCCTGTGACAGGCGCACCAATTTTAGCCATTCTTTGCTCATCGACTTGAATGCTACCTGGAATTCTCAACAGCTCACGAATCTCAGCATCGCCCACTTTGATTACCTGCACCTGCTTTTGCAATTCAGGCCCTAACTCCACCACATTAGGATCAGCAACTTCCTTAACTTGCTCTGCTTTTTCTTTAGCCCCACATCCCACCAACAGAAATAATAAAACTGCTGGAACGAGTATTTGCTGAACTACACTTTTGTTTTTTATTAACATTTTCTATCCTTTTATTCTTTAGTTGCCAGTAACTCAGCACCTATTAAACGCTCAATTTCCAACATTGCAGCAACGTAGTCATAACGTGCAGCCAAATAATCTTTCCTCACTGAACGGTAAGTCCTCTGAGCATCTAAATACTCTAAAATACCCCTCTCGCCGTATTTATAGGCAGCTTCAGCTACCTTTAGAACAGACTCAGCTTGAGATAAAAGCCCGCTCTCAAATGCGCTCACCTGGCCCTGTCCAATTAAGTAGCGCTGATAAGCCGTTTCTAAATCACGACTTAATCCCAGCTCTCTATCACTTAGTAAGGCCTGAGTTTGACGAACATTCGCCGAGGCTTCAGCGATTTGACCTTCACGTTTACTCCATAAAGGCAAAGGAATTGCCAAGCCTAAACGGTAACTAGTTAAATCAGGATCTTGCTCAAGCCCAGCCTTTAAAGTTAATCCTGGGTTACGTAAGCTTTCCTCTAACTTCAATTTAGCCTCTGCAATTTCAGTGGCCGCCCTAACTTGCTGTAAATATGGACTTTGAGAAATTTGATCACGAAGTGAATCTAGTCGAGGTAGTGACTCGCTTAAGGGCAATTGACCATTTAAATCAAAGTCATTTGCAATTCCAGCGCCTACAAGACCTCGCAGCAAGGCTTTAGATTCCACCACACGAACTAGAGCAGCCTGATAATCTCGCTGAGCCGCAAGCAATTCTGTTTCAGCTTTAATTAATTCGTACTTAGGAGATTCGCCGACATCTGTTCTTAACTTCACACGATCACGAATAGTTTGCAAAAGAGTTTTATCAGCGTCCACTAGCTTGAGTACTTCTTGCTTTTGCAAAACATTATAAAAAGCACTTTTAACTTTAGCTCTAAGCTCCAAACGGGTTAATTCAGTAGTTACACCCGCCGTCTTAACACTAGATTCTGCAATCTCTCTGCGCGCAGATCTGACATCTGAAAATTCTAGGGTTTGAGATAAGCCTACCCCCCAGTTATCCTTGGTCTGATTTGAACCGTTTCTATATCGACTCGGGCCAGCACCCATTTCCAATTGAGGATTCAAGTAAGACTTTGCAGTAATGACAGAAGCGGTTGCCGCGTCTTCTTGGGCTTTAGCAATCTGTACGCTGGGACTTTGTGTTAAAGCGATATCAATCACCTGACTCAAAGTATATGTATTTGCAGCCTCAACAGGACCAGCCGTCATGGCAGCAAGCATAAAAAAATAATAGATAGTTTTCATAACATTCAATCAAAATACTTCGTAAATTTAAGTGTGGACTATGCAGGCTTACAAAGCAAGATTCACACCATACTAACTACAAGGCAATTAGACTAAACAGAGGGAGGACGCAATAACTTGGAGCGATAAGGTGCTAAATAAGCAATAGAAATAAAAGAAATCAGCGGGAAGAAAATAAAAGTACTCAGCATAGGCAAAAAACGCAAAATGAAATCATCATTCGCCTCAAAAAGCAGCTCAACACCAACATCTCCAGTTACCTCATCTGAATCAGTTAATGTATCGAACACATCTGTTGCTATTGAAAAATCGTGCATTTGATGTGAAGAATCTATTCCATGCTTTAGCAAAAGAGAAAAGCTAAGAAAAAAAACCAGAAATAGTAGAATGGATTTTTTATAAGTCATTTCATGCATTATAAAACTAAATACGTCTCCAAGTAGTTCCTTGCGGACCATCTTCTAAAATTACACCCTGCGCCAAAAGATCTTGTCTAATTTTATCAGCCTCGATAAAGTTTTTAGCTTTTTTTGCTTCAGCACGAGCGGTAATCAAACTTTCTATCTGATTAGTCAATTCACCATCCAACGCTAAAGCACCTGCCTGAAAGAAAGATTCTGGGTCGCGGTTTAACAAACCCAAGATATTAGCCAGGCCTTTTAATTGGGCAGCCACCTTCACTTCACGCGTTTTGTTTAATTCATTTGCTAAATCAAACAAGACCGCAACCGCTTCAGGCGTATTGAAATCATCATTCATTGCAGCTTTAAAATTTATAGCACTTACATCTTGCTCATCATACTTAGCATCACTGCTAATTCCACGCAAAGACGTATATAAACGAGTCAATGCTTGTTTAGCATCATCCAAATGCTTATATGAATAATTAAGTGTGCTACGATAATGCGCACGCAAGATGAAAAACCTAACGACTTCTGCATCATACTTTTTCAAGACATCACGAATCGTGAAAAAGTTGCCTAAAGATTTAGACATTTTTTCATCATCAACACGCACAAAACCATTGTGCATCCAATAATTCACAAAAGTACAATCATGTGCAGCTTCTGATTGTGCAATTTCATTTTCATGATGCGGAAACTGCAAATCTTGGCCGCCGCCATGAATATCAAAATGATTACCTAAATGACATTCACTCATCACAGAACATTCAATATGCCAGCCTGGACGACCTTTACCCCAAGGGGAATCCCAACTTGGCTCATTAGGCTTTACTGACTTCCATAAAACAAAATCCATAGGATCGCGTTTAAAGGTATCCACCTCAACACGTTCACCAGCACGCAAATCTTCTAAAGACTTACCAGAAAGCTTGCCGTAAGTTTTAAAACTATTAACTGAATAAAATACATCGCCATTATCAGCATGGTATGCATGGCCTTTTTCTATTAAGGCGCTAATCATGTCAATCATGCCTTGAATATGAGCCGTGGCACGAGGCTCAATATCCGGACGTAAAATCCCCAAAGCGTCAGAATCTTCATTCATTGCATCAATAAAACGCTGGGTTAACTCAGTAATCGACTCACTGTTTTCATTTGCACGTTTAATAATCTTGTCATCAATATCCGTGATATTTCGAACATAATTCACATCGAAACCCGAGCTACGCAACCAACGATTCACCATGTCAAACACAACCATCACGCGTGCATGACCCAAATGACAAAAGTCATAAACCGTCATGCCACAGACGTACATGCTGACCTTTCCTGCCACAATTGGCACAAAGGTTTGTTTTTCTCTAGCGATGGAATTGTAAATTTTAAGCATTGTTAAATTTAAACATTAAGAATTTTTGTAGAGCTTAAGTAGGCTTTTTGATAGAATCGTAAGCCCCAACTCAAACGCAAAAAAGTATATCACAATGCCTATCACACGCGCTTTATCGATTAGCCTTGCACTACTCATCAGCCTTGCAACAATACCGCTATTGCATGCTGAAGACTTAAAAGAGATTGCGGCGCAATCTAGCCAAGGCCAACACAGCGCAGCTATGGGGCGCATTAACAACCATACCAAGGCACATCCTAATGATGTCCAAGCACTATTCATGCGTGCTGTTATGCTTGCTGAGCAAAATCGAAAAGATGACGCAATTAGAGCATTTACTGAAATCACTGAAAAATTTCCAGCTTTACCAGAGCCATATAACAACTTAGCAGTACTCTATGCTGACCAAGGCCAATTTGATAAAGCTAAAAAAGCTCTAGAAAGCGCGATTAAAACTCACCCAAGTTATGCAACAGCGCATGAAAACCTAGGTGATATTTACGCAAAAATGGCAACAGAAGCCTACGGCAAAGCCTTACAACTAGATAACACGAATGCAAGTGCTCAAAACAAACTAGCGCTAATAAAGGATTTATTTAGCGCGACAAATAAACCATTGCAAATGGCTAGCGCAAAACCAACAACAACACCTGCAGTAAATCCGCCGCCAACAAACAATGTCAGCAAGCCTGAACCTACGGCTACTAATAAAGCTGCCGACACCAGCGAACCAGCGACTGAAAACAAACGTGTTGCTGATTCAGTTAATCAATGGGCAAAGGCATGGGCAACCAAAGATATTGATAGCTACTTAAGCAGCTACGCGCACAGCTTTAAAACACCAGATGGCTTAAGCCGTGACGCTTGGGAAGAAATGCGTAAAAGCCGCATTAACAAACCACAAAAAATCAGTGTTTCTATTAACAACTTATCTGTTGAAATAATTGACAGCACACACGCAAAAGCTAAATTTAAACAAGACTATCGTGCAGGCAGCTTAGTTGCTAAAACGCCTAAAACATTAGACCTTGTTAAATCAGGCCAGCGCTGGTTGATTGAGCAGGAGCGCACTGGTCGCTAAATTTTAACGACCTTTCACATATGCTTAAAAATAAGATTTACCTTGTCACTTTATTAGCACTAGTGACTGTGATGCCATGGAACGCGACGGCTTTTAACCGTGGCGACCATATTGCCGCAAAAATCAGCGGTCACATCGTGTCAAATCAAATTGAAGATCTACTTGCAGCCAGCTTAACCGCAGTCACTGCAGGCCAGTTCGACCAAGCCATTCAGTCTTTGGACAAGCTAATCAGTATTGCACCTAATTTTAAATTAGCACATCTTGTTAAAGGTGATTTGCTAATGGCTCGTGCCCAACGCTTTCAAGGCTTTGGTAGCCCATCACCAAATTCAGAAGATGTGAGCGGTTATCGTGAAGAAGCTCGCAAACGTTTAGAGCGTCACTTCGCAAAAGACTTAAGCAATCAAATTCCATCAGCGGTTTGGCAACTAGATGATAGCCAGCCTTACGTGTTTATTGTTGATGCAGAGCAATCTCGCTTATTTGTTTATCGTAACGAAAATAATGCGCCTAAATATGTCACTGATTTTTATATCACCATAGGCAAAAATGGTAGCGAGAAAAAATCACAAGGTGACAAACGCACACCTTTGGGTGTTTATTTCACGCAAACACAACTAAAACAAAAACTAGCCGATATGTATGGCGATGCAGCTTACCCCTTAAGTTATCCAAATGAATGGGATCAGCATCAAGGTAAAACTGGTAACGGCATTTGGCTACATGGTACGCCAAGTGATACGTACAGCCGACCACCACAATCAAGCGATGGATGTATTGTGCTAAGTAACCAAGATTTAAAAACACTGAGCCCAATTTTGCAGCAAGGCAACATTCCTGTGATTGTGGCTAAAAATGCAGAATGGTCAAAAGAAGATAACATCTCAAAAGAAAAAGAAAGCTTAATCAACAGCATTGAAAAATGGCGCAGCGACTGGGAAGCGCAAGCAACAGACCAATACCTAGCGCACTATGCAAACGCATTCTTTAGCGATAGCATGAATTTAAAGCAATGGGCAGATTACAAACGTAAAATCCAGGCTAGCAAACCAAATGTGGATATTAAACTGACCAATATCAGTGCATTTAATTATCCTAATAGTGGACAAAAAATGGTGGTGGTCACATTTGATCAATCATTCCGCAGCAATGCATTAAACAATAAAATGCGTAAACGCCAATATTGGATTTTAGAAAATCAAAGCTGGAAAATCATTTACGAAGGTAGCGCTTAGG
>JACCDT011591027.1_pt1 | contig 12611 bp, 12 predicted proteins | sample 7446291 | NCBI WGS metagenome assembly JACCDT01 (sample SAMN15323446, study PRJNA562643) | freshwater metagenome | isolation source: river surface water | place: USA:Blue River Watershed | collected 2017-08-17
GGTTATGCACGAGCGCGCTGGAAAGCGCCACTTGCTCGAGCACAAATCTTCACGAGTAACACGTCGTCTATCGACAGAGTCAGCTGCAAAGCCAACTGTCGCAGTCACAGCCAAGCGCAGGCTTGGTTTGAAGTAAGGAGCGGGTTAAATGAGAGTAAAGCGCGGAGTACACGCAGCGAAGAAGCGTCGCACAACTCTTGAACGTGCCAGCGGATACCGCGGACAACGTTCACGTCTTTTCACAAAGGCGAAGGAGCAAGTTACGCACTCAATGGTTTATGCATTTAATGACCGTAAAGATAAGAAGGGCGATTTCCGCCGCTTATGGATTCAGCGTATCAACGCAGGTTGCCGCGAGCACGGTCTTACATACAACCGCTTCATCCAGGGCCTCAAGGCTTCAGGTGTAGAGGTTGATCGTCGCGTTCTTTCAGATCTTGCGACTAATGATCCTGCAACATTCAAGACCCTTGTTGATGTAGCTCGCAAGAGCCTTGCAGCACTCTAAGTTCCAATAATGATTGAGAGCCTTAACTCGCCACATGTTGCGCGAGTTAAGGCTCTTATTGGTTCTCGGGGAGTAAAGGAAAGAAGAAACACCGGGCAGTTTGTCGCAGAAGGTATGCAGTTCGCCCGTGAAGCGCTGATTTCACAAAGTGGTCCGCAGATTGAAACCTTGTATCTGACCGTAAACGGTCGAAACAAAGTAGATGAAATCGCTGATGTATCACGCTTTAATGTGATTGAAGTAAGTGATGAAGTGATGAAAGAGCTCTCCGAAACCATCACTCCTCAAGGAATTTTAGCGATCTGCACAATTCCAAAGATTGAATTTAGCTCCATTAATCTCAACGGTTCACGTAAATTCATTTATCTTTCAGAGGTTCAGGATCCTGGAAATGCAGGAACTATTTTGAGATCTGCAGATGCCTTTGGAATGGATGCGGTGATTACATCGCCTGGAAGCGTAGATATGTACTCGCCTAAAGTTGTTCGAAGCACAGCAGGATCGCTATGGCATATTCCTGTATTTGAATCGGTTGCTATCGAAGATTTACTTTCGCTAGGAATCAAGGCCATCTCTTTAGGAGCAACTGGTTCGAAGCCCCTTTCATCATTTGTGCCCACCGGAGATACCGTCGCTGTTTTTGGCAATGAGGCTCGTGGTTTGGCGACGGCTCAAGAGGTAGCTCAAATAGAGGTAGTAAGTATTCCGATGCCTGGAAATGCAGAAAGTCTGAACCTTTCTGCTGCAGCATCAATTGTTATGTATCACCTATCAAATATGCCGCGCTAACAAAGCGCCACAAGATAGAGTTCTCCCTATGCGCGTTGAGGAGATTTCAACCTGGGTGGAAGATGCCCGTAAGGCCTTCGCCTCCGCTTCAGATCTAGACTCACTTAAGGCTGCTCGCTTGGCCCACTCAGGGGATAAGTCACCTATTGCTTTAGCTTCGCGTGCTTTGGGTTCACTCTCTCCTGAAGATAAAGCCTCATTTGGAAAGGTGATCGGTGAGGCAAAGGCTGCGATAGCTCAATCACTTGCTGATGCAACAGCTGTTTTAGAGGCAGAGCGTGATCGTAAGGTTTTACTTGAAGAGGTTGTTGACATCACTCTGCCGGTTAACCGCTCGCACCGCGGTGGATTGCATCCCATCACAATTATCAAAAATGAGGTCTCTGATTTCTTCATAGAGCAAGGCTTTGCAGTAGAAGAAGGCCCAGAGCTTGAATCGGGATGGCTCAACTTTGATGCGCTCAATATTCCGGCAGATCACCCAGCCCGCACGATGCAAGATACATTTTTCATCGAGCCAGTTGAATCAGGAATGGTGTTACGTACACATACTTCACCGGTACAGATTCGCACCATGCTCACCCAGCAACCACCGATTTATGTTATTTGTCCAGGACGCACCTTTCGTGCAGATGAGTTAGATGCAACGCATAGCCCAGTTTTCCATCAGGTTGAAGGTCTGGTTATCGATAAGGGAATCACCATGGCCCACCTCAAGGGCACCTTGGATAACTTTGCGCGCCATATGTTTGGTCCAGATGTAACTACACGTTTGCGTCCATCATTTTTCCCATTCACCGAACCGAGTGCAGAGGTAGATATCTACTTCAATAATCGTTGGATCGAGTGGGGCGGTTGTGGAATGGTGAATCCAAAGGTTCTTGCTGCGTGTGGAATTGATACTGATCTTTACGGGGGCTTTGCCTTTGGAATGGGATTAGAGCGAACCCTTATGGTGCGCCATGGCATCACAGATATGCATGACATCGTTGAAGGCGATCTACGTTTTACTCGACAGTTTGGAGTTGGCCTGTAATGCGCGCTCCATTATCGTGGATCAAAGAGTTTGTTGATATTCCAGCTTCTGTTACAGCCGAACAAATTTCAGATGGCCTTATCCGTGTCGGTTTTGAGGTCGAAGAGATTATTAAGCAAGGTGCTGATTTAACTGGCCCACTTGTGTTTGCAAAGGTTTTATCGATTGAAGAGATCACTGAGTTCAAAAAGCCTATCCGCTATGTTGGCTTGGACTGTGGTGAGGGTGAAACTCGCTATGTAATTTGCGGTGCAACAAACTTTGCGGTGGGGGATTTGGTTGTAGCTGCATTGCCAGGAGCTGTTCTACCTGGCGATTTCAAAATCGGGGCACGTGAAACCTACGGTAAAACTTCAAATGGAATGATTTGCTCTGCTCGCGAACTCGGAATTAGCGATGATCACGCTGGCATCATGGTTTTTGCTGAAGGTGAAGTAACGATTGGCGCAGATCCGATCGAAGCTTTGCAGATTAATGATGTCATTTTTGATGTCGCGGTTAATCGTGATCGTGTTTATGCCTTAAGCATTCGAGGAATCGCTCGTGAGGTTGCGGGCTCTCTAGATCTTAAGTTCACAGATCCAGTTGACGCATTGCGCACCTTAAAGTTTGAAGAAACTGGTAAAGGTGTATCAGCCAAGATCGTTGATAAATCATCCGCCTCGGTGTTTTACTTACGCACCCTTTCAAACTTTGACCCCAAGGCGACAACACCGATTTGGATGCGACGTCGCATTGAAAAAATGGGAATGCGCTCTATTTCATTAGTTGTTGACGTAACCAACTATGTGATGCTCGAACTTGGCCAACCGTTGCACGCCTTTGATAAGTCAAAGATCAAGGGTGGCTTATCGATCAAACGCGCCGGATCGGCACAAAAGTTTGTCACCCTAGATGGTCAAGAGCGTCAGCTTCATCCAGAAGATTTAATGGTTTGCGATGATGATCAACCCTTGGCACTTGCAGGAACAATGGGCGGTTTATCCTCTGAGATTACAGAAAGTACAACTGATATCGCACTAGAAGCGGTTCACTTTTGCCCGGTCTGTATTGCCAAGAACTCACGCCGACACAAACTTTCTTCGGAGGCCTCTCGGCGTCTCGAACGCAGCGTTGATCCATCATTGGCGGAGTTTGCTTCAGCTCGATTTGTTCAACTTCTCACCGCCCACAGCTCAGCACAGCATGTCGCCACCGTTGTTGATGGTGAACCGATCTATGCGCCACCGGTGACAATCGACCCCACTTATGTTTCAAAGATTCTTGGTTTTGATGTTCCTTCTCAAAAGGTTGCAGAGTTATTGCGCGTTGTGGGCTGCGATGTGGATGAGAAGAGCTTCACCATTGACCCACCATCATGGAGAGCCGATCTTTTAACCGCTGCCGACTTCACCGAAGAGGTTGCCCGCATGATCGGCTACGACAAGATTCCATCTGTACTTCCACCACGTCCATTACATGCATCTTTGACGCCAAATCAAAAGCGTCGTCGCGCGGTTGCGATGATGCTCGCAAGCCGTGGTTTGGCAGAGGTTCAGACCTTTCCATTTACTAATCAAGCAACAATTGATGCAATGGGCTTTGTCGGAGAACGAGCTTCAACCTACAAGGTAGCCAATCCAATGTCAGAGGAGTTTCCTCTGATGCGCGTTCATCTAGTGCCGGGATTGATTGAGGTTGCACAACGCAATATCAGTCGCGGAGCCAAGGATTTTGCGATCTTTGAAATGGGTTCAATCTTCCGTAGCTCTCAGAAGTTAGTTCCAGCGATTTCACCTGATCTTTCACATCGCCCGGATCAAAAGGTTATTGATGAGATCTTTGCAAGTGTTCCGATGCAGGGGTATCACGTCGCAGGTTTGCTCGTCGGCAAGGTAGAGAATGAAAACTGGCAGGGCAAGGCCCGTGCCTACAACTGGCAGGATGCGATCGCATTTGCTCAAGATGTATTGGCGCTTTGTAACCTCGAATGGTCGGTGGCACGTTCTGATCTTGCTCCTTGGCACCCGGGACGTTGCGCAGAGTTAATTGTTAACGGCAAAGCTGTAGCCCATGCGGGAGAGCTTCATCCTCGTATCATTGCCGCATATGGTCTCCCTGAACGCTCGGTTGCATTTGCAGTTGCGCTCAACGCACTTCCAGAGTCTCAGCTTGTACGCCCAACAACGGTGGGAACAATGCCAGCTGCGGTACAGGATGTAGCGCTGGTTGTTGATGCAAAGGTAAGCGCAGCAGATCTTGAAGGTGCTTTGCGTGAAGGAGCAGGGGATCTGCTGGAATCAATCACCCTTTTTGATCGCTACGACAAGATTGGTGATGGAAAAATCTCATTGGCCTTCACCTTGGTATTTCGTGCAGCAGATCGCACCCTTACAGGCGAAGAGGTATCAGCGATGCGTGAGGCGGCAACCGCTGTGGCTGCAGCAAAGTTCGGAGCTGTTCTCCGTACCGCATAATTATGCATAAGATTGCATAATTATAGATAATCCCTTACGCTTGACCCATGAAAACAGCGGTCATTGGCGCAAGTGGGTATGCAGGTGGAGAACTACTGAGGCTGCTTGCCACCCACCCACATTTTGAGGTCACAGTTGTAAGTGCGCACTCAAATGCAGGGGAGCAGGTCATATCGGTTCACCCCCAACTCCAGAGCTATGCAGGCCGCGAATTTGTCTCGGTAGATTCAATTGACTTCACAGATATCGAACTTGTTTTTCTCGCATTACCGCATGGCGAATCAGCAGCCTTAATTGCAAAGCTCCCAACACATATAAAGATCGTTGATCTAGGCGCTGACTACCGATTAGAAGATCCAACTCAATGGGAAAAGTATTACGGCGGAAAGCACGCAGGATCGTGGGTATATGGAATGCCCGAACTTGCTCCCGTTCAACGTGAGGCGATTAAAAAAGAGAGCAAAGTTGCCAATCCTGGTTGTTATGCAACCTCGATCGCACTAGGTATCGCACCTGCTATTTCAGTAATTGACTCCTCCGACATTGTCGTTGTGGCCGCCTCTGGAACGACCGGTGCAGGTCGCAGCGCAAAGATTAATTTGATTGCAAGTGAGGTAATGGGTTCACTCTCATCCTACAAATTTGGCGGTGTACATCAACACACCCCAGAAATTGAGCAATCTCTTTCAGCGGTCGCACAAAAAGAGGTCAAGATCTCCTTCACACCTATCTTGGCTCCAATGCCTAGAGGAATTCTTTCGACAATCACTGCAAAGTTAACAACCACTATGACAACTCAACAGGCTCATGACCTGTATTCAAAGCATTTTGCAGAAGAGTTCTTCGTTGATTTATTGCCGATTGGCCAGATGCCAAAGACAAGCGCTGTAACAGGAAGCAACAAGGTGCAGATCCAAGTTGCTGTGGATGAACATACGAGACGTTTAGTAGTTTCAGTAGCAATAGATAATCTTGGTAAAGGTGCTGCAGGACAGGCAATTCAAAATGCCAATTTGATCTGCGGTTTATCGGAGTTAAGTGGCTTGGCGTTGGATGGATTAGGAGCGTGAAACTCCCACAAGGTTTTAGATCCGCCTCTGTTGCAGCTGGACTCAAGAGCACCGGCGCTCTTGATCTCACGGTAATTGAAAATCAGGGCCCACATTTCACATCTGCCGCGGTTTTTACTACAAACAAGGTTGTAGCAGCGCCTGTTATTTGGTCACGCCAAGTAGCAAAGGGCGGAACGGTCAGAGCCGTTGTTCTCAATAGCGGCGGCGCTAATGCTTGTACAGGTCCACAAGGTTTTGCCGATACCCACAAAACCGCTGAGCATGTAGCTGAATTACTGGGCATTTCATCTGCTGAAACCATAGTTTGTTCGACAGGTTTAATTGGTGAGCTGCTACCTATGGACAAGATTATCTCAGGTCTCGATCAACTTTGTCAGGTTATGAGCAATGAAGGACTTCAAACAAGTGCTCAGGCGATCATGACAACAGATTCAGTTCCAAAGATTGCGACCGCAAACATCAATGGTGTCGAGTTTGCAGGAATTGCTAAAGGGGCGGGAATGCTCGCTCCGGCTTTAGCAACGATGCTTTCAGTCGTGATGACAGATGCGGTTGTTTCACAGAATGCACAAGATATCTTTCAGCGAGTTACTGATCGCACCTATAACCGTATTGATTCGGATGGCTGCACTTCCACTAACGACACAGTTCTTTTCATGTCATCAGGTGCTAGTTCGGTTTCCCTATCAGATTCAGATCTGGAGTTAATGTTGATGCAGGTATGTAGATCTCTAGCCGATCAACTGATCGCAGATGCCGAAGGTTCAACCAAGACAGTTGCAATTAAGGTCTCCAATGCGGCAACAGAGCAAGATGCGGTAGAAATTGGTAGAGCCTGTGCACGTAATAACCTTTTAAAGGCCGCGATCTTTGGAGGCGATCCTAATTGGGGAAGAGTTTTAGCTGCGGTTGGTACAGCTGATGCCCATATGGATCCATTCACTATTGATGTTAGGCTCAACGGAGTTCAGGTGTGCACAAATAGCGCACCTGATGCTGACAAGGGCTTAGTTAATTTTGCCAATCGGCTAGTTGAAATTGAGATTAATCTGAAGGTTGGTGCATCTGGGGCCACGATTCTTACAAATGACCTAACACATGATTATGTGCACGAGAATTCTGCGTACTCAACATGATCGTCGTTAAATTTGGTGGGCATGCAATGAAAGATGAAAATGGAAACTTTGCGAAAGCCATCTCCGCCGCCCTGGCTGAGGGGGAAAAGGTCGTAGTTGTTCATGGTGGGGGACCGCAAATCGATGCAGCCCTGAAAGCCAAGTCGATCACAAGTGATTGGATCGGCGGATTCAGAGTTACCACCCAGGAGATATTTGATGTTGTAGAAGATGTTTTGGTTAATCAAGTGGGACAAGATGTAGCGACAACTTTAAGTAAATCAGGTATTCCAGCAAAGGCGATCTCGGCCAGATCGCTTCCTACGGTGATTGCCAAGCGCCGCACAACCTTGATTGATGGAACACCAGCGGAACTTGGTTTCGTTGGTGATGTCCAATCAGTTAACCCTTCACAACTGTTAGGGCTGTTGGCAGATGGTTTTGTGCCCGTAGTAGCCCCTATTTCATCTGATGAAGATCTAAAGACAGGATTAAATGTCAACGCAGATTTTGCGGCGGCTGCGATTGCGGCATCGCTGCAGGCCTCTGCCTTAATCGTGATGACAGATGTTGCAGGGATTTATCGCAATTGGCCAGATAAAAGCTCACTCATTGATCTCATTCATGCCGACGAACTTGATTCCATTAAAGGTGGATTTGCCGAAGGAATGGCTCCCAAGGTTCAAGCTGCTTTGGATGCTTTGTCTTTTGGTGCAAAGGCGGTACGAATTATTGATGGTACGGATCCAGGTAGCTTTGCATCAGCGTTAGCTGGTAAAGGCGGAACGTTGGTGGTTGCATGACAAATAAGAAGATCCTGAAACGCTGGAGTACCTCGGTCCAGAATAATTACGGTACACCCACAATCGCCTTGGTTAAAGGTAATGGGATTGTCGTTACAGATGCTGATGGCAAAAAGTATTTAGATTTTCTAGGAGGTATTGCCACAAATATTTTGGGCCATGCCCATCCTTCAATTGTAAAGGCGGTAACCAAGCAGGTATCTACCCTTAGCCATGTCAGTAATTTTTATGCTCATCCTGTCGCTGTCGAATTAGCTGAAAAATTAGCTTCTTTTACTGGAGATAAAGGCGCAAAGGTTTTCTTCTGCCAGTCTGGAGCCGAAGCCAATGAAGCCGCCTTTAAACTCTCTCGCAGAACAGGCAAAATCAAGGTTGTAGCCGCACAAGGTGCATTCCATGGACGAACCATGGGCGCGCTTTCTCTTACTGGTCAGCCATCTAAACGTGAACCCTTTCTACCTCTTGTTAAGGGTGTAAAGCATGTTCCTTTTGGTGATATCGATGCGATGCGTAAAGCGGTCTCAAGAAAAACCGCAATGGTGATTATCGAACCGATCATGGGAGAAGCTGGTGTTGTAGTTCCACCATCTGATTATTTGCTACAGCTTCGCCAGCTTTGTGATGAGAAGGGTGCGCTTCTAGTTATTGACGCGGTTCAAACCGGGATGGGTCGAACCGGTGATTGGTTTGGTTACGAGTATTCAGGAATCACACCCGATGTCATTACCCTGGCTAAAGGCCTAGGAGGCGGATTGCCACTAGGAGCGATGATTGCTCTGGGTAAAGCATCTGAGTTATTTCAACCTGGTGATCATGGCTCTACATTTGGCGGAAACCCAGTTACTACTGCTGCAGGTTTAGCTGCGATCAACTTTATTGAATCCAAAAAGATCTTAAAGAAAGTTGAACTGCAGGGAAATAATCTTATGCAAGAGATTGCGATGATTCCTGGCGTTAAGGAGGTACGAGGTGCAGGTTTGCTTATCGGAATTGAGCTCCAATCCCTAAAAGCATCTGATGTATCAGCGGCAATGCGCGAGGCTGGAGTTCTAGTTAATGCGGCTAATGAAACAACAATCCGTATCGCGCCAGCATTAATTGTTACCGATCTTCAAATCAATAAGTTCATTTCCATTTTCAAGAAGGTGATGTCAGATGCCAAGTAACGCTCAATCAGTTTCGGCACGTAGAGCAAAAGCGATCTCATTAATTCAAGCGGGATTGGTACACTCGCAATCAGATCTAGTTAGGTTATTAAAAAAAGCAGGTTATGCAGTCACCCAGGCAACCGCCAGCAGAGATTTAGAAGAGATTGGTGCGGTTCGTGCGCGGAACAAGGATGGTGAAAGTACCTATCAAATCCGCGAAAGTTCAGATGATGCGATAGTTCGGAGCACTCCACTGCCTTCGAAGCTTATTCTCTCTGTCGATCACAGCGCTAACTTGGCTGTTATCCATACCCCGCCGGGGGCTGCGCAATTTCTCGCCAGTTCCTTGGACCATGCTGGGCTTACTGGAGTTATCGGAACCATTGCAGGTGACGACACGATTATTTTGGTGTCGAAGAAAGCCACCGGTGGAGCACATTTAGCGAAAGAATTGCTGGCTTACGCACAAGGTGACGGAAAGAGGAAGTAATGGCTCTATGGGGCGGACGTTTTGCGCAAGGTCCTGAGGACTCAGTCTTTGCCCTGTCCAGAAGCGTGCACTTTGATTGGCGTTTGGCTCCATATGATCTTCGTTCTTCGATGGCCCACCTGGCGATCTTGAAGAAAAGTGGGTTAATTTCACCCAAGGATGCAGATGTAATTCTTAATGCGCTCAAAGAGCTGACTCAAGAGGTATCTGCGGGAAGCTTTACAGCTATTGAAACGGATGAGGATGTCCATAGCGCTCTTGAACGTGGCCTGACTGAGAAGTTGGGTGCCGTAGGGGGAGCGCTGCGGGCTGGACGATCCCGTAATGATCAGGTCACTACAGACCTTCGACTCTTTTCTATTGACCACATGCTTGAGATCGCTTCATTACTCACCCAACTGCAAACCGCGATTCTCGAAAAAGCAGCGGAGTACATCAACGATCCCGCGCCAGGATTTACACATATTCAACATGCACAACCTGTCTCATTTGGTCATGAGTTAGCAAAGCATGCACATGCCTTTGCACGTGATTTAGATCGAATCAATGATTGGTTGTCACGTACATCTGTTAGCTCTCTTGGAGCTGGCGCCCTTGCTGGTTCGTCACTTGCATTAGAACCAGCCTTCACCGCGAAAAATTTAGGTTTTGATTCAACATTTGCCAACAGTATTGATGCGGTTAGTGATCGTGACTATGTCGCAGAGGCGCTCTTTATCTTTGCAATGATCGGAAATCATTTATCTCGAATTGGTGAGGAATGGACAATTTGGTCTTCGCAAGAGTTTGCTTGGGCCAAGGTTGCAGATGCGTACTCAACCGGTTCCTCGATCATGCCTCAGAAAAAGAATCCAGACATGGCAGAGCTGGCACGAGGAAAATCTGGACGTCTACTTGGAAATCTTGTAAGTGTATTAACGATGCTTAAGGGTCTTCCATTTGCTTACAACCGTGATTTGCAAGAGGACAAGGAACCACTCTTTGACAGCATCGACACATTGCTGTTGGTACTTCCTGCTGTAACTGGAATGATTGCAACGACTGATTTTGATCGGGAAAAAATGGCATTAGCCGCTCCAACGGGATTCTCGCTTGCAACTGAGATCGCCGATTACCTAGCCAAGAAGAATGTGCCATTTGCGCATGCACATGAAGCTGCAGGAAAATGTGTTGCGATCTGCGAAGAAACTGATCGCCAGTTGCATCAATTAACAGATGAAGAGTTCGCAACGATTCACCCAGAGCTAGATGGGGGAGTGCGCGAAGTTCTTACCGTTCATGGCGCACTTAACTCCAGAACAACATCGGGTGGTACTGCGCCTGCAGCGGTTGCACAGCAGATCAAGGAAGCTTTACAAGTTAATACTAAAACCCAACAGGAAATAGCCAGCAAGCACAAGGCATTTTCAGAGATGATGAGCGCATGAACCTGATTGAAGATCTACGCTGGCGTGGCTTATTAGCCCAATCAACTGATGAAGTAGCGCTCCTAGAATCGCTCAAGAAGCCAACAACTTTGTATGTGGGTTTTGATCCAACCGCGCCTTCATTGCACGCTGGAAATTTAGTTGTTCTGCTTGTCCTGCGTCGCTTTCAATTAGCAGGCCATAACCCGATCGCATTAGTAGGCGGTGCAACAGGTTTGGTCGGAGACCCCAGCGGAAAGAATGAGGAGCGCACACTTAACAGCACAGAGATCGTTGAAGGTTGGGTTAACCGAATTCGTAAGCAGGTTTCTGCATTTCTAGATTTCGATGCACCAAAAAATCCAGCACAAGTGGTGAATAACTTAGATTGGACCTCACCTCTTAGCGCAATCGAATTCTTACGTGATATTGGAAAGCACTTCAGTGTTAATCAAATGCTTTCAAAGGACTCAGTCTCTGCCCGTTTAGAAGGTGGCGGAATTTCATATACAGAGTTTTCATATCAGGTTCTTCAATCGTATGACTTCCTAGAGCTCTACCGTCGCAATAACTGTACTTTGCAGGTGGGAGGCTCTGATCAGTGGGGAAACATCGTTGCAGGTCTTGATCTCATTCGACGCGTTGAACAGGGAAGCGGTCATGCATTAACAGTTCCACTTTTGATGAAGGCGGATGGAACTAAGTTTGGAAAGACCGCTGGCGGATCTGTTTGGCTAGATCCCGAAATGACATCATCGTACGCATTTTTTCAGTTCTGGTTGAACTCAGATGATAAAGATGTCATTAATTTCCTAAAGGTCTTCTCTTTCAAATCTCATGAAGAGATTATCGAACTTGAAAAATCACACAATGAGAATCCAGGTTTACGTGAAGCACATCGCGCACTGGCTCGTGAATTAACTTCACTTGTGCACTCTGAGGAAACAACACAGCGCGTAGAAGCGGCTGCACGTGCATTGTTTGGTCAAGGAGAGCTTTCAGAGCTTGATGAAGCAACACTTGCATCTGCATTGGCTGAACTTCCACGAACAACAATTTCTTCTTCTGAAGAAATTCCGACGTGGGTAGATCTCTTAGCAGCAACCGGGGTCGTGGACTCGAAATCAGCGGCGCGACGCATCGTTAAAGAAGGTGGCGCATATCTCAATAATCAGAAGATTTCGGGGGAGGATTTCAGGCCCTCAAAATCTGACTTTTTATGCGGGAAATATGCGGTTTTGCGAAAAGGCAAGAGAGATCTCGCCGCCGTCGAATTATCCTAGGGCCAGCAAAAGCCTCAAAAAACGCTAGCGGGCGTGGATAATTCGCATTTTTGACCGATTTACACCTTTATCCGACATCTGGCTAACCCGATTTGACCAGTCCCTAGGGCGTATGTATAGTTACGCTCCTTGCTGGGAACGGACGATTTAGGCCGGACAGTAGGCACAGATGCTCAAGAAATTGAGCGTCAGCCAGATCTAGTAACTCATTTAGGCCGGTTTGACCTTGCCTGTATGCATGCACTAAGTTTGGCGATCTGCCCTGAAAATCAGGAGAAATTCTGAGAAGCAGTGCGCATCCGTACCTTGAGAACTCAACAGCGTGCCATAAGTCAATGCCAATAGTGGCTTTTTTAGTCATGCTTTCAATAGCGAAAAATCATTGTTTTACAATGCTTTTTGATTAATTAATAACCACGGCAAATATAAATACCTCAATGAGGTATAGCCATAAAAAGCTATACCCGTTGATTTCCTTTGGTATATAAATGACAAATTAAACGA
>JACCDT011745143.1_pt1 | contig 12608 bp, 14 predicted proteins | sample 7446291 | NCBI WGS metagenome assembly JACCDT01 (sample SAMN15323446, study PRJNA562643) | freshwater metagenome | isolation source: river surface water | place: USA:Blue River Watershed | collected 2017-08-17
ATACCAAAGTCTGCGCCGCTTATTTTCCTCACGAGCGCGCACCTGTCCGCACACTGGGCACTTAGCGATTTCAGGGTGAAACGTCCCCCCACAACGAGAACAGGCAGACATACTCATATAAACCAATTTGGTAGAGAACTAATCCCCAAAATGCAGGAGAATCTAATTAGGAGGGAGAGCGATGCAATATCGAAACCCAAGAGATCTGGAAAGGCTTTGGCGTAAAGTCGGGCTTATCCTCTTTGTCTTGGCAGTTTTGCTAGTGGCAGGGCCTCAACTGATTGATTTAGTTTTTCCTGAGTTTCGATAAACCTAAGAGCCACCTGACGGAATCGAACCGTCGACCTGCTCTTTACGAGGGAGCTGCTCTACCGACTGAGCTAAGGTGGCGATAGCGCTTGTGAGTCTACTGGAGTTTAGTAATGGCACCCAGTCGTTTGAGCCGAGCGATAGCGGCATCTTCAATTGGTGAATCTGGGCCAATAATAAATCTCCCAAATGCCAATAAGTTCGTGACGACTGGTCGCAGCAGCCAAAGCGGCAAATGTCGCATTCCAATTTTGGATTGTATTTCTTCTGGTAACGAAGCTAGCGCAGCCTGAAATAGCAATGCATAGACAGGCTTGGCTGGCTTCGGAAGCGGTGCGTCTTTGATCCACCGAATAACTGAAAGAGCTTTCGCATCACAATTTAGAACTGAGGCATAGTCGCTCATAGTCTTCAATAACTCAGACTCGTTAGCGGGCACGTCTGTCAGACCCAACGGTTCAACCGATTTACCCCAGAGCTTGACGTAAGCATCAGCTCCGCCAGGAATTTTTGCTCTCGAATAAAGCTGATGTGAGCGAAGGAAAGAATCCATAAATGCGATGTGGACCCAAAGCAAAAGGTCTTTGTCACTGGCACGATAGTCCTGCAAATTTCCCTGCTTATCTTGGTATTTTCCACTGACCTTGTCGTGCATGCGATTTACTCGACTGGCCTCTTGCTGAACAGCTTGCAAGGATCCGAAAGTGGTTACTGTAAGCCACCGAATGGTGCCGGATAAGCGCCCAAGTGGATCTTCTTCATACCTGGAGTGCTGGGTTACTCCACCCAAGGCTCCTGGATGCATAGCCTGCAATAACAGTGCTCTGATTCCACCTACCAAAGTTGCAAAATCTCTGTGCACTACCCATGGGGCATCAGTGGGCAGAAAAAGGCCGGCATCATCACCTGCCGCCACTGCCTCCAACCAAGGAGGAATTCCATCGGGTGCTCCAGAAAGCAGGCGGCGAAACTTGCGGGAAAAGTACTCCTGCACCGCATTGTTTGCCATCGTCGCCTAACCTTGTATGGAATCAATTAGGAGCAACCATGACTGAGGCTGAACTAATCCACGAGTTTCAAATAAATCGGCTACACATCATCCTCGCCCAGCTAGCCCCCACTGGTCTTTTGGCTTTTGCAGCCATCGCAACTCCTGCAATTTCCGAAAGTAATCAGTTTGTGGTTCACGCTTTTGCGCTAATCCTGCTGGCTTCGGGAATCCTTGGGGCACTTGCCGAATATTCAGCGGCAGCACAGGCTCAGTCAGTGATCGATGATTTGAAGACCCTGCCCGGATCTTCCGCCTTGCGCAGTCGAGTGATTAGCTTTAGGCCCTGGCTGGAAATTGTGAAGTTTGTTACGCCAGCTATTTTTATTGCAATTTACCTAGCCATCCTGGCCGGTCTCTATCTTTAGAGGCAGTTGAGATTTGTGGTGCCTAGATCCAACCCCTCAAGATAGGCATCGACTAAAGAGTTAACGCATCGGTTTGAGCCGTAGGCGGTGTGACCCTCGCCTGTCAGAGTCAGCAGCTGTCCATCGAGCAGTTCTGCTAGCGCCTGGGCTTGTTCATAAGGAGTAGCTGGATCGCCAGTTGTGCCAATCACCATCGGTCGATTTGCAAGTTCTACGTTGTAGTCGAGTTTTTCCATGCCGATACCTTCCGGCCAGCCAGTGCAAGAAATATCTGGAGAGCTGAAGTATCTGCCGAACACTACGCTCGCTTTTTCAATATCAACACCCAATTCTTTTCGCTCTGGTGCAACTGCTCTGTCTGCACAGGATATGGCGAAATTGGCCTCATTGATGTTGGTCAGGTAGCCGCCATCGGGATTGCGATCGTTATAGAAATCAGCCAGCAGCAGGAAGATTGTGCCATCACCATCGAACGCTCCATCAAATGCCTGTGACAAATACTGCCAAGACTCTTGCGAATACAAAGTGACAATCATCCCTGAGATGGCTGGCTGAATACCAAGGGTTCTTTCCGAATCTGTGGGTAGCGGAACTGTCTCTCTAGCCTGCAGAAAACTTGCAATTACACCCATCGCTGAGTCAACATCACCGCTAAAGGGGCAGGCTGTTTGAGTTAGGCAGTCAGCAAGATATGCCCGAAGAGCCTTGTCAAATCCCCGCACCTGTCCAAGCAACTGTGTGCCAGGATCGGCATTGGGATCAACGGCGCCATCCAGAATGAACTTTCCGACGCGATCTGGAAAAAGTGCAGCGTATGTTGCACCCAATTCGGTTCCGTAGCTGTAGCCAAGAAAATTCAGCTGTTCCTGACCAAACAAAATTCGAATTAGATCCATATCCCTAGCGGTCTGCTGAGTATTGAAATAGGCCGGTGAAGGTCCAGACTGCTGGCAACTTTCAGCAAAGCGCTTAACCAAGTCTTTTGAAAACTCCAGATCTTCCTCAGATCCATAGGGGTAGGGAGATTGACCATAGAGAACTTCATCCTTGAGCTCTAAGTCCGTGCACTCAACAGCGGTTGACTCCCCCACACCGCGCGGATCAAAAGCTAAAACCTGAAAATTCTCTCTCAGCCAACTGGTTCCAACAGTGTCGTAACCATCTCGAAGCCACTTGGTAGCGGTCGAACCCGGTCCACCCGGATTCACCAAAATTGGCGGAAGATCTTCTGTTCCGATTTTTCTCATCAGCTGAATCTGAACAAACTCACCGGTTTCCGCGGTCCAGTCCAGAGGAGCAAAGATTTTTGCGCACTCAAATCCATCACTGCAGTCGCTCCAGATCAAATCTTGTTCGTCAACTGCACCGGTTGGGGTGGGCGCTGGGACTATCTGATCAATTGCCGCACAGCCGCTGAGAGTAAGTGCGCAAGCAAGCAATAATGCTCTAAGCCGCAACGAAACTCCTAACAATTAGCTTTGTGCACAGGGACTCCAAGACAACCAAGTCTCGCACGTTTGATTCGAGCCTAGATCTTGAAACCGAGATAGCTTCCAGCACCCGAATGGAATCATCGGCAGACGTGGTAGCTGCTCTGAGCTCAATCTCTTCGGATAACTCTTCATTTATTAGTGGCGTGTTAGCCCCGAGTTGAATGCTGAGGATGTCACGAAACAGGCTTTCCATGTCAGTAAAGATTCTGTCTATGCCATCTCGCAAAGAGCGGGTGTTTCGTCGCTTTTGATTTTCTTCTAGCTGGCGAAACTCGCTTCTGAGATTGGCAGGAATCTTTTCATCTTCAATTCCATAGGCCGCCAGCAGTTTGCTGCGTTCTTGCAGGTTCTTTTCCTCGCTACTTGACTCGGCATCCTTTTTAGCTAGTGCGAGCAGGCGTTCGGCAGTCGCCATCGCACCAGAAAGATTCTTGATACCAACAATTTCTCGAAGAGTTTCCATGCGCCGCTTGCGCGCATCCGCGCTCATCGCAAGACGCCTCGCCATACCGACGTGCTGTTGCGCCTGCCGACTGCAGGCCAGAGCCAAGTCCTCCTTCACGCCATCGCGCTGCATCAGCAGTTGGGCAACTTCTTCAGTGGAGGGAAGTCTAAGGACAACGTTTCTGGTGCGGGAGCGGATGGTGGGGAGCATGTCAGCCGCAGATGGAGCGCATAAAATCCAAACCGTTTTGGGTTGCGGCTCTTCCAGTGCTTTCAATAAGACATTGGAGGTTCGCTCAGTCATTCGATCGGCATCCTCAATGATCACGATGCGAAACTCACCGAGAGTAGAACCAAGGGCGGCAAACTGAACCAGCTGCCGAACTTCCTCAATCGAAATAATGACCTTGTCAGTTACCAGCATTCGAACGTCTGGGTGCGCATCTGCTGCAATAAGTTTGCAGCTAGCACAGGCCCCACAACCATTTTCTTTGCACTGCAACGCTGCAGCAAAAGCACGAGCAAGAGTGGATCGCCCCGAACCAGCCGGTCCAGTAAACAACCAAGAGTGTTGAAACCCAGCCTCTTTATCTTCGACGACTCGTCTTAGCTGCTCAATTGCCTCGGGCTGCCCAAGCAGCTCTTGCCAAACCTTCACTTTGCCAACAGGGCACTAACCCTGCCAACAACTTGTTGGTGGATTTGCTCAGGAGTCTCACTGGCATCAACCACCAAGAACCGAGCTTCCCTGGCCATCTTGAGATACTCGTTTCTGGCCCGCTCAAAAAACTCGACCTGCTCGCTCTCTAGTCGATCGGGAGCAGTTCCCTTGTTGCCGCGTCTTTTCATGGCCTCATCCGCGGGCAGATCAAGCAAAACAGTTAGGTCTGGCAGCAGGTTGTCAACTGCCCAGAGAGAGATGTTCTTTACCTCATCAACATTCAGCTCTCTGGCTGCGCCTTGGTAAGCGACAGAGGAATCAAAGTAGCGATCAGACAGCACGACCATGCCCGCCTCCAAAGCGGGTCTAATTTTGGTGGCCACGTGATGTGCACGGTCGGCGGCATATAAAAGAGCTTCTGATCTGGCTGAAACATCACCCTTTCGATGTAGCAGCAGGTGCCTAATCTCTTGACCCAACTCGGTGCCACCGGGCTCGAGGGTTCGAATCACCTTTTTGCCAAGATCAGTTAGGTAGCGCTCGAGTAAATCCAGCTGGGTGGATTTACCAACCCCATCGATTCCCTCAAAAGTAATAAACATCAGCGCTTTTTCTTCTTGGCAGTTTTTGGAGCTTCTCCTGGTTCGACTCCTAGCTTCTCACGTCGAATGGCCAGCAATTCGAAAGCTCGATCGGATGAAAGCTCTTCGATGGTTTCTTCCTTTGGAATGGTCGCATTGATGACACCGTCTGTGACATAGGGTCCAAACTGACCAGTCTTGGCAACCACCTTCAACTGTGAGGCAGGGTCCTCACCAAATTCCTTGAGTGGCGTAGCGGCCGTTCTTCTGCCGCGCGCCTTGGGCCGCTTGTAAATCTCAATGGCTTCGTCCAAGGTAATTTCCAAGATTTGCTCTTAACGCTCCAGCGAACGGGAGTCGGCACCACGTTTTAGATAAGGACCAAATTTTCCGTTTTGTGCGGTGATCATGACTTGCGTTTCAGGATCAATTCCAACCTCGCGTGGAAGGGCCAACAGCTTCAGCGCCTCTTCATAGCTAACGGTTTCAGGCGACATCGACTTGAACAAACTCGCAGTCTTTGGTTTATCCGCTCCCTCATCGGCAATTGCAACATAGGGACCGTAGCGACCATTCTTCACGACAATGTCAAACCCAGTATCTGGATCTGGGCCCAGCACACGATCTTTGATCTCCGGAGCATTTGCCAGCTCCACTGCCTTTTCCGTTGTGAGCTGATCGGGTGTTAGACCAATTGGAATGTTTACAATTCTGCGCTCTTCACCACTACCAATTTCAAGATAAGGACCATACTTACCAGTGCGAAGGGTGATGCCCTCGCCCAGGTCAAAGCTATTGATAGCGCGCGGGTCGGAATCAGAAAGCGACTCAACGGTTGCTCTCAGACCATCAGTTCCGAAGTAGAAGTCTTTCAGCCAACTGGTGCGATCAAGCTCACCTAGTGCTATTCGGTCCAGATCCTCTTCCATCTTGGCGGTGAACTCGTAGTCGACCAGGTGATCGAAGTTCTCTTCCAAGAATCTGGTGATGGTGAAGGCAATCCACTCAGGGACCAGGGCACTGCCCTGCTTCACAACATATCCCTTGCCAATAATGGTCGAGATGATGGAGGCATAGGTGGAGGGGCGACCAATGCCTTTTTCCTCTAGGGCCTTCACCAAGGAGGCCTCGGTGTAGCGAGCGGGCGGCTGGGTCTGGTGACTCTTGGCGGTTGATTCCTTTATATCTACGCTGGCGCCTTCGCTCAAGCTCGGAAGCTTGCCGCTGTCCTCGTCTTCTTCGTCCTTGGTCTCGTCATAGACAGCCAGAAATCCCTTGTAGTTCACCACCGTTCCACTGGCGGTGAACTCAAGCAGTCCAGCTGCTGCCTTCACCTCCAGCTTGGCGGTGGTGGTGGAGAGCTTCGCATCAGCCATCTGCGAAGCCAGGGTTCTGCGCCAAATCAGATCATATAAAGCGTGTGATTTGCCAAGCAGCACAGATGCCAATTCAGTTGGAGTTTGGAAGACATCGCCTGCTGGTCGAATAGCTTCGTGTGCTTCCTGCGCATTCTTTGATTTCGCCGCATACACTCTGGGCTCATCTGCCACCAGCTCTTTACCAAACAGTTCTGTCGCCTGCTTGCGCGCCGCTGTGATTGCTTGCTGAGAAAGATTTGGTGAATCTGTTCTCATGTATGTGATGTAGCCGCCCTGATAAAGCTGCTGCGCTATGTCCATCGTCATTTTCGCGCTTAGGCCAAGTTTTCTGGATGCTTCCTGCTGCAGGGTCGAGGTAGTAAAGGGAGCATATGGTTTTCTGGAGTTTGGTTTAGATTCAACCGAAACCACCTTCAAAGTTTTTCCGTTTACGTCGGCGGCGATTTTCTCCGCGGCCTCGGTGTCTAAGACAACAACGTCAGCAGTTAGCTTGCCTTTTTCATCAAAGCTTTTTGAAACTGCAATGCGCTTGGCATCGATTGACAAAAGCTTGGCATCGAAACTAATTGAATCAAATTCGCAGGTGGCAACCACAGAGGAATAATTGGCTGCGACGAAAGCCATGCGCTCGCGCTCGCGCTCAACAATCATTCGCATGGCTGGCGATTGCACGCGACCTGCCGAAAGACCGCGATTGATTTTGCGCCACAAAACTGGCGAAATCTCATAGCCAACCAAGCGGTCTAAAACTCGCCTGGTCTCCTGAGCCTGAATCAGGTTGTCGTCGAGCTCGCGGGTATTTTCCTTGGCCTCGGCTATTGCCTTGGCAGTGATCTCATTGAAAACCATTCGACGAACCGGCACCTTGGGCTTGAGCACCTGCAGCAGGTGCCAGGCGATGGCCTCCCCCTCGCGATCTTCATCTGTTGCAAGATAAAGCTCGTCGCATGTCTTGAGGGCTTGCTTGAGCTCCGTCACTGTCTTGTTCTTGCCGGCAGAAATCACATAAAAAGGTGTGAAGTCATTTTCGATGTCGATGGAGAACTTGGCCAGCGATGGGCTGGCCTTCTTCTGCTCGGCAGGAATCTCCTTGGCCTCGGCCAGATCCCGGATGTGACCAACTGAGGCCATGACCGAAAAGTCATCGCCCAAGTACTTGGCTATCGTCTTGGCCTTGGCAGGCGACTCGACAATTACCAGCTTCTTGCCCAAGTGGTTACCCCTAGTCCTTCTGGGCCGCCTCCGCCTTTGCGCTCAGTGGCAGCCCTAAGTCATTCTTACCAGCGCTTACGCTGACAACTCCACCGACAATACGGCAGGAATCTAGGTTTGCGCCATTCACCCGGGCAATTTCGGCCGCAATTGGGCAGGGATAGCCAGCAATTATGCCAATCCGACTATCTGATCCAGCCAGGGCAGCCAGGTCGGCAATCATCTGAATCCGGCTTTGCTGGCGTGAAATATCTAGCGCTAAGCCGCAGGCGAGGGCAAGAAAAGTGATCAAGCCACAAAACAAAATCAAAATGGTAGCCGCCGATCCGCGCTCTAACCCACCGCTATGGCGCAATATTCACTCTCCATCAAAAGCCAAGGCGATCTCAAACTTAGGCACTCGAAACCCTCTTCTTGAGAAGTTTTCAACTCGTAGCCTGCTGGTGCAGAAACTGGCTGTCCTAGCGAATGCAGCCTCGCCAGCTGCATGGCAGTTAGTTCGAGCTTGATGGCCGACAGCGCGAGTGGGAAAAGTCCCAGCAGCAAAGTCACCGCCAAGATCAGTGCCGGTGTGACCAGCATGAACTCAGCGGTGACCGCTCCTTTATCACTACGAAATGCCAAGGGCTCTTGCCACCAGACCAAATAGCAATTGTCTTACTTCTTCACTTCGCATTATCAGCAGCATCAGCCCAGCGAAGGCAACGCCTGCCAATGTTGCAATCGCATACTCTGCCGTAATGGCACCTCGCTCACTCATTAGTGTTTTCATTTTTCTCCTTTCTTAGTTGGTTAGCCCCACCAGAGTTGGTGGGATGGTGAAAAGCATGAAGGCCGGAAGAGTGGTAAGTCCCAGCGGAATAAGGAGTCGGACTGATAAGACTCGGGCAATTTCTATTTTTTCCGACAGCTGCTTTTGCAGACTGTTCTCAATTTCGCTGCCTACTAATTTGGTGAGTGCTGCGCCAGTGCGATTGGTGAGTGCAATCAAATCTGAGACTTTTGGATGATCTAGTAGCTCTGGAAATCGCTTTGCGATTTGGCCGGAAGTTAGTCCGGTAGCAATAGCGATTGAGAATCGCTGAAGTTCTGAAATTTGGAAGTTTTCGTCAAGTGTAAGAAGTAGTCGTTTGCTGATTCGGTGCCCCAAATACAGCAGCCCTGCTCCCAGCACAATGGAAATGAAAACCAGCGGGTTGACTAGAGCCCGCGGGCTACTGACACCGGTTAGAAAAGTCAGCGCCAGGGTCAGCAGTGGCAGCCAGAGCAACAGGCGCTTGGTCGCCTTCGGCATCGCCAGCGCCTGAGCCAGTTCCGCTCTGGCCTTGGCAGTGCTTTCCTGCTGAGTAGAGAGTGATATAAGAAGTGTCTTGAGCGGGGCACCGAGCTCAATTGCCAATTCGACCTCGCTGGGAAGCAGTTGAATCTTCAGCTCGCTGAGGGAGCTTTTGAGGTCGATCCCTGCGTCCAACAGGGAAGACAGCGATCTATAGTCCATCAGATTCTCACTAGCTGAAGCTGATCTTGGACCAGCTTTGCTTTGGCGATGGCCGCTACCCTTCGAAGTGGGGTGCGCTCAAGTTGAATAAAGAGATCTATGGAACTGGCTAAGTGATGGGTTAGTTCTTTTGAAAAGCCAGCCAGTAGGCCAAGAATTGTCAGCCGCTGCGGAATTTGCTCTAATGAAGTGGCGTGGAGGGTCATTAGGGAGCCCGGGTGGCCATTACTGACCGCTTGCAAAAAAGCAACCAATTCATCTTTTCTTACCTCACCCACCACCACCCGATCTGGTCGCATTCTCAGCGACTGAACGACCAGATTGCTAAGCGTAATTTCACCTACGCCTTCTTGATTGTTTTCTCTCGCCGTCAAGGCGATAGCAGGAAAGTCCAAAAACAGCTCAGGCACTTGCTCGATTGTGATTATGCGCTCTTTTAGACCTGCAAGCAGTGCTCGTAACAAAGTGGTTTTGCCGCTTGAGGTTGGACCAGAAATAACAATTGTCTTTTTCTGCTCAATTGCAGATTGCAAAAACGCAGCCTGCTCGGAGCTAAGCATTTTGTTTTCAACCAGAGAGTGCATCGATGCAAACTCAGCCGAGTGAACTCTCACGCTTAGGCTTGCTTGATTCGATATGCCATGCGGGAGCAGCATGTGCAAACGAAATGTATCAATCGAGAGATCGAGCATGGGAGATGCAATATCAAGGCGAGCGCCGGCATCAAAAGCTAACTGTCGAAGTGCTCGCTCCAGTTCCTCTGAGGAAGCAAATGGCGACTTAACCGACTGCAGCCCTTGCCCGCAGTCAACCAGGCACTGATTACCAAATAGCAAAACGTCTTTCACGCCCGTGATTTGGATCAGTGGTGTCAGCCAGCTTGGAATGCTCATAGCCAGAGCTTGCCGAGGAAGTGATTGAAGGGTTTCTCAAAAAGAAAAGCTGTGGAAAAAGAAGGGGCGGTAGCTTTGGGGGAAAGCTACCGCCGACTACCGGGGTCTAAATGGGGGGATGTCCCCCGGTAGAAACTGACCTAAGTCAGCCGATACAGAATAAGCAGAAATTGCCCGAAAGTGTTCCCCATTTGGGGGACTTTCTACAAATTCACAGTCTTTTCAGAGGCGGGTTTTCTGGCAAGATTGGCCCCAGTAAGGACAACGATGTCAAAGCCAGAAATAGAGAATCTGCTGAGTGAAAACCGCAGATTTGCCCCCTCCGAGGCGTTTGCTGCCGCGGCCATTGCCCAGCCTGGGATCTATGAAGAGGCTAACGACTGGGAAACTTTCTGGGCTAACCAAGCGCGCAAACTGCACTGGCATAAACCCTTTACTAAAACCCTCGACTTCTCTGATGCTCCTTTTGCTAGATGGTTTGAGGATGGCGAGCTCAACGTCAGCTATAACTGTCTGGATCGCCACGTTGAGGCTGGCTGGGGTAAGCGAATTGCACTGTTTTTTGAGGGCGAACCCGGTGACAGCAAAACCTACACCTATCTTGATTTGCTAACCGAAGTAAAGAAGGCAGCCAACCTGCTGACCAAGCTTGGAATCAAAGCCGGTGATCGAGTGGCAATTTATATGCCGCTGATTCCCCAAGCCATCATTGCCATGCAGGCGGTAGTGCGAATAGGTGCTGTTCACTCGGTGGTGTTTGGCGGCTTCTCTGCTGACTCGCTTGCTGCCCGCATCCAAGATGCCGGAGCAAAACTCGTGATTACCGCGGATGGTGGATATCGAAAAGGAAAAGCATCGGCTCTAAAACCGGCGGTTGATGATGCGCTAGCTGATGAGAAGTGTCCCTCAGTTGAAAAAGTTTTGGTCATCAAGCGCTGCGGAAATGAAATTGCGTGGGATGCCAATCGTGATCTTTGGTGGGAGGAGGAGATGGCGCTGGTTGACAAGGAGCACCTCGCCCAGGGCTTCAACGCCGAACACCCGCTATTTATTCTTTACACATCAGGCACTACCGGTAAACCAAAAGGAATTCTTCACACCACCGGTGGCTACCTGACGCAGGCATCTTTCACCCACAAAAATGTTTTTGATCTGCACGAAGCGCAAGATGTTTACTGGTGCACGGCGGATGTGGGTTGGATAACCGGTCACAGCTATGTTGCCTACGGACCGCTCGCCAACGGTGCAACCCAGGTGATTTATGAGGGAACCCCGGATACCCCAGACTGGGGCAGATGGTGGGACATCATCCAGAAGTATCACGTCAACATTTTCTATACCGCACCAACCGCCATCCGTTCGTTCATGAAGCTCGGAAGCAAAGTAATTAGTCATTACGACCTTTCTTCATTGCGCCTACTTGGTTCTGTTGGGGAGCCAATTAATCCAGAAGCTTGGATCTGGTATCGAGCTGTGATTGGTTTAGGTAAGACACCAATTGTTGATACTTGGTGGCAGACCGAAACCGGCGCCATCATGATCTCTCCGCTCCCTGGCATCACCGCCACCAAACCAGGCAGTGCCATGAAAACCCTGCCCGGAATTAGCGCCAGCGTTGTCGATGATGATGGAAAAGAAGTTGGAAACGGCCACGGCGGCTACCTAACCATCAACCAACCCTGGCCATCAATGCTGCGCGGAATTTGGGGAGACCCAGAGCGATTTAAGCAAACCTACTGGTCGCGCTTCCCCGGTCGCTACTTCGCGGGCGATGGTGCAAAGCTGGACGATGACGGTGATCTTTGGCTTCTCGGCCGCGTGGATGATGTGATGAACGTTTCTGGCCACCGTCTTTCCACCACTGAGATTGAATCGGCGCTGGTGGCCCATCCGTTCGTCGCGGAGGCTGCGGTGGTTGGGGCAAACGATGAAACAACCGGTCAAGCGGTAGTTGCCTTTGTGATTCTTCGAAGAAGCCAACTTGATCACACTGGCAACGAGGCCGATGTCAGCAAAGAATTGCGCGAGCACGTAGCCAAGCTGATTGGTCCAATCGCCAAACCGAGAACCATTTTTGTTGTGAGCGAGCTTCCAAAGACGCGCTCTGGAAAAATCATGCGCAGACTTCTCCGGGACGTTGCTGAAGACCGACCCATTGGAGATGTCACTACTCTCGCCGATACAACAGTGATGGAGACGATCAAGACCAGAATCGGTGCTGGGGCGGAAGACTAATTGATCACAATTCGACAAGCAACGCTGGCTGACCAAAACGATATTCTTTCGCTGCTTCGCAGTTACTGCGATGAGGCAAATGCTCCCCAAACTGATGAGCACCTACTAGCTGGACTCGTTCCACTGCTATCAGAAAATCCACACGGTGTTGTCTTGGTTGCTGAGAAAGAAAAAATAGTTGGCTATGCGATTTTGACCTGGGGTTGGGGAATTGAGTCTGGTGGCCAAGAGGCACTGGTAGATGAGATGTTGGTTATGCCCGGCATGCGAGGCCAAGGAATTGGAGAAAAGCTACTTCAGGCCTGCCTCGCTAGAGCCAAGCAGCACGGGGTGAAAGTGGTTTTTCTCGAAACTGAGAAAGATAATCCAAAATCCCGGAAGCTCTACAGCAAACTTGGTTTTGAAGAAGAAACTTCTATCTGGATGAGCAAGCGACTCTAAGAGAACTCAACAATCAGTTCAACTTCGACCGGTGCATCAAGTGGCA